>Ga0307486_1002031_pt1 | contig 14619 bp, 16 predicted proteins | sample CBIW02metaG_FD_203663 | JGI IMG/M metagenome (GOLD analysis project Ga0307486, IMG submission 203663) | Sea-ice brine microbial communities from Beaufort Sea near Barrow, Alaska, United States - CBIW 0.2 | ecosystem: Environmental > Aquatic > Marine > Coastal | place: USA: Alaska | collected... | reverse complement strand
GATCTGGCCCGCACCGAGCCCGAGCTTGGCGATGTGGCGGATGCGCTCGCTGGAGCCTACCTCCGGGGTGCCGTAGACCTCGAGACGCTCGCGCCGATGCTGGACGCGGCCGCACGGCGCCACGGCTCCAGCAATGGCAGCGAGCTACTGGAGCGCATGCTGGAACTCCACGGACTCGACGCCACGTCGGCGCTCGCGGAACTGGCGCGGCAACCAGACCTAAGCTGCCTCCTGGGTGCAGCTTGGGCGCCCATCATTCAGAGTGCACTTCAAGAAGCCGTCCGTGACGCGATCCCTAGCGACCTCGGCCGGTATAACGAAATGGCTCGCCTGGCGAGGCAGGCGACTGCCGGACTCCCCTCCGGCCTTGTCAGCGAGGCGACTGAGGATAAGTAGGGAACCAGGCCTGCCGCTGAGTGTGGCGTCGATCAGGGCCCGCGCGCGAAACGCCGGACTCAAGCCAGAACGAGTCATACGCGAGGTCGCGATCAACCAAATGCACCATCGGCTGGCCGGTGGAAACGTCGAGTGGATTGTGAAGGGGGGCGAGGCCATGGTTGCTCGTCGAATCAGCACTCGTGCCACGCGCGACCTCGACGTGCGAGTACGAGGGATGCACCGTGACAGTGACGGTCCTGCTCGGCGTTCAAAGCTTTGACCGCTTTGACATCGATCTGGTGGCGGGGCGGGAACTGACGGGCTCTCCCTCGAGCGTTGCCAGCCCTCTGTCGCTCGAGTTGCCCGAACTCGCGCCAGCCCGTGTGCTGCTCTACCCGTCCGTGGACCGCATCGCCGACAAGATCTGCGCCACCCATGCGCGCTACGGGCGGGATCAGGTGGCATCGTCGCGGGTCAAGGACCTGTATGACCTCTGCGCACTTCGCGGCGCCGACGACGTGCTCGCGGACGAGTTGTATGAGGCCATTGCGGCCGAGTCTTTGGCGCGGGGCCTCACCCTCCCGCATCGAGCCGACGTACCCACTTCGATGCGTGCGCGGTTTGAGGAAATCTCACGCAAAGAGCCGCATCCGCTCGTGCCCAGCGCGTTCGACGGCGCGGTGGGCGCCGTGGCGACATTCCTCGACCCTGTGCTCAACGGAGCAGTGCGCGATGGCGCATGGGATCCAACCCGCCTCCGCTGGGTGCCAGCCTAGGACCGGCCCAGCCGACCCTACTTGCGCGGCTTGCTCCACACCGCCAATACCTTCTGCTTGCCGTCTCCCGGCGAGCGCGACTCCACGTCGTAGCCCGGGTGCGCCTTGAGGAGGTCCGTGAGCTCGGAGTCGCATCGCTACGCGGAAGACAGAAAAAGGAGTGGACCGTTGCTAACCGGGCCGATTGAGGAGTAGGCCCCTATGCTTATCTGCTGGCTCACCCCGGAAGCCACCATAGAAACTGAAGGACCATCAGCAGGGAAAGGCACCACCGTGTCGTACGCCGCCTATGCCACCACCACGGTCGGCTTTGCCCTGCCCGGGTTCGCGAATTGACTGGCTAACCGGCAGCAGCGCGGGCCGCGGCGAGCACCTGGGCGTCGGCCAAGGTGGGGGCGTTGACGTGGATGATTTCACGGTCTTCCCCTAGCACCGCCTCGATGCCCGGTTGCTGGGCGAGTGTCGCCTCATAAGCGACGAACTTTGCTTCACCCCACGTGTGCTCCGCGGCCTCATCCACCCAGATCTCGTGGGTGTAGCCGGGCATATCAGACGCGTACACACCTGGCAGCAGTTCTTCAACGGTGGGGGGTGCAGTCGGCGTGTCCGTCGACAACCCGACGAGTGGGCGCGGACTGAGCGGAGCAGGTAGTTCAATGGCTTCAATACGTGACCGCCGCCCTAGCAACCCCCGCAGCCAGGCCGCGGACTTCTTGCCCCGCACCGCTGCCAAAGCCACCGCTTCATCGTCGCGCAAGGGCGCTTGGTGGGCCCCTTCAGTTGCGTCCGGCAGATCCAGAGAGAAGTAGTTCTCGAAACGGCTGAACGTGACGCGCCCTTCCTGTAGCCAATTCACGGCATCGACAAGGCCGGACACTGTTTGGTAGAGGTGGGGACGCACATACGGCGAACCGTAAACGCCGGACTTGGGGTCGACGTCGATGGCCCACCCGAACTCCGTCGCGCCCAACATGTCGGCCGCGTGAAACACCAGACCATCGACCATCCTCGACCCGTACGCCGAGAAGTGTTCTGCGTGTGGCCCGCCGCTGCGCACCCAGACGGGAGGTGTCACCGCCCGAGGGTCGTAAAGCGAGCCGGCAACCAGGCGTACCGCCGCCCGATAGTTTTCGGCCGTGGGCTCATACGGAGTGCCGTACACCCTCGCCCACTCCGCCGCCAGGATCGCGCGACTCAGTGGCTCTTCGCTCAACCACTCTCGCGCGAGTTCCACCAAGCGAGGTACTCCCCCCGAAAGGGCGTCGTTGTTGCTGAGAAACAGTGTCATGGCAACCACACTACGCAATCGATCCCAGCGGCCTTGAGCGCGTCAATAAGTGCGGGATCTGGTCCGGTGCGCAGCCCGGCCGTCGATGGGAAGAACTCCCACACCACGTTTGTCACCTGGGGGTTGTTCAATAGCGGCTTGTCTTTGGCGATTTGCCGCAAAATGAATGGCGTCGGCCGCCCGTCTCCGGTCTTGACCTCGGTTGCCACACCCCCAACAAAGTTGTCCACAAACCTCGTCCCCGCGGTCCTCGTGGACTGCGACCTCAACGGCGACTGCGTCAACGCCTCCCAAGGCGGCGGCAACCAGAAAGAAATCCTCGACCCCGACGGCGACGGCATCGGCATCGGCAACTACCTGATCCCCGACGACAAAATCGACGACTACCTCGCCACGCGCGACCAAGACCGCACCTGGACAGACACCGCCCGTAAGGGCTAGTGCTCACACACGGCAAACTCTTGGCTGTGCGGATGGGGACTGCCCCGATATGCGGCGCAAGGGGGATCCGGTCTGACCCTGCGTGGGCCGCGACGATCCGCGTCAACGCTTCACTAAGACGAGACCCCTCTTGAGGGCGGATTATCCGCAGACCCTCGCGCGTTACTGTTCCAGGCACCGTCGGGGTCCATCGTGGCTACCGACGCCCTCGTAACGGCCGTGAGGCCAAAAGGATAAGCGAAACGATGAATCCAGTAATTGTGACTGCCCACTTGGAACCCGCAGACGGGCACAAGGAGGCGCTCCTCAAGGCACTCGGCGAGTTCATCCCCCGCGTGCACGAGGAGCAGGGCTGCGAGCTCTATGCCATTCACGAGGCTCCCGACGGAGGCCTCGTGATGATTGAGAAGTGGACCACGTTGGCGGACCTCGAGGCGCACGGCGCAGGGGCCGTCATGGCCGAACTCAACGTGGCGTTCCAGGGCAAACTTGCTGGGCCGCCGCGTGTTGTCACGCTTGCGCCGTTGCCCTTTGGCGGTACCCGCGGCGCGCTCTAGAACTACGCGCGGTAGTTGGCCCGGCAGGTCGCCTCGACCTGTCGGGCCAAACCCACCACCATCGTGCGGCTACCGCGTCGTTTTGGTTGCCTTTGTCGTCTTGGTCGTCTTGCTTGGCTTGCTCCGCACCACCGACACCTTGGGCTTGCCGTTTCCTGGTGAGCGTGACACCACGTCGTAGCCCGGGTGCGCCTTGAGGAGGTCCGTGAGCTTGGCGTAGCCCCACGTGCGGGAGTCGAAGTCGGACGCGAGCCGCGACAGGTTCTGGCCGACCGAACTGAAATTCGCCCAACCGTCGTCGTCGGCGCCGGTCTCAACAGCCTCGGACAGAAGCTTCGTCAACTTCGGATCGCCCTGGAGTGGCGGCTTCGCCTTCGCCGCCGCTGCCTCGGGAGCAGCCACGGGCTTGGCCTTAGTCGCCGCTGCCGACGTCGCGCGGGTTGCCCCCGGCTTCGTCTTCGCCACCGCGTTCGCCTCCGGCTTCGTCTTAGTCGCAGGCTGGGGCGTAGCCTCCGGGCCCGCAAGGTTCTCCACGTACACAAACTTGGTGCACGCCGCCACGAACGGCTTGGGCGTCTTCATCTGGCCGAACCCGTAGGCCATCAGACCTTGCTCGCGGATGCGCGCTGCCAGCCGCGTGAAGTCGCTGTCGCTGGACACCAGGCAGAAGCCGTCCACCGTGCCGCCGTGCAGTAGGTCCATCGCGTCAATGATCAGCGCACTGTCGGTGGAATTCTTGCCCACCGTATAGGCGAACTGCTGAATGGGCTGCACCGAGTGCTCGAGCAACTCCGGCTTCCACTTGGCCAACTGCGTGGACGTCCAGTCGCCATATGCCCTACGCACCGTCGCCGTGCCGTACTTGGCGATCTCCACCAATAGTCGCTCGATGTGCTGAGCGCTCGCGTTGTCGGCGTCAATGAGTACGGCCAACCGGGCCTCGTGCGTGGAATCTGCCATGTACCCATAGTGGCACTGTTCGATGTGCCATAGTCGTCTTGCCATCAACCATCTATCTCACCCGCTGAGGAGCATCCCATGGACTTTCAGAACGCCGCCTTCATCAAGCTCAAGCACGTCAACAACGCTGAGGCCGATGCTCTCTTCACACAGTTGCTGATTGAAGGCGAGGATATTCTGATGTCCTTCCGCGGCATTCGAGACATGGTGGTCTTCACCTCCAAGCGTGTCATTGCACTGGACATCCAGGGACTGTCTGGCAAGAAGAAGGAGTTCACCTCGTTGCCCTACACCAAGATCCAGGCGTTCTCGGTGGAAACTGCAGGCACTTTTGACCGTGACGCCGAACTTGAGCTTTGGTTCTCTGGACTCGGCACGGCCAAGTTCGAGTTCGCCGGCAACGTCGACGTCGCATACCTGTCCAAGTTGATCGGGCACTTCGTACTTCGGTAGCGCTCCGCCCCCGCACCCGTGCCCCCCTAAGAGGGGGCTTTCGCGCGGACCGCCGCCGCCATACGCTTAAGGAACCACCTCACGCCCCTCATCGGGACACCGTCGTTCGTGGAGGAGCTGCAATGTCGCGTAAGAACTTGTTTCTAGGCCTGGGCGCCGGGAGCGCCATCGTGGGAGGCTTCCTCTTCGCCCGGTTCTGGGCCGTCGCTGGCACGGAGACCCCGCCCAACCAAAGTGGCATGCTGTCCGTGCTCGACTGGGGCATGTTCTTCATCAGCCCGCTGTTCGTGATCGCCGGCTTCATTCTGGTGGTGTTCGGGATCCTGAGCGGCGCGCGGCGCCAACACGCGATCGACAAGCAGAACGACCCGCAGCTCGAAGCCCGCCTGCGCGTGCTCGAGTCGACGCACTAGTTGCTCGGCAACGGCAACCTTCGCCTACCTTATTGGGCGGCTTTGTCGCGGCACAACAGCCAGTGGCTGAAGCCGGATCCCAACCAATCTCGCGTATTGCGTTTTATGCACGCGAGAAGCGCCGTACGATTCTGACGTGCCACACGACCCCGAAGTAGCCCCCGCGCCCCGCCGCCGCGCATGGCGCGTGATCTTCTCGCTCCGCTTCAACCGCATCGGGCTACTGGCGGCTTTGCTGTTCGCATCACTGTCCCTGGTGCCTTCCCTGTTGCCGCGCACCCCGCTCATGCAGGGCATCGTCACGGGCGTAGCGATGGTGCTGGGCTACGGATTCGGGGTGGGCCTGCGCGCGCTGTGGCGCTTCTTTGAGCTGCCCATCATCCCTACCCGAGCCCGCAGAATAATGGCCTCGATAGCCCTCGCGGGTCTGCTGTGGCTGCTCGTGGACCGGATCATGCACTACACCGGCTGGCAGAACGGGGTACGCGAACTGTTCGGCATGCCGGCCGTGAGTTCTGGCGTGTGGATCATGATCACCGGGATCGCCGCGCTCACCGCCACGGTGCTGCTGCTCATCACGCGCACGGCCCACGTCATCGTGCTCAAAATTGCCCACCTGCTCTCGCACTTCTTGCCGCGGCGCCTGGCCCACACCCTGGGCGCGGCCTTGTCTGCCCTGGCGGTCTGGGGTCTCATCACGGGCGTACTCACCAATGCGTTCTTCACCGGAGCCAACTGGACGTTCTCCCCGGTGGACCTGGCCACCGCGCCGGGAGTCGAGCAGCCGCAGTCGTCGCTGCGTTCGGGGAGCCCCTACTCCGCCGCCGCCTGGGACTCGCTGGGACGCCAGGGCCGCAACTTCATTTCCGGCGGCCCGTCCATCAGCGACCTCAACGCCTACAGCGGCGCCACCGATGCCAAGATGCCAGTGCGCGTCTACGTGGGCTTGCGCTCCGCGGAAACTCCCGAGGAACGCACCCAGATGCTGCTGGACGAGCTGATCCGTACTGGCGCTTTCGAGCGCGAGGCCCTGGTGATCGCGACCTCGACTGGCACGGGCTGGCTGGACGCCAACGCGATGAGCACCATCGAGTACATGTTCAATGGCGACACGGCCATCGCGGGCTATCAGTACTCCTACCTGCCCAGTTGGATCTCCACGCTCGCGGACCAAGAGGTGGTGCGCGAGGAATCCGTCGCGACCTTCCGCGCCATTCAGGACTACTGGTCCACGCTGGACGCCGCCACGCGGCCGGACATCTACCTGTTCGGGCTGTCCCTGGGCTCGTACGGCGTCGAGGCGATTCTGCGCTCGCCCAGCATCATCAACGAGCCCATCGCGGGCGCCCTCATGGCCGGCCCCACGTTCCTCAACCCCATGCACATCGAACTCACCGCAGAGCGGGACCCGGGCACCTCCCCCGCCCTGCCGATGTTCGACCACGGCCGCACCGTGCGCTTCACCGTGGGCGGCGACAACCTGACTAAGGGCGAGGGGCCATGGGGCCCGTCCCGCCTCGTCTACCTCCAGAACGGCTCCGACCCGGTGGTGTTCTTCTCCCCCGAACTCGCGTGGCAGCGCCCCGCGTGGCTGGACGATCGCAACCGTGCGGACGACGTCTCCGAAGAGATGGGTTGGGCGCCCGTCATCACGATGCTGCAGGTGGCCATCGACCTGACGGCAGCGGACACCGTCACCACCGGCCACGGGCACCGGTACTCGGCTGAACAGTTCGCAACCGCGTGGGCGGGCGTGATTGGCGACGATGATTGGGAACTTGGGCAGAGCGCGCAGCTTGCGACGTTCATCACCAAGCAGCAAGAGGGAATCTAGCGCCCAGCTTCGCCGCGCCGCAGTGTCAAAGTGTCGCGGCGCCACAGCGCCACAGTGTCACAGCCTCCGGGGCCGCCAGGCCGCCAGGCAAGTCACCCCTCGGGTTCGACAGAAACATCCTGCGGCGTCAGGTCGTGGTCCCGCACGTGCACGCGGCTGCGCCAAGACAGCAGCCCACCGCCAATCACCGCCGCCACCAGCGAACCAAACAGGATCGCGGCCTTCACGTGTTCGCCATGCGGCGAGCCCTCCGCGAAAGAGAGTTCGCCGATGAGCAACGACACCGTGAAGCCGATGCCCGCCACAGCGGATACCGCCACCAGGTCCAGCCACCGCACCGTGGGGTCCAAGTTGGCGTGCGTGAACCGCACCAGCAGGAACGTCGCGAGCAAGATGCCCACGGGCTTACCTATCACTAGGCCGAGCGCGACACCCTGAGCAGCGGCGTCTCCCGCGGCACTAGCGAGGTCCGCGGGGCTAAGGCTTACCCCCGCCGCGAACAGCGCGAAAATCGGCACGGCGAGAACAGCCGAGACGGGGCGCCACAGGTGCTCGTAGCGCTCCGCGAGGCCCATCTGCTGGCCGCGCAACGCGCGCACCGGCACGGTGAAGCCGAGCACCACGCCGGCAATCGTGGCGTGGACCCCGGAGCGATGCATGAGCGCCCATGCCGTGACCGCGAGCGCAATCAGCAGCCAGCCGGGAGCCTTGCCCGTGCGCACCAGCCACGCGAACAGCGCGATGGCCACGAACGCGGCGCCCAGCCACGCGAAGGCCAGACCGTCGGCATAGAACAGCGCGATGACCACGATCCCCAGCAGGTCATCCACCACGGCGAGCGTGAGCAAGAAGGCCCGCAACGCGGTGGGGAGCCGGGAGCCGAACACGGTCAGCACCGCCACGGCGAACGCGATGTCGGTCGCCACCGGGATCGCCCAGCCTTCAGACGGCCCGCTTTGCAGGGAGACCACGGACATGTAGACCAGCGCGGGCACGGCCATTCCGCCCACCGCGGCCAAAATTGGCACGATGGCGGTGGCGGGTTTGCGCAATTGGCCCTCGACCATCTCGCGCTTGAGTTCCAGCCCCACCACAAAGAAGAAGATCGCGAGCAGGCCGTCGGTGGCCCACTGCGACACGGTCAGGTTGAGGTGCTGCGACTCTGGGCCAAACGTGGTGTCGCTGATGGAACTGTAGGCCCCCTGCCAGGGGGAATTCGCCCAGGCGAGCGCCACGACCGTGCCCAGCAACAGCAGCTTGGACCCGGTGTTTTCTGCGCCAAGGGTGTCAATAAAGTTACGACGCCCACCTGGGGTGAGCCTTCCAAGCAGCTTCATCGCACACGAAGATTCTGAATGTAGGTCTGCGCCACGGCCACGTCCTGATCGCCCAGGCCGGCCTCGGTCAGGCCCGCGAAGACCTCACTGAGCACGTCGAGCTGAGGGGTCGCGGTGCCGCCGCGACGGGCCTCCGCAGTCGCGAACGCAAGGTCCTTGACCATGAACTTCGCGGGCCCCGACGGCGGATGCTCATGAGAGACGAGCGCCTGCTTCTTCTGCTCGAGCACCTGGCTTCCCGCTAGGCCGGTGCCGAGCAGATCGAACAGCGCCTGCACGTCCAGCCCGGCCCGCTCGGCGACGATGCTCGCCTCGCTGAGCGCCACCACGGTCGCGGCCACAATCATCTGGTTGCATGCCTTGGCCACTTGCCCCGCGCCGAGCGGCCCCAGGTGAGCGGGGTTGCCGCACGCGCTGAGCGCCGGCTCCACGCGTGCCGCATCCTGGTCACGGCCGCCCACCATGATGGCGAGCGTGCCCGCGATGGCGCCGCGCTCTCCCCCACTAATGGGCGCATCGACCACATGCACCAGCCCGTCGGTCTGCGCCTCGAGGCGCTCCCCCATCTCCCGCACCCCAGCGGGTGACACGGTGGAACTGATCACGATCACCAGGGGGTGATCGACCCCGGCGAGCAGTCCGTCGGGCCCGGCCAGGATCGCCTCTACGTCAGGAAGATCGGGGACCACGAAGACCACCACGCTGCAGTGAGCGGCCAGCGCGGCCGATGTCGGATGGGCGGTCGCCCCCGCCTGCACCAGGGCGGCGGTCGCCGCGGGACGGCGGGCGTGCACATGGACGTCAAGGCCCGCGTCCAGCATGTGGCCGGCCATGGGGCGCCCCATCGTGCCGAGGCCAATGACCCCGATTCCGTGCGGCGCGGAAGGCGCGCCAGGCGTGGACGTGGCGGCTGTCGGTTCGGGCCTAGTGACTGACACGGTGTGCCTCCAGCTGGTTAAGGACGGCGTGGGCCACCGCGATCCGCTCGTGGACGGCCGCGTCGCGCGGTCTGACGGACACCTTCACCGCCAAGAGCGGATCGGCGCCCGCTGCTTTCAGTGTGTCAGTGATGGCGGCATCGTCCAGCAGGGATCCCGCCGATGCGGCGAGCGCTTCGTCGTCACCGCGCGAGGGGATGTGGGCGTCTCCCCACGGGTCGCCCCAGGGTGTGACCTGATCGCTGGCGCCGGACAGCACGACGGCGCGCAGTAGGCCTGCCTCGACCGCCGCGTTCACGTGAGCGACGGGAGTTCGTGCGTCTCTACCCTCAATTGCTGAGCGGCCCCAGTTGATGCCCATCCCTAAGGCGGAGGGTGATCCGATAGCCCTGATAGCAGCGATCTCGGTGGCGAGGTCAAGGAATCCCTTGGCCGCGCTCTGACCCGCGACCAGCGCGTCGCAGTGCTCCACCAGTATCTGCGCGCCCGCCAGGTCCCACCCGGCGATCGTTTCGAGCGAACGGGCCAGGGCATCGGCGCTGCCGTGCTCGGGACTCGGCGCGCTGTGCACCTCGATGGCCGTCACTCGCGGCTGGCCTGCGAGCTCGGCAAGCCGGTGAGCGAGGCTCACTGCTCGGGCCACATCGTCCAGCGCTTGGGTTCGCGAGTCCTCGTCCGTGGAGGCGAGACCGTACGCGGGGCTCGTCGCGAGGCGGCCCATCACCACGGGAATGGCCGTGAGCATGACCTTCCACCCGGGCTGGAGACGCCCTGCGATGACGGCGACGGCCTCACGGTCCAGAGCCGATGCGGGGGCCGGAACCTCTAACCCGCCGATGGGAACGTGGGCGAGCGCGTTGTAAAACACCTCCGCCTCAGCCGGGTCGGCGGGTGCCATGGCGTAGGCGCCAAGCAGGGGAAGTGGTGCAGGTGAATGAGGTGACATCGTCGTCGCTCCTGAGGTACTGCCTTAAGGTCTCGTTTCCGTCTCGATTGGGAATCGGGACGTTGGTCCTGTTGCGACACCAGCCGGATCGGGATAGTTTGTTCCGTGTACCGGACCAGTGTTCCATGTAGCATATGGGATATCCACACAGCATGGTGAACAACCGTGACAAAGATGTTCCACGCAAGACAGGGGAAACGGGTTCGGTCCGCGTTCCCCGGATTAGTAGAAGCAGTACCTCAACTCGGCAAGACGACAAAGGAGTCCTCAATGAGGCATTACAAGGCCGTATCTCTCACGGCAATCCTCGGTGCATCGGTCATCGCGCTCGGCGCTTGCAGCGCTGGCACCGGCACCACCACTGACAGCAGCGCTGACAGCAGCTCCGGCGGTAGCGCCCCCGCCGCTAACGCAGACACGATCACCATGAAGGTCGCGTTCAACCAGCCCGAAACGCACCCTCAGTACATCGTCATGGACGAACTTGGCGACAAGTTGTTCGAGGCCACCGACGGCGCATACGACGTCGAGGTCTTCCCCAACGAGACCCTCGGCGCACAGCGCGAGACTATCGAACTCGTCCAGGCCGGAACTCTCGAGATGGCTTACATTGGTGGGCCGCTACTGGAGAACTTCAACCCGGACTTCGTAGTCTTCAACCTGCCGTTCGTCTTTGACTCCCCGGAGCACCAGAGCCAGACCACCAATGACCCGGCCATCGTGGGCGACCTGTACTCGTCGCTCGAAGACCAGGGCATTAAGGTCATCTCCGCCTTCCACGGCGGCGTGCGCTCGGTCTACAACTCCGAGAAGCCCATCAACGTTCCTGCTGACCTCGAGGGCATGAAGATTCGTGTCATCGAGTCAGACACCAACATCGAGATGATGTCGCTCATGGGCGGCACCGGTACCCCGATGGGCCAGGGTGAGGTCTACACGGCCATCCAGTCAGGCATCATCGAGGGCGGCGAGAACAACGAGCTCATCTACTCCGGCCTCAAGCACTCCGAGGTCGCCAAGTACTACAGCTACACGCGCCACCTCATGTTCCCCGACTACCTGATCATCAGCCCCGACGTCTACAACGCGATGTCGCCCGAGGTTCAGGAGATCTTCACCGACCTCCTCGCCGAGGCTCGCGTTCACGAGGCCGAGCTGTGGACGGAACAGATTGAAGTGGCAGTAGCCGACGCGGAAGCCGCCGGTGCGGTCTTCAACGAGGTTGACGCCGAAGCATTCGCGGAGGCTATCGCGCCTCTGACAGAGCAGAAGCTGACCACCGACGTCACGAAGACCATTTACGACCAGGTCCGCTCAGCGGCTTAGCCGTCAGCGACCCGACCCGAAGAGGCATAGACACATGAACGCAGTAAAAAGCATGCTCGACCGCGTGCTGACGTGGGCGGTGGTAGGGCTATTCGCAGCCCTCGTCGTCGACGTCGCATGGCAGGTCTTCGCAAGGCAAGTGCTCGACCAGCCCAGCGGCTGGTCCGAGGAACTCGCTAAGTACTTGTTCATCTGGCTTGGCCTCTTCGGGTCGGCGCTCGTCTTTGGCGAGCGCGGCCACATCGCGGTGGACTTCGCCGTGAAGAAGCTTCCGGAAAAGGCCCGGCTCACCCTCGCGGTGATCGTCCAACTCTCCATCCTCACCTTCACCGGCCTCGTGCTGATCTGGGGCGGGTACGAGGTTGTCACCCTGGCGTGGGCCCAGAACCTGACCGGCCTGCCGGTCAACGTAGGCCCGCTCTACCTTGCACTTCCCATCTCGGGCGTGCTCATCGCTTTTTACACCATTTACCACCTGGTACAGCTCCTGACCGGCGCCGAGCGCGCAGTCGTGGACGCTGAGCCGGAAGTACTGTGAAGGAGGGCTGACCCATGGATCCAGCAGCACTTGCCGCGCTCATTCTTGTCGCGGGCATCACGATCTTCTTAGTTGTCGGCGCTCCGATCAGCATCGCAGTGGGGCTGTCGTCGATGACCGCCCTGTTCGTCCTCTTGGGCTTTGAAAACGGGGTCCTCACCTCAGCCCAGCAGGTATTCCGAGGAATCAACTCGTTCCCCCTCCTCGCCATTCCCTTCTTTGTGCTCGCCGGCGTCATCATGAATAACGGCGGCATAGCCCTGCGGCTAGTCAACGCCGCCAAGGTTATGGTGGGCCGGGCCCCCGGGGCCCTCGCGCAGACCAACGTGGCAGCCAACGCAATGTTCGGAGCCGTCAGCGGCTCGGGCGTCGCGGCCGCCGCCGCCATCGGCTCGACCATGGGCCCGATGCAGGCCAAGGAGGGCTACAACAAGGGGTTCTCTGCGGCCACGAACATCGCCTCGGCCCCCGCCGGAATGCTGATCCCGCCCAGCAACCTGATGATCGTCTACTCCTTGGTCTCCAGCGCCTCCATCGCGGCGCTCTTCGTGGCCGGTTACGTGCCCGGAATCCTCTGGGCGCTGTCCTGCATGGTGATCGTCTACCTGTACGCCCGCAAGCACCCCGAGCTCAAGTTCACCGAGAAGATCGGGTTTGGCCAACGAGCAAAGACCATCGCCATCGCGATCCCCGCCATGCTGCTGATTGTCGTCGTCATCGGCGGCATCCTCGGCGGCATCTTCACCGCAACTGAAGCATCGAACATCGCGGTGATCTACTCCCTGATCCTGTCCGCCATCTACAAGTCCATCAAGATCAAGGACATCCCCCGGATCCTCATGGACGCGGCACGCACCACCTCGGTGGTCATGTTCCTGATTGGCGTCTCGTCGATCATGGGCTTCGTGATGTCGTTCGCCAAGATCCCCGCCATGATCTCTAACGTCATGTTCCAGATCAGCGACAACCCGGCAGTACTGCTGCTGCTCATCGCACTCGTGCTGCTGGTCGTTGGGCTCTTCATGGACCCCACGCCCGCGGTGCTGATCTTCACCCCCATCTTCTTGCCCATTGTCATGGCGTTCGGGATCCACCCCGTGCACTTCGGAATCATCATGGTCTTCGCGCTCTCGGTGGGAACCATCACCCCGCCCGTGGGGCCAATCCTCTTTGTAGGCGCCAAGGTCGCGGGGCTGGGCATCGAGGACGTCGTCAGACGGCTCATGCCGTTCTTCGCGGTCCTGATCCTCCTTCTCATCATCGTGATCTTCACCCCAGTGCTCTCGATGGGGCTGCCCAACCTGCTTGGACTGGTGACCCTTTGACGGCCCACGTCCCGACACTCTGACACCTCCAAGCACCGCTTCCCCGCTCTACTCAAGCTAAGAAAGGCCTCATCCCATGGAACAGCGTTACGCGACCAGCCCGGAACACATCCCCGGTATCGATACCGACGAGCTGCGACGCAGGTACCTCGTCCAGGACCTGTTTGTCGCAGACCAGACCAACGCCGTCTACACGCATCACGACCGAGCGGTGCTGTTCGGGGCATACCCGGCCACCGGTCCGGTGACGCTCGGAACCTTCCCGGAGATCCGCAGCGAGTTCTTCTTTGAGCACCGCGAGGCTGGCATCGTCAATGTGGGCGGAGCCGGAACGGTCACCGTCGACGGCACCGAGTACCCACTCGAGCACGCATCGTGCCTCTATATAGGTCGCGGAGCAGTGGACGTCACGTTCGCCTCGACCGATCCCCGCGGGGAGGCCGGACCCGCTCGCTTCTACGGCGTCTCTGCCCCAGCGCACACCGCATACCCGACCACGCTCATTGAGGCCGGTACCGGAAACATCCGCGAGCTGGGAGACGCGCTTACCTCGAACCGTCGCACGCTCAACCAGTACATCCACGAGAACGGCGTGCGTAGCTGCCAGGTGGTCATGGGCGTCACCACGCTTCACCCCGGCAGCATGTGGAACACCATGCCGGCGCACACTCACGACCGCCGCACGGAGGTCTATCTGTACTTTGACCTCCCCGCCGATGCCCGGGTGATCCACCTCATGGGCACGCCCGACGAGACCCGCCACCTAGTGGTGGCGAACGAGCAGGCGACCATTTCGCCTAGCTGGTCGGTGCACTCCGGAGTGGGTTCAGCGAGCTACAGCTTTGTCTGGGCGATGGCCGGAGAAAACCAGTCATTCGACGACATGGATGGCTTTGCGATCGCGGAGATGCGTTAAGGCACCAGGATGTCAGACATGACTATAGAAAATACCCCCACCCCATCCAGTCCGAAGACTCCCGCCAACGCGAGCGAAAAAACACTGCTGGTACTCGAGGCCGTACTCACGCAGGACCGTTTCACCGACGTCGTGGAGGCCACCGGCCTCGCCAAGGCGACGGTGCACCGCATTCTCATGACCCTGGTTGACC
>Ga0307486_1002030_pt1 | contig 14619 bp, 13 predicted proteins | sample CBIW02metaG_FD_203663 | JGI IMG/M metagenome (GOLD analysis project Ga0307486, IMG submission 203663) | Sea-ice brine microbial communities from Beaufort Sea near Barrow, Alaska, United States - CBIW 0.2 | ecosystem: Environmental > Aquatic > Marine > Coastal | place: USA: Alaska | collected... | reverse complement strand
AAAGAACTAAAATGATAAAAAACGATTTATTTTTAAAAGCATTAAGAGGAGAAACAGTAGAACGTCCACCGGTTTGGATGATGCGACAGGCAGGAAGATTTCTTCCGGATTTTATGAAGTTGAGGGATAAATACGATTTCTTTACTCGTTGCCGCACCCCGGAGCTCGCTACGGAAATCACTTTAATGCCAATAAAACAAATAGGCACGGATGCCGCAATTTTGTTCAGCGATATTCTGGTAGTTCCCCAAGCTATGAATATTGAAGTTGAAATGAAACCCGGTCTTGGTCCCTGGTTGCCAAATCCGATCCGTACCAGCAAAGATGTTGAAAATGTTATTCTTCCTGATATTCAGAAAACCCTGGGTTATGTGCTGGAGGCTGTGAAAATGACCAAAGAACAATTAAACGGGGAAGTTCCGCTAATTGGTTTTGCAGGTTCTCCCTGGACCATTCTGTGTTATGCAGTACAGGGACAAGGCTCAAAAAATTTCGATATCGCTAAAAAATTCTGTTTTACGAATCCGGTTGCCGCGCACAGCTTATTGCAAAAAATAACCGATACCACCATTGCCTATTTGAGGGCAAAAGTCGTTGCAGGTGTAGATGCTGTACAGGTTTTTGATTCCTGGGGAGGAATGCTTTCCCCGGTAGATTACCAGGAATTTTCATGGAAATATATTCAACAGATCATAGATGCATTAAAAGATGAAACCCCTGTAATTGCTTTTGGAAAAGGTTGTTGGTTTGCTCTGGACGAAATGTCGAAATCAGGTGCTTCGGCTCTTGGCGTGGATTGGACCTGTTCCCCAAAAAACGCACGGTATTTAACCGGAGGAAAAATCACCTTACAAGGGAATATGGATCCTGCCCGGCTTTATTCAAGTCCGGCAGATATCAAAAAAATGGTTCATACTATGATCGATGAATTTGGGAAAGACAGGTACATCGTCAACCTTGGGCACGGGATTTTACCGGATATTCCGGTTAAAAATGCCCAGGCTTTTGTAGATGCCGTAAAGGACTATTCGCAAAAATAATATCGTCTTATGTTGAGCAAGGGACTCAGAGATGAGGAAAAAGAAAAAATAAGTGAGCTCTTTAATTCTATGCTCGATCTTGAGTTTGTGCCTGATCTATGGAAAAATGAACAACGCCAAAAGCTAAGTGACAATCTTAAAAAGATATTGGACATTACTTTAGACGATGTTGAAAATCAAAGCACCGAAGTTTTATTGGCAAAATTGAAATCTGCCAATCTTGAATTTTCACATTATGAACAATTTGGCGTTTTACTTCTAAAATTCAACTCTTTTGAAGCTGAGGACCAAAAAATTCAACTTGCAAAAAAAGCTGTTGTCGTTTATGAAACCGCACAACAGGAAAACAAAATCTTTTCCTTCGGCTTAATTCAAAAAATAAACATGGCCAGGGCGCTACTTTAAATGAAAAATAAATTTTATCAATACATACTTAATTTACAAGACCAAATAACTGCCGAGCTGGAAAAGGTTGATGGAGAAGCAAAATTCCGGGAAGACCTTTGGGAACGCCCTGAAGGCGGTGGTGGAAGGACACGCGTAATTGAAAACGGAGCTGTTTTTGAAAAAGGCGGGGTAAATATTTCTGAAGTCCACGGTCCTCTTCCTCCCTCAATGCAACAATATTTCAAGGTTGGGGAAGTCGATTTTTTTGCCTGTGGCCTCAGTTTGGTGCTTCATCCCAAAAATCCAATGGTGCCTACCGTGCACGCAAACTGGCGCTATTTTGAAATGTACGACAAACAAGGAAATACAATAGACCAATGGTTTGGCGGCGGACAGGATTTAACGCCTTATTATCTCTTTGAAGAGGATGCAATTCATTTTCATCAGGTCTGCAAAAAAGCCTGCGATAAACACGATCCGAATTTCTACGGGAAATACAAAATAAAATGTGACGAATACTTTTGGAACGAACACCGGGAAGAAGCCCGGGGAATAGGAGGTTTATTCTTCGATTACCTAAAAGCTTCGGATAAAATGACCGTGGAAGATTGGTATAATTTTGTCACTGAAATAGGCAATAGTTTTTTAGAATCTTACGTTCCAATTGCAGAAAAACGAAAGAACATCGCTTATTCCAAAGAACAACGCGAATGGCTGGAAATACGGCGTGGCCGTTATGTGGAATTCAATCTGGTGCACGATAAAGGCACACTTTTCGGACTAAAGACCAACGGGCGAATAGAGAGTATTTTGATGAGTTTACCTCCACATGTTCAATGGAGATATGACCATCATCCCAAAAAAGGAAGTGAAGAAGAAAAGTTGCTGGAAGTGTTGAAACATCCCAAGGACTGGATAGAATAGAAAATTGCGTAAAGAGAACTATTAATCGAAAAATTAAATAATATGTATCCATTAAGAAGAAACAGAAGATTGCGAACTACAGAAGCGGTCAGATCATTGGTTCGGGAAACAATTATCACCCCAAACGATTTTTTGATGCCGATATTTGTGGTTGAAGGAAAAAACATAAAAGAAGAAATAGCTTCCATGCCGGATTGTTTTCGGTTTAGCCTGGACCTTTTGGAAAAAGAGGTGAAGGAGATTTGGGCATTGGGAATAAAATCGGTGTTGTTATTTGTTAAGGTTCCCGAAAATTTAAAAGACAATGCGGGAACTGAAGCAATAAATCCCGAAGGTCTAATGCAACGCGCGGTAAAGACAGTAAAAAACGCAGTGCCGGAAATGCTGGTGATGACAGATGTTGCACTGGATCCTTATTCTTCTTATGGACATGATGGAATTGTTAGTGAAGGAAAAATATTAAATGACGATACCACTGCCATTTTAGCCGAAATGGCTTTATCTCACGCCCAGGCAGGTGCAGATTTTGTGGCTCCCAGCGATATGATGGACGGACGGATCTTTGAAATCAGAAGCCTGTTGGAGGACGAAGGTTTTTACGAAACGGGAATTCTGAGTTACAGTGCGAAATACGCCTCGGCATTCTACGGACCGTTTCGAAATGCCTTAGGATCAGCCCCTGGTTTTGGCGATAAAAAAACCTATCAAATGGACCCATCCAATCGTGATGAAGCCGTGAGGGAAACCTTAATGGATATTGAAGAAGGGGCCGATATTGTAATGGTCAAACCGGGCTTATGCTATCTCGATATTGTAAGGGATATAAAAAATGTGGTAAATGTTCCGGTAGCAGTTTATCAGGTAAGCGGAGAATATGCAATGATAAAGGCTGCAGCCGAAAAAGGCTGGTTAGATCACGATGCGGTTGTTTTGGAACAACTCACTGCAATAAAACGAGCCGGCGCGAATATAATAGCTACCTATTTTGCCAAAGATGCGGTTAAGTTGATCTCATAAAAAGAATCGATCTAAACATCCAGGCCTCACAGATCTCAAAGACCTGTGAGGCCTTTTTTTATTCAAATTAAATAATTGTATGTTAAAATCTAACAAACAATTTGCTTTCTGCATACATTTGAACTGTGAAATTCAATAAGATAAATAGTATCATTCCTATTTTGCTGCTGGCATTTTTTAGTGCTTTCGGCAATAATGCTATTTCAGTCCCGGCAGTTTACAACAATTTAAATTCGCGGGATTTTGATTATTTACAGGCCGACCAGAATACCAACGCGATATTCTTTAAGGAAATATCTTCCATCGGATTTTTTCAGATCGAACCGGACAACAACTCGGGAAATACGCACTGTGACTTAGGGAAAAATTCTTCATCTTTAATAATAAATTATGTTCCGGAAAACAGCAATTCCTGGACATATCTTCCGGATATAAGGGATATCCTGGAACATCAAATCTTTCCATTTCATTTTTTTTGGTGATAAATCCGGTTTAAAAACGGGATTTCAACAGGGCTTTTAGAAAAAGTCCAATGCTGTTGTACGCTTAAAATTTCAGTAATTCTGAAAACTTTTCAGCAAAAAAAATTCAATTCACCTTAAATTCAAAAAAAAATGGAATTCAATTCAGTCGCTATTGGCGTTGTATTAATATTAATGTTTGTTGTACCCATCCTTTATATGATCTACCGGCAATCAACCAAAGACAAAAGGCGTTTAAAAAAATTAAAAGATTTAGGCACTCAAAACCAAATGACACTTGATCATTATGAGTTATCAAATTCCCTTTTATTGGGGTTGGATTCTAAATCCAAAAAATTGATCGTCGTAGAACCCCAAAAAGCCATGGAGTTTGACGTGGTTGATCTTAGCAAAATTAATGTAAGCGCAATAGCGAAAAGGAATGATGCCGAAACAAATAAGCATACCGGAAAAGTACCTATAATCAGGATTTCTTTGGAATTAATAAAAAACAATCCGAAGCAAAAAGTTGCCGAAATTGTTTTTTATGATGAAGATGACGAGACAAATATGGATGCAGATGTACAACTCGTTCTTGCAAAGAAATGGGATGAACTTATCAGGATGAACCTTTCTGCATAAAAACATCAAATATATGCAAGCTGTTGCCTGGTGTTAAAACCGGCAACAGCTTTTTTAGTTCTGTTTAAGTCGATAATCGGAATTAAGCTGCCAACTATTTTAAGTAACTTTACACTTCTTCGAAATATATTCAAATGAAAAAAATAACGTTCCTGCTGGCCTTCTTATGTGCTGGTTTCTTGTATGCACAAAAAACAATGACACCTGAACTTTTATGGCAGGTGAAAAAAGTTAGCCCAATAGGCGTTTCCGCTGATGGAAAAGAATTGTTCTATAAAGTTTCCACTCCAAATGTGGAAGAAAACAATTTTGATTCCAGGTATTACAAAATGCCTATAACAGGCGGAAACTTCACTGAAATTTCAAAAGACGAAGCAAAAGTGACCGATAAAAATCTTTCGCCAAGCGGACAATATCTTTTGATGAACAAACCTGTTCAAGTGAAAGACGTTGCGGAAAAAGATATTTATAATGATCTTCCAAAAAGTGATGCCTATGTTTATACTTCACTGGACTACCGCCATTGGGACACTTGGAACGACGGAAGTTACAGCCATGTTTTTTATAAAGATGTAAAAACCGGTGCTGAAACCGACATCACCCCACAACAACCTTACTATACACCGCAAGCTCCTTTTGGTGGCGACGAGGATTACATCTGGGGGCCGAAAGGCGAAAATATCTATTACGTAAGTAAGAAATTGGCGGGAACAGATTATGCCGTAAGCACCAATACCGACATTTATAAATTTGACCTTGCCAGTAAGCAGACCGAAAACATTACTGAAGAAAACAAAGGTTATGACACCCATCCAGCTTTTTCAAAAGAAGGCTCGTTGGCTTGGCTTCAAATGGTCACAGACGGTTACGAAGCTGATAAGAAGGACATTCTTGTGCTTCAAGCTGGTGTTAAACAAAACCTTACCTCACAATGGGATGGAACCGTGAATGGTTTTATCTGGGGAAGCAACAGTAAAGACATTTATTTCACCGCTCCAATTGATGGCACCATTCAGATCTTTAAAGTGGATCATCCCGGAAAAACAAAAAAAATGCCCATGGTACAACAACTTTCAAAAGGGCAATTTGACGTTACTGGAATTGTTGCCGAAAACAACGGTCAATTGATAGTTACCCTTACAGATATGAACCATGCTTCGGAAATTTTTTCTTTCGATTTGAAAAACAAAACCTTCAAGCAACTTACACTGGTAAATACAGAATTTTATAACAACCTGGATTTGCCAAAAGTTGAAAAAAGAATGGTTACTACCAAAGACAATAAGCAAATGTTGGTTTGGGTAATCCTTCCACCAAATTTTGACAAAAACAAAAAATACCCAACTTTACTATATGCTCAGGGCGGACCGCAATCGGCTTTGTCACAATTTTATTCCACTCGTTGGAATTTTCAATTGATGGCTTCAGAGGGGTACATAATCGTAGCACCGAACCGTCGCGGAATGCCCGGCCATGGTGTGGAATGGAACGAAGCCATCAGTGGCGATTGGGGCGGAGGCGCAATGCAGGATTATCTTGATGCCATTGATGCCATTTCAAAAGAACCTTATGTAGATAAAGATCGTTTGGGTGCCATTGGTGCAAGTTACGGCGGTTATTCCGTGTTTTGGTTGGCCGGAAATCACGATGGGCGCTTCAAAACATTCATTTCCCATGATGGGGTTTTTGATACGCGTTCTATGTACAGTACCACAGAGGAATTATTCTTCGTGAATTATGATCTGGGCGGTGCTTATTGGGAAAAAGATAATGCTGTGGCTCAAAAATCCTTTAACGAATTCAACCCGATAACTTATGTTAATAAATGGGATACCCCAATTATGATTGTTCAGGGTGGAAAAGATTATCGCGTTCCCATCAACCAAGGCTTAGGCGCTTTTCAAGCTGCACAATTAAAAGGAATAAAGAGCAAACTTCTTTATCTCCCTGAAGAAAACCACTGGGTGCTTCAACCTCAGAACGCACTGGTTTGGCAACGTGAATTTTTCAGCTGGCTTAAAGAAACTTTATAAAAAGAACATTTTAGAAGAACAAAAAGCTCCAAAATCGAATGTAATTTGGGGCTTTTTTTATTATCCCCATAGGGATTAAAAGTATCAAAGAAAGCTGGAAGACTGCTTTGTGAAAAATGAAAGAGCAGAATTAATATTACTTAATTTAGTGCTTCCTATAATTATAACTGGGAGTGACCTGAACCAAAAGATATGAACAACCTTCATACAGTGCATCTTAAAACCCCACTTGGAATTGCGGAAATCCATGGAAATGAAGCCGGAATTTCAAAAATTGTAATAACCGGGGAAAAATCTGTTCCTTCAGAAGAGATCCCTGCAGAATTGAAAGAAGCAGTTCTTCAATTGGAAGCTTATTTTAAGGGAGATTTAAAGGAATTCAAGTTAAAACTCAATCCGGAAGGAACTCCCTTCCAGAAAAAAGTCTGGGAAGGCTTGCAGGAAATTCCCTATGGAGAGACCTGTTCCTATTTGGAATTATCAAAAAATCTGGGAGATGTAAAAGCCATCAGGGCAGTTGCAGCGGCAAATGGCAAAAACCCGCTATGGATCGTAATTCCGTGCCATCGGGTAATTGGCAGCGATGGTTCGTTAACGGGATATGCCGGTGGATTGTGGCGTAAGAAATGGCTTTTGGACTTTGAAAATCCACCTCTTCAACTTCAATTATTTTAACCTAATTTCCCCTCTGAAATTAAATTCCGAATTAATTAAATATAGAATATTTATAATTTTTCTTAAATTTTTTCTGCTCCCGCAAATTAAGTTTCAATTTTATCCGGAAAAAATTCATATTTTTATTATCTATGAAACTAATTCTGCGCATCACCGGAATTTTCCTTGCAGCCCTCGCGTTAATAATATTGCTCTTAGTGGTCCTGGACTATAGTTACGTTCTTCGGGGAATTCAAGTGATTTATTTATCAGGTCACACCACAGCTTACATTGATGATTACCCCGAATTTGAAAACCGTACAATTGCTGCAGGAAAGAATATTCAGCCCTGGCCAGAACACGGTCAAATCAATACTGCTACACCTACCGAAAAACTTCAGAAAACCAATAAAGATCTGGGAACGGTCGCTTTTTTAATTATAAAGAACGACAGTATCTGGTATGAGAATTATGCCGAAGGATATGATGAAAATTCCAAAACCAATTCCTTTTCCATGGCAAAAACAATTACAACTGCCTTGCTGGGAAAAGCCATTGATGATGGTTTTATAAAAAACTTGGAACAGCCGGTAGCCGATTTTTTACCGGAATTCAACACTCCTTCCGGTTCTGCGATAACGGTAGGGGATTTGGCTTCCATGTCTTCAGGACTGGATTGGAACGAAGATTATTTCAATCCGTTCTCTCAAACAGCGAGAGTTTATTTTGATGAGAATATACGGGAAGTTGTATTGGATCTAAAAGTTATAGATAAACCCGGAACTGCCTTTAAATACCTTAGCGGCAACACCATCCTCTTAGGCTTGGTTTTGGAAAAAGCCACCGGTAAAGATCTTTCAACTTATCTGAGCGAAAGTTTTTGGCAACCTTTGGGAATGAAAAACGACGCTTTATGGCAACTGGACAGCAAGAAGAGCGGAATGGAAAAGGCCTATTGTTGTATTTCTTCAAATGCCCGCGATTTTGCCCGTTTTGGGAAGCTTTTCAAAGATCAAGGAAAATGGAACAAACAGCAAATCCTGGATTCAGCATTTATAGCAAAGGCAACCCATCCCAGGTTCCCGGATTCCCCGGAATATGGATATGGCCTGTGGCTGAGCGATCATAAAGACAGAGAGATCTTCTATTTGCGCGGGGTACAAGGACAATATGTAATTGTTATTCCGGAAGACAACCTGATTATAGTGCGTCTTGGCCAGGCGTTTATAAAAAAGAAAAAAAGTGAAAAACATCACGCCGATTTTTATATCTATATTGATGAAACCTATAAAATGCTGAACAATGCTTCGTAAAATCAACCTGGAACACATATTATTTCTCGACATTGAAACCGTGCCGGAAGAAAAATCATTCAAAGATTTATCTGAAGAGAGAAAAATACTCTGGGAGGAGAAAACCACTTACAAGCGAAAAGACGAATTTACCGCTGAAGAATATTATGACCACGCCGGAATCTGGGCAGAATTTGGTAAAATTATATGTATTTCGGTGGGATTTTTTAAGATCAGGGATGAGAATCGAAGTTTCAGGATGACCACTTTTAGTGGTGGGGAAGAAAAATTGCTGAAAGATTTTTCCAATTTGCTCGAGACCCATTTTTACAAACCTCATCATCTCCTTTGCGCCCATAACGGCAAGGAATTCGATTTCCCGTATATCTCACGCCGTCTATTGATCCATAACCTACCGCTGCCGGTAAAACTGGATCTATTCGGCAAGAAACCCTGGGAAGTTCCGCATCTGGACACCCTGGAACTGTGGAAATTTGGCGATTACAAGCATTACACTTCCTTAAAACTCCTTACCAATGTATTGGGAATTGCTTCTCCCAAAGACGACATAGGCGGCTCCCAGGTTCGTGACGTGTTTTATATAGATCTTGGGATTGCGCGCATAGTAACCTATTGTGAAAAAGACGTTGTTGCAATTGCACAGGTGATATTAAAACTCCGCCAGGAAGAATTGCTGATTGATGCTGAGATCATTTCGGTTTAATACGGAAAGAAATTTTTAATTTCAGGCAATTACCTATAATTTTGCAGCTCTCAAAATGAATTTAAGATGGCAAAACCAGACCTGCAAACTTCTACGCTTCCCTATTTTAATTTCCCGGAAGAAATGCAATGGCTTTATGAAAATGGGTACGATATAAAATTTGAAAAAATCAAGGCCATCCTCGCTTTAGACAGGGAATTATTGATCTCAGATTTAGTTGATGTTCTAAAAGACAGTATTGTTCGTTTTGAAATTTTCAAAAAAAAGGCGGAAACAGAAGGCCATAACGATGAAAATTTTAATTTCCCCAGCCATGCACTTTTGTTACTGACTGAATTAAAAGCAGAAAATGCCCTGGACCAAATCCTGGAGGTTTTAAAGCAAACTCAGGATTTTTTCGATTTCTGGTTTGGTGATTTGATGCAAAGCTTTGCCTCACCCGCAATTTTTTGGTGCGGGATTCATCAAACTGAGAAACTCTTTAACTTCCTAAAATTTCCGAACATCTTCTTTTACAGCAAATCTTATGTGAGTGAAGCTGTTATTAGAATCCCCACAATATTTCCCGAAAGAAGACCTGAAATATTGAATTGGAGCCGGGAATTGTTGATTTCAAATATTGAAAAATCCAATGACGGAGACCTTGAAGATATTTTATACAATGGTTTTTTTATAGCAGATTTGACCAATGCCGGTTTTTACGAATTATTGCCCGAAATAAAACAGCTGTTCGATTCCCAAAGTATAGCGGTTCATATTTGTGGGGACTATGAAGAGATTGTAGAAGATATTCCCATCCAGGATTACGAGTATTTTGACCAGCTCGAAAAAGATATTTTTGAAAATTACACCTATTTAAATGAGGGGTCTGACAACTTTGAAATAGATAATGAAGAAAATTTTGACAAAGGTCTTTTTAACGATTCCCGATTTTTAAATGAACTTCAAAAATCAGATCTTAAACTACCTAAAATAGGCCGAAATGAACCCTGCCCTTGTGGAAGCGGAAAAAAATACAAAAAATGCTGTATTGACTCCAATTAACAGTTGTTGGATTCAAGACTAAAAACAAAAAAACCGCCTCTTTCGAAGCGGTTTTTTACAATTTGATTATTTGATACTAATTTTTTAATTCCTTTCCATTTGGAAAAAGCCTTAAAAAGCGAACTTGATCCCTTGTGATAAGGGCAGTTCAGTAGTATAGTTAATCGTATTTGTCTGTCTTCTCATATAAACTTTCCAGGCATCGGAACCGGATTCGCGTCCGCCACCGGTTTCTTTTTCACCACCGAATGCACCGCCAATTTCAGCACCGCTGGTACCAATATTCACGTTGGCAATTCCGCAGTCAGATCCTGTTACAGAAAGAAAACGTTCTGCTTCCCTTAAGTTATTGGTCATAATGGCCGAGGACAATCCCTGTCTCACGCCATTCTGAATTTCAAGGGCATCTTCCACAGTTCCTGAATATTTCATCATATACAACACCGGCGCAAAAGTTTCGTGCTGCACGATCTCATAATGGTTCTCGGCTTCGGCAATTGCGGGTTTTACATAACATCCGCTTTCATAACCTTTACCTTCCAGAACGCCACCTTCAACGATAATTTTTCCACCTTCTTTTACAACTCTGTCAAGCGCGTTTTGGTAATTTTTAACCGCATCTTTATCTATAACCGGGCCCACGTGATTGTTCTCATCCAGCGGATTCCCGATTTTTATTTGATTATAAGCGGCAACTATGGCATCTTTCACCTTATCGTAAACAGATTCGTGAATGATCAACCTTCTGGTAGAAGTACAGCGCTGTCCGGCAGTTCCCACAGCTCCAAACACAGCTCCAATAACCGTCATTTTCACATCGGCATCCGGAGTTACAATGATGGCATTGTTCCCTCCTAATTCCAATAAACTTCTTCCCAAACGTTCTGCAACTTTTGAAGCTACAATTTTACCCATTCTGGTAGAACCTGTTGCCGAAATAAGCGGAATACGGTTATCCGTGGTCATCATTTCCCCAACTTTATAATCTCCTGTTATCAAACATGAAATCCCTTCCGGCACTCCGTTTTCTGCAAATACGCGAGCAGCTATTTTTTGACAGGCTACAGACGTAATAGGTGTTTTTTCCGATCCTTTCCAAACGCAGGCATCTCCGCAAACCCAGGCCAAAGCCGTATTCCAGGACCACACGGCCACAGGAAAGTTAAATGCCGAAATAATCCCAACCACGCCAAGCGGATGGTATTGTTCGTACATACGGTGTCCCGGACGTTCAGAGTGCATGGTAAACCCGTGCAGCTGTCTGGACAAGCCTACCGCAAAATCACATATGTCGATCATTTCCTGCACCTCGCCCAAACCTTCCTGGTAGGATTTTCCCATTTCGTAGGAAACAAGTTTCCCCAATGGTTCTTTTAACCGGCGCAATTCATCATTAAATTTACGCACAATTTCACCACGTTGTGGGGCAGGCATTAATTTCCAGGTTTTAAAACCTGCGGTTGCAGTAGTCATTACCTTTTCAAAATCTTCTTTTGTAGTAGATCTTACCTTCCCTATCAAGGCTCCATCCACAGGAGAATAGGATTCAATAATTTCCCCGCTGCCAAAAAAATCATGCCCGGTAGAAGTTCCTGCATTTATATCTTCAATCCCCAGTTCGTTCAGGGCTTTTTTAATTCCAAATTTTTCTGCTATTTCACTCATTTATTTGTGTTTTTATCTGTTTTGGTATTTATTTATTGCGAAAATAATAAAAAAATACCCATTAATCATTATCTGCCGTAAACAGTTTGTCAACAGGCATTACCGTACCGCACTTATCGCAGGTTCGCAAATCCTTACTTTCGTAAAAATGTTTAAAATGCTTTAAAAAATCGGTTTCAATATTTTTCAAAGGAAAATAAACCTCATATAATTTATTGTTGCACTTATCGCAAAACCACAAGAGGCCGTCCTCTACATCCTCCCCCACACGTTTGAGCTCTATCACCAAACCTATGGATCCTTCGTGCCTAACGGGCGAATGTGGGACTTTTGCCGGGTGCAAATACATATCCCCTGGACCGAGTTTCATCGTAACCTTCTCGCCATTATCCTGCACATGCAATTCAATATTTCCTTCCAGCTGGTAAAAAAGCTCTTCCGTTTCGTTGTAATGATAATCTTTCCTTGCATTTGGCCCTCCCACGATCATCACGATATAATCGTCAGAATTCTTATAAATACTCTTGTTCCCAACCGGAGGTTTCAACAAATCGCGGTTCTGCTCAATCCACTTATTGAGGTTAAAAGGTTTATTAATAGCCATATTGTACGTGTTTTTTTACCGAACGCATAAAATTAAACAATCTAAAACAGAAAATTCTAAAGCTTATCAGAAATTATTGGGCGTGTGCGCTAAAAAGTGCACCGCGCTATCCGTTGCAAGTCCGCGGCGCAAAAAAGCGCCTGCGGGCTTTCCACTCCTATCGCTCACGCAAACAATTAATGAAACCAATCTATCGTAAATTTTAGTACTTTTATAAACAATACCAGTTATTGTTTGAATTTACTGTAAAAGAAAATGAAGATTTTTTTCTTTATATGAATTAGAAAATTAAAGCATAGCCTTAGTTACGGTTTCTTTTTATAATGAAATAGAAAGGAAAAAAGGGCGTTTTATTTCATTAAATTCAAATGATAAATGGTATAAAATCTATCCTTCTAAATATGAAAAAACTTCTACTCCTAATTTCATTGGCAAGCATTTTTGCCTGCAACCAGTCTTCCGTCGACAAAAAACCTATTGGGGAAACTCCCGTAAAAGCAATTTCAGATAAAGTTGAGAGCGATAATTTCGGCATCGTCATTCACGGCGGGGCTGGCACCATTTTAAAGGAAAATATGACCGATTCCATGGAAATCGCATATAAGGCCGTTTTGGAAGAAGCCGTTAAGGCTGGCCATGAAATTTTGGCAAATGGCGGGACTTCCATTGAAGCCATTCAACGAAGCATCAATCTTATGGAAGACTCACCTCTTTTCAATGCAGGGAAAGGCGCCGTATTTACCAATGAAGGAACCAACGAGATGGATGCCGCCATTATGGATGGGGAAACCCTGAACGCCGGTGCAGTTGCAGGGGTTACAACGGTGAAAAACCCTATTAACCTCGCGTTTCAGGTAATGGAAAATTCCCCGCACGTGTTGCTTTCGGGCAGAGGTGCAGAACAATTTGCAAAAGAGCGCGGACTGGAGATCGTGGAACCTTCATATTTTTATACCGAAGAGAGATTCCAGGCTTTACAACGGGTGAAGGAGGCCGAAAAATCCAAATTGGATTCCGCAAATCAAAAAACAGCATTTTACGATCCATATATTAAAGAATCCAAATTTGGAACCGTGGGTTGTGTGGCATTGGACAAAAACGGAAATATAGCAGCTGGGACCTCAACCGGGGGAATGACCAACAAAAAATGGAACAGGATTGGGGATGTGCCAATTATTGGCGCGGGAACTTATGCGAATAATGCAACCTGCGCCGTTTCCGGAACCGGATGGGGCGAGTATTTTATTAGGGGGGTTGTAGCTTATGATATTTCGGCCATGATGGAATATAAAAAAATGAGTTTGAAAGAAGCTGCCAAAAAAGTGATCCAGGAAAAACTGACCGAATTGGGCGGTGAAGGCGGGATCATAGCCATAGACAACAAGGGAAATATCGCCATTGAATTCAATTCTGCAGGGATGTACCGCGCTGCGATGAACAAAAAAGGCGAATTGACCATTGGCATCTATAAAGAAAATGAAATTTTGGAGGAATAACACTCCCCCAATTAGCGGGAGAAGGAAGCAAGACCACTATCGGGATTGTCGGCTTAGTTGGTTTTTACTTGATGTCTAAAATAGCACTTTTCACCGGAATGCCTGCTATTTGCGCTTCACCGATGTTACCCACTGGCTTTATTCCGCACTGCTTGATTTTAAGTGTTTGCCAAGACAATTTTTGGTTTGTTTGTCGGCTGGAATGAATTGCAAATCTGAATGGCTTTTAGCGTTGGTTTTTATATAAAATCTAATGGTTCAAAATCAATATCTTCATTTGAATCAGAATTATAAATTTTAAATATTCCGTCTTGCAACCAAACAACTTTTATATTTTCGGCTGAACAAAATTCTATTAGACTGATTTTTGGTTTATGAGAATACACTAAAAATTCTTTTATGTCCTCGTATTCCATTTGCTTCTTTACAATTGAAAAATTGTAGTATTTAAGCTGTCCAACACCTTTAATTGTCTGTTTTTCTTGGTCAGACATTGTGTTTAAAATAGTTTTATAGAGGTCAGTAGTTAGTTACATATAATTTGCTGATGATACACCTTATCTTTTTTGACCATTTTGGTTAATAGATTGTTGAAAATTGTAGCCTTTCCCTTTGTGCGGTTAATCCTAAAACAAA
>Ga0307486_1002029_pt1 | contig 14620 bp, 13 predicted proteins | sample CBIW02metaG_FD_203663 | JGI IMG/M metagenome (GOLD analysis project Ga0307486, IMG submission 203663) | Sea-ice brine microbial communities from Beaufort Sea near Barrow, Alaska, United States - CBIW 0.2 | ecosystem: Environmental > Aquatic > Marine > Coastal | place: USA: Alaska | collected... | reverse complement strand
CAGCTCCGCAAGGGGGAGATCCATGCCCTGGCTGGTGAAAACGGGGCGGGAAAATCCACGCTGATGAACATCATCGATGGTATTCATCAGCCGGACAGCGGCGAAATACGGATCAATAACAAGGCGGTTGTCATTGATAGCCCGCTGTCGGCCCAACGCTACGGTATCGGTTTTGTGCACCAGGAGATCGCGCTGTGTCCGGATGTGACCGTGGCGGAAAACATCTCCATGGCTTACCTGAATGCCAGCCGCAAATGGTTGGTCAACTTCCGTGACCTGAACCGCCGTGCCCGGCAGGCGCTTGAGCCACTCGCCAATATTGATCCGGAACAGAAGGTCTCAGAGCTGAGTATCTCCAACCAGCAACTGATCGAGATCGCCAAGGCCATGACGCTTGACTGCGATATCCTGATCCTGGACGAGCCCACCGCTGCACTGACAGAGAGTGAAACCCAAGCCCTGTTCAGGATTATGCGCGATTTCAGTGAGCGGGGCATCAGCATTATCTACATCAGCCATCGTATGGCGGAAATCTTCGAACAGTGCGACCGGGTCACGATTCTGCGGGACGGGGCCAATGTCTGCACCAGCGATATTTGCGACACCTCGCCGGAAGAGGTCGTGGCCAACATGGTCGGGCGCGAACTGGGGAACCTTTATCCCGAGAAAATGCAGCATAAGCCGGACATCAGCCGGACGATTCTTGAGGTCCAAAACTTCACGGATGGTCATCGCTTCTTCGATATCGATATTCGACTAATTGAAGGTGAAATTCTTGGGATCGCCGGCTTGATCGGCGCCGGGCGCAGCGAAGTGGTCAAGGCGATCTGCGGCCTGCATCAAAAAACCGGGGGGACGCTGCTCTTTCGCGGCTCGCCAGTCTCTATTAAATATTACTGCGACAGTATCGCACAGGGCATCGTTTATCTCTCGGAAGACCGCAAGGGCGACGGTGTATTCCTGAACCTGTCAATTGCCCAAAATATTTCCGCACTCAATGTTGAGCAGGTGTCACATAACGGGCTGATCAGTCGCACTCATGAGCGAGAGCAGGCGCAGCGTCTGGGAAAACAGCTCAATCTCAAGTGCGGGAGCATTGACGACAAGGTGTCGTCACTGAGCGGGGGTAACCAGCAAAAAGTGGCGATTGCCAAAATGTTATCGGTCAGCCCGTCCGTGGTCATCATGGACGAGCCGACACGGGGTATCGATGTGGGGGCTAAGTCGGAAATTCATCGGTTGATACGGCAACTGGCCAATGAGGGTGTTGGTGTGATCGTTATTTCGTCGGAGTTGCCGGAAATCATTGGTCTCTGCGATCGGGCCATGGTTATGCATGAGGGTCGTAGCGGCGGATTCCTGAGTGGCAAGACGCTCAATGAGGAAGCCATCATCAGGCTCGCATCGGGCCTGGAAATGACTGATAAACCGAAAGTAACAACGGATCTGGAAGACACTTCACTGTCCGAGTCCGCTTCTTTTCAGGGAATGGTGTTATGAGCGAAATAACCAGCGTACAGGGCGCTCAGCCCGAAATCGCCAATCGTGAGAGCTTTCTCCGCCGGGTTCAGAAGATGCGTGAGCTGACTCTGATCCTGATTATCGTCTTCCTGTTTGTGGTGATGAGTTTTGCGTCTCCCTACTTCCTGACGTTCGCCAATATGAAGGCAATGCTGCTGTCGTTTTCGACCGAGGGCATTATCGTTGTTGGCATGACACTGCTGCTCATTGTCGGCGGTATCGATCTGTCTGTAGGCGCCGTGATGTGCCTGGCAATGGTTATGGCAGGGAAGATGTTCGTGCTGGGCCTGGACCCCTGGCTTGCCAGTATTGCTTCGATCATGGTGTGCAGCGGTATTGGCTGGACCATGGGGCAATTCGTCACGCGGGTGGGTCTGCATCACTTTATCGTCACGCTTGCTTTTATGGGTATTGCTCGCGGCGCGAGTCTCCTGATTACCCAGGGCACACCGATTTCACTGTTCACCCTGCCGCCCGAGTTCAAGTTTATTGGGCAGGGAACGGTCTGGGGTCTGCCGTTTTCCATCATCATTTTTGTTGTGGTGGTCGTCATATCTGACTACCTGCTCCGTAACGCCACGGCTTTTCGCAAGGTGTTCTACACCGGCAGCAATGAGAAGGCGGCAGAGTACTCCGGCATCCGTACTTCGCGTATCAAAGTCGGAGTGACCATTTTTTCCTCCACGCTTTGTGGTGTGGGCGGGATCATCTATATGTCCAAGTTCGGCGCGGCTACCCCGCAATTTGGCGTGGGCCTGGAACTGACAATCATCGCGGCAGCGGTCATCGGGGGTGCCAGTCTGTATGGTGGTGAGGGATCAGTACTCGGTGCCATTCTTGGTATTGCATTGCTGTCGGTGGTGTCCAGTTCGCTGATCCTGCTGGATGTGTCGGTGTACTGGCAGGGTCTGGTCAAAGGTTTGATTCTGCTGGCGGCGGTAACCGTCGATCAATTGTTACACCGCCGCGCGGCGGTCGGATAGAGGCGTCATGACAACTTTGAATCATTGGGCCACAGGGAGAGCAACGTCGGTGGACTACGAAAAGATGCGATTAATCAGCCGAATTCTGAATATGCACTTTATCGAACAGAAGAATCAATCCGATATTTCCAAAATGTTGGATATGTCTTCGGCAAAGGTGAATCGCATTATTCGGGATGCTCGCGACAAGGGTTATCTGGAGATCAATATCAAGACGCCGTTTCAGAATCTGTTTGAGCTGGAACGTCAACTCACCGACGCTACGGGGCTTCCAGAGGCGGTGATCTGCCCGAGCTACTCGGATGACGAAGACACCGCGTTAAGGACAGTGGGGCAGGCGGCCGCGGATTATCTGGTGAATCAGCTACGGGATAGCGATGTGGTGACAATCAGTGGTGGTAAAGCGATTGCTGAAATCGTTAACGCGCTGCGAGCTGACCGAAGCTATAACGTGACGGTTGTGCCAGCGACCGGAGGCGTTCAGGGGAAGCACTATACCGACGTCAACCACCTGGCGACCCGGCTGGCGGAGAAGCTGGGCGGAAAGGCGTTACAGATTCACGCGCCGCTTTTCGCTGACAGCGCCAGCGAACGCAACATGTTAATGCAGATGCGCCAGACCCGGGAAGTGCTTGATATGGCGCGCCACGCCAATATCGCGCTAATGGGTGTCGGCTCCATCGTGCCGGAATCATCCAGCTATTTCGATTTGAGGCTGATGTCCAGGGAAGAGCGCGACAAGCTGGTGGGTGAGGGCGCCGTAGGTGATTTGCTGGCCCATCTGTTTGACACCGACGGGCGTCCCTGTGGTCACGAACATAACGAGAAACTGGTAGGGCTAACGATTAAGGAATTACGAGATTTACCGCTGACAATCGGTGTGGCGGCAACGTCCGAAAAAGTCAATCCAATCATTGGTGCACTGCGTGGCCGGTTTTTCAAAACGCTCATTACGGATGAGGGTACCACCGCGCAGGTCATGGATTTATATCAGAAAGGAGAAACAGCATGAAAACAAGAATACTGGGTTCCACCTCTATTGAAACCTCTGTTATCGGACTGGGTACCTGGGCCATGGGCGGCTGGATGTGGGGCGGTAATGATGACCAGGCCTCTATAGCAGCTGTTCAGGAAGCCATCGACAGCGGTGTTTCGCTGATTGATACGGCACCGGCCTACGGTCTGGGACGCTCGGAAGAAATTGTTGGCAAAGCAATCCAAGGACGGCGTGACGAGGTAGTGCTGGCAACCAAATGCGGCATGATCTGGCATGACACCAAGGGAACGTATTTTGTAGACGAACACGGACAGCCCATCTATCGATATCTCGGTGCGGAGTCGATCCGTTACGAACTGGAGCAAAGTCTGCAGCGCCTGGGTACGGATTACATTGATCTTTACATCACCCATTGGCAGGACTCGACCACACCTATCGTCGAGACCATGGAAACGCTGATGGCACTAAAGCAGGAAGGCAAGATCCGGGCGATTGGTGTCAGCAACGTGTCTGAATCGGAACTGCAGGAATATCTGGCGGTGGGCCCGGTGGATGCGATTCAGGAGCAGTACAACATGCTTGATCGCCAGATCGAGCAAACCCTGCTGCCCATTTGCGAGAACAACGAGGTCTCCTGCCTGAGCTACTCGTCGATGGCGCTGGGCTTGTTGTCGGGCAAGATTGGTCCGGATCGTCAATTCGAAGGTGACGACCAGCGCAAGGACAATCCTCGCTTCAGTCAGGCGAACAGGCAGAAAATCAGCGAATTTTTTGCCGCGATTGAGTCGCTGGGCAATCGTTATCAGGCGTCTCTGGCTCAACTGGTGATCGCCTGGACGCTGTCTCAACCCAATATTACCTATGCCCTCTGTGGTGCACGTAATCCGCAGCAGGCTGCGGAAAATGCGGCCGCGGGCGAGCTGTTACTGAGTGCGGATGATATTGCGACTATCACCGCTGCCGCGAAACGGCACCTCGCCGGCATCGACTGATTGCAATGTCGGGCGGTGCTGCCTGATTTTCCCGCGGCACCGTCGGCCATCCCTCGACCTGGGAACATAATGTTATGAAAAAGCATGACAGGGGTGCCTTATGGCACAAGATAAAGTCGAATCCGGACTTAACGGTTGTCGTGATCGGTGCCGGAGTCAACGGTATCAGCGTTTACCGGGAGTTGGCACTGCAGGGTGTTTCGGTCCTGCTGGTAGACAAGGGTGACTTTTGCAGTGCGGCTTCGTCGGCACCGTCGCGAATGATTCACGGTGGGCTGCGCTATCTGGAAACCGGCGAGACATCGTTGGTGAAAGAATCACTGAAGGAGCGCAACCTGCTGCTCAGGAATGCGCCTCACTTTGTGCGCCCCCTACCCACGACGATCCCGATATTTTACTGGACCGCCGGTGTACTGCCTGCGATCCGGCGCTTCATTGGTGCTGATACCAAGCCGTCCCGACGCGGAGCTGCCATCATCAAGGTCGGGCTCTGGCTGTATGACTTTTTTACCCGTCACGAGCAGGTGCTGCCGCGACACGGATTTCACAGTCGTGCTGCAACACACCAGCGTTGGCCTGAACTTAATCCGGGGCTGGTCTGCAGTGCGACCTATTTTGATGCCTGGGTCAGCGACCCCGAGCGATTGGCCCTTGAGATGATTCTGGATACCCAGGAGCAGGCGCCGGATGCTACTGCGCTGAATTATGTCGCCGTCCAGTCAGGATGTCATGACAGCCTGCTCCTGCAGGATCGGATCTCGGGCGAGGAGACAAAAGTCTGGCCGAGCATTGTCGTAAATGCCACCGGCGCGTGGATCGATTTCACCAATGCGTCCCTGGAACGGAAAACGTCCTTTATCGGGGGCACGAAGGGGTCGCATCTGGTGGTCGACAGTGAGGAACTCCTGCAGGCGACAGCCGGGCACATGATCTTCTACGAAAATCCCGATGGCCGGGTCTGCGTTCTGTTTCCCTTCAAGGGTAAGGTGCTGGTCGGTTCCACGGACCTGCCGGTTGACCGGCCTGACGACGTTAAATGCACGCCGGAAGAGCGCGCCTACATTCTCGAATCGCTGGCCTATATCTTTCCGGAAATTGATATTCGTCCGGAACAGATCCTGTATACCTTCAGTGGCGTGCGCCCCCTGCCCAGGAGCGATGCTCAGGTCACAGGCGAAATTTCCCGCAATCACCAGTGTCGGGAAACACCGGCGGATGGCGATCATGCATTCCATATCTACTCCATGATCGGCGGCAAATGGACGACCTTCCGGGCGTTTGGTGAACAGGTCGCGGACCGGGTGCTGTCCCGTCTGGGGCAATCGCGTCGGATGAGTACAGTCCATCTTGCGATCGGAGGAGGCGCAGGTTATCCCACCAACGACGACGGTCTGAGCCAAATGTATATCGAGATTAGTCAGTCCACCAGATTGTCAGTTGAGCGGGTAACAACACTCGTTGAACGATACGGCACGCGTGCTCGCCTGATGGCGGACTTTCTGGTGGCTGGTTCTGACGAGGCCTTACGGTTTCTGCCGGATTACAGTCAGCGGGAAATGCGTTTCTTGATCGAGCAGGAGCGTGTTGTCCGTCTGGCGGACCTGGTCATGCGCCGCACACCACTGGCGATCAGTGGTCACCTGAATGCCGCCCGGTTGGCCGAGGTAAACCAGTTGCTTGGCGAGATTCTGGGCTGGAGCCAACAGCGATGCGAGCAGGAGCTGACCCGAACTATCGACGACCTGGTGGCGTGCCACGATCTGTCGCGTGAACAATTGGTGCGCACCGACGAACCCCACACGCAAATTGCATGATAACTAAATCTGAAAGTCTGATTACAAGGAGAAATTCAAGATGTATTTGTCTAAAAAAGTACGTATGAAACGCCTGCTCAAAAACGGAAAATGCCTAGACGTGGCCATTGATCATGGCGTCTGCAATGAGCCCAGCTTCCTTGAGGGTATGGAAAACATGGAAGGGATCGTCAACTCCCTGATCAATGCCGGTCCGGATGCCATCCAGATGAATTATGGCCAGAGCGATTTGCTGCAGAACCATGAGGGCAAGAACAAACCGGCACTGGTGATGCGCACCGATATGGGTAATCCGTACAACATCATCCGGCACCGGGTTATGTGGGCGGCGATGCAAAACGACCACGACCCGATCCTTCCGGCACTGCAAATGGATGCGGCCTGCGTCGTCTGCAACCTGTTCATGCTACCGGATGAGCCGGATCTGTTCCGGCAGTGTATTAACAATATCTCCAGGTTGAAAAATGAGTGCGAGAAGTACGGTATGCCGCTGATGATTGAGCCTCTGGTCATGCAGGCTCACGACGGGCGGGGCGGATACCTGGTGGATGGCGACCGGGAAAAGATCGTGACCCTGGCGCGGCTGGCCCGTGAACTGGGGGCGGATATCATCAAGGCGGATCCGACTACCAACGCTGAGGACTTCCACGAGGTTGTCGAGGCTTCGCGTTGCCCGGTTCTGGTTCGCGGCGGCGGTAAGGAAGATATAGCCACTGTTTTTTCCAAGGCCCATCAGCTATTGCAACAAGGCGCACACGGTATGGTCTATGGTCGTAATATCTATCAGCATGATAATCCCAGCTTGGTTGTCGAGGCCTTTATGTCCATGATCCACGATGGTGCCACTGCTGATGACGCGATGGGTATCTACCGTCGGGGCCAGTAAGCCCCGGTAACGCCATAGCGAAATACATCTACAACAAAAAGAGACCGGTGTGGTGAATAAACCAGAGCAGACTTCCGGCTACCTGCTGGGGATAGATAGCGGCAATACGGTCATCAAGGCGGCTGTTTTCGACCTGCAGGGCAGAGAACTCGCCGTTTGCAATGCAAAAATGCAGACGGCCCATCCTCAGTGCGGCTTCGCCGAGACGGATATGCAGGCACACTGGCTGCACTGTGTTGACGCTGTGCGTTCGGCGCTGGCGCAGTCCGGTGTACAGGCATCAGATGTGCTCGCTGTAGGCTGTAGCGGACACGGTAACGGGCTTTACTTGCTGGACACCCAGTGTGAGCCCTTGCTGGCCATACAGTCGATGGATGCCAGAGCCGAGTCTCTGGTCACGGATGGCAGCCTCGACGTTGCTGCGATTCAGGCGATTAATGGGCAGGGTATCTGGGCCGCGCAGACACCGATGCTGCTGCGCTGGCTCAAGCTCAACCGTCCCGAGCTCTATCAGCGCATTGGTGCCGCGTTCCTATGCAAGGACTATATCGGTTTCCGTCTGACCGGTGAGTGCGCCTCAGACCGGACTGATATGAGCGGCTGCGGACTGATCGACTTTGTCCGCCGGGACTACAGTGCGGACCTGCACGCCCTGTACGGTATACCTGAAGCCGGGGACTACCTGCCCTCGCTGTTTGAGAGCACGGATGTTATTGGCGGTGTCACGGACGATGTGGCGGCTCAACTTGGACTGTCATCTGGCACGCCTGTGGTAGCTGGCCTGTTCGACGTGGTTGCCAGCGCGTTGGGCTCGGGTGTTGAACGCACAGGGCAGGCGTCCATCATCGCCGGGACCTGGAGCATTAACCAGGTTGTGGTCGAGGCCTTGCCGGAAGCCGGCAGTATTTTCATGGCCAGCTGTTTTGATCGCCGGCGCTTCCTGGCGATCGAGTCCAGCGCTACCTCGGCCACGAATCTGGAGTGGTTCGTCCATGAGTTCTGCCAGCCTGAAAGGGCAGGTGCGGATCAGCGTGGCGTATCGGTTTTTGCCGTCTGCAACGAGCGTTTGTCGTCTGTTGAGCCGTCGCTGGATCTCCCGATATTTCATCCCTATCTCTATGGCTCCGGGCAGTCTTCACTGGGGCGTGCCGGTTTTTTTGGTGTGACCGGCTGGCATGATCGTCAGACGCTGCTTTACGCCATATACGAAGGCGTCGTATTCGGTCATCGCCATCATATCGAACGCTTACGCACGGCTGGTATCGATTTTGATTCGGCCATACTGACTGGCGGAGGGGCCCGCAGTGACTACTGGGCGCAAATGTTCGCCGATGTCCTTAACGTTGAAATTCACCTTTCTGCGTGCAGTGAAACCGGCGCGAGAGGTGCGGCCATAGCGGCTGGTGTCGGGGCCGGGACATTTCCGGACTACGCTGCCGGTGTCGCAGCCATGACGACTATCACTCGCACCTTTAAGCCTGACCAACAATATCAGTCAATCTATGAGCGGCGTTACCAGCTTTTCTGCCGGCTATTGGCCGCGATGGAGCCGCTCTGGGATTCATTTTCACACGATACTCCCTGATCTGACCCTATCTTCAAAGTTTGCCTGCCGGACGCTTCGAGCGTCACGGTACAAAGGTGTGCGTTTTTGAAAATATTAAGTCAATAACGATACAAAAAGTCTCATTATTGTTTTATAATTTCGATATAACAGCCTGTTGAATAAATCAATTGCCTGTCAGCTGTAAATAACGGTTGGCGACGCTAATAAGAGGACGACCGTATGACACACCGGATTGTTTTACCGCGTATCCTGGAAACTGGTGCAGGGGCTATCAAACGACTGCCTTCGCTGTTGGAAACACTGGGTTGCCGGAACCCGCTGATCGTGACCGACCGGGTCATGCTCTCGCTGGGCTACGTGGATCTACTCACCGATATTCTGAAAACCGAGGGGATTACCGGCGGTCTGTTTGTTGACACGGAACCAGAACCCACCGAGCGTTCATTGCTGCCTGCTGTGGAGCAAGTGCGCGAAGGGCAATACGACGCAATCATTGCCCTGGGTGGCGGCAGTGCTATCGACAGCGCCAAGGCGATTGCGGTTCTGGGTCCTCATGGTGGGCGTATGGCCGACTATAAAGCGCCGCGGGATGTCTCGGAAGCGGGCTTGCCGGTAATCGCCATACCTACCACTGCGGGCACGGGCTCGGAAGCGACGCGCTTTACCATCATTACTGACGCCGAATCGGACGAAAAAATGCTCTGTATGGGGCTGGCTTTCATGCCTTGGGCGGCGATCATCGACTATGAGCTGACGCTTTCCGCGCCAGCCCGGGTGACGGCGGATACCGGAATTGATGCATTGACCCATGGTATCGAGGCATATGTCAGCCAGAAGGCCAGTCCTTTTAGCGATCAGCAGGCTTTGGCGGCGATTGCGCTGCTGGCTCCCAATCTCCGTAGGGTTTATCACGACCCTGAAGACCGGGAAGCACGCGAAGCGATGATGCTTGGATCCTGCCTAGCGGGTATTGCGTTCTCCAACGCCTCAGTGGCGCTGGTGCATGGCATGAGTCGGCCTATTGGTGCGCATTTTCATATTCCTCACGGTCTCAGCAATGCCATGTTGTTGCCGGCGGTGACGCGCTATTCGATACCTGGCGCCCCGGAGCGTTACGCCCAGTGCGCACGGACGATGGGTGTGGCAGAGCTTGAAGACGACGATGCAACGGCGAACGAAAAGCTGTTGGTGGAGTTGCGGGCGCTGAATCAGGAATTACAGGTGCCCAGCATGGCCGAATTTGGTATCGATCAGGCTGTGTTCATGAAATTGCGGGCACTGATGGCGGAGCAGGCTCTCGCCTCAGGTTCGCCAAGCAACAATCCCCGGGTGCCGGATCAGGCAGAAATGATCGAGTTATACGAACAAGTATGGAATCAGGAGTGAACCGCCATACAGCACGTCCTTGGACACTTTATCAATAACACCCGTTGCGACGGTGATCGCACGACACCCACTTATGATACGGCGACAGGTGAAATGGGCTGTCATGTTGCGCTGGCATCAAAAACCGATACCGAGCATGCGATAGAGGCCGGCTCATGCGGCTTTCCTCAGTTGGTCCCGAAAACCGAACCTGAGTCGAGCCAGAATCCTGTTTCGTTTTAAAGCGTTGCTGGAGCAGTATGAAGACGAGTTGGCATAGCTGATCTCCCGTGAACATGGCAAGGTACTTTCGGATGCCCAGGGAGAACTGACGCGTGGCAAGGAAGTGGTCGAGTTTGCCTGTGGGATACCACACCTGCTCAACGGTGAGCACAGCCGCAATGTTGGCAGTGAGGTCGACACCGACTCTGTAATGAAGCCATTGGGGGTTTGTGCAGGAATCTCACCTTTCAATTTTCCGGTGATGGTGCCGATGTGGATGTTCCCTGTCGCACTGGCCGCCGGAAACACCTTCGTGCTCAAACCATCGGAGAAAGACCCAGCGTTGTTCTTCGGATCGCGGAACTGTTGCATGAAGCCGGACTGCCTGGCCGTTGATTTCAAACGAACACCGTGCCTGGGTGAGCAGTTTTATCGATTCTGGTGCGACGCAGAGTGCCAAGCTTGTGGTTGATGGCCGCGATATCAATGTGCCAGGTCATGAAACAGGGTGCTTCATCGGCGGCTGCCTGTTTGATGAAGTCATCCCTGATATGGATATCTACCAGCAGGAAATCTTCGGCCCGGTGCTATCTGTTGTGCGGATACCGGATTACGATTCAGCGGTAGAGCTGATTAACCGGCATGAGTGTGGCAATGGCACCGCGATCTTCACTCGCGATGGCGATACGGCGCGTAGCTTCGGCGACGACGTCCAAGTGGGCATAGTGGGCATCAATGTGCCTATTCCGGTGCCTATGGCATTCCATTGCTTCAGTGGTTGGAAACGCTCGCTTTTTGGTTCGCTGAACATGCATGGCCCGGATGGCGTACGCTTCTTCACTCGCATGAAGTCCATTACCAGTCGCTGACCAACAGGGCTGCGACAGAATGCGGAATTCAACATGCCAACCATGAAGTAGACAGCGCGAGTCGCTGCTAAGCGAAAGGCGGGGTGGCATGGTAGTATCCCCGGCTCATGGATTGCCCCAATTTCTTGAAGCCGGAACAAGACATTATGACCACCTCTCGCCGCGAAAAAGGCTCCTCGATTCAGCGCGTGCTCGACATTGTCCACTATGTCTGCACTGCCCAGAGAGCCGTTTCCTTGCCGGACATCATTGACGAACTGGATATTCCCAAGGCAACCGCGCATCGCCTGGTTCAGCAGTTGGAGGAACAGCAGTTTTTCCAGACCAACATGCGCAGCAATCTGGTACCGGGCCCGGTTATGCGGGAAGTCTCGTTGGGCGTGCTTAACAGCAATGAGATCAAAGTACAGCGCCAGGCCATTCTTCAGGGATTATCCCGGCAGGTGGATGAAACCTGCGGTATTTCAATACCTGATGGCACGGAGATGATTTGCTACGACCGGGTTCAGGCCAATTGGCCTTTGCAGGTCTATCTGCCGATTGGCAGTCATGTGCCGATATGGAGCTCGGCCAGTGGCAAGCTGTATTTGTCACGTTTGCCGAAAGCGGTGTGCAAGCGTGTGCTCAAGAATCTTCCATTGGATAAACTGACACGCAATACGATCACGGATCCGGATATATTGGAGCAAGAGTTGGCCCACATTCGCGAGACGGGTCTGGGTGTAGACAATGAGGAATTTATTGACGGTATGGTCGCGATATCGGTTCCGGTTACCCACGAAGATGGCCGACTGGCGGCTTGCCTGTTCTGTCACTCCCCAGTAATCCGGTGCGGCCTGGATGAACTTAAATCGTACGAACCCTTGTTGCGAGAGGCCGCCGCGAAGCTGGGTGAGGTTCTTATTAACGCGGATTAGGGGTAAACAGGTTCGCGTATGACGCCGTACCCCCCGCTGTGCCAACAGGAGCGAGGCGTCCATTCCTCTCTTTCCGTGTTGGTTTTAGCGTTCAACTGTAGTGGTCAACTAATCCCGGACAGTATTTTAAGTTTTTCTTCCGCAATCGCCGGTGGCATACCGTCATTGAACGTATGAAGGCGCTGCCGGTTGTAGTAGTCCATTAAATAGCCGCCAATATTCTTTCGTGCATCCGGAATTGAACGGGAGCCAAGTGAAGGGATCTATTCGCTCTTCAAACTTCGGAAGACTCTTTTCAATGCTCCAAGATCTCCCATAATTAACGGGAACAATTCTCTGACAATGTATCGCTTGAGGCACCGCTGGATCTCTTTCGTGCTCAGGCCCTCATTAGTTCTTCGCTCAACGTAGATCTTGGTACGAGGATCGCTTCGCATTCGTACCATAGCAATAGTCCACAGAGCATTATTAGCCGTCCTTACTTTCTCGGGCAGACGCACTCATGTTCCGCCATGGAGAACACTTCTACAACTTTCAGGCGCTGCGTGCCTACAAGGAGAAGTTCGATCCGATCTGGCGTCCGCGATGCATGGCCACGCGCCCGGGCGTTGAAATGGCGAAAGCGCTGACAGATACCACGCTGCTCATCAGTGGTGGTATGAGGGGGCTGATAAGGAAATGAAAGGCGGGCGCCGTTTTGATGGGAACTACAGCGCCCTGGCAAAGCGCATTCTGCGCAACACCGAAATCACCGTGACCAGTAGCTTGTAACTGGCGCTCGTGTTTGATGCAGTGCCATGCGCACCGGAAATTCCGCCAAAGGCCCGTGTTCGAGCGCTCGGTCGTAAACGCTCCGTTTGTCGTCGCCAAAAAGCAAAAGATAGACGTTGCGTGTTACCAGTAGCCGCGCTGGCCCGAGGCTGATGCGTTGGGTGCGATCATCACTGAATTCTGGCACCACACAGTCGGCCCGGCTGGCGAGCATGGCGTCGATATGGGTGGCGTCTGGGAGCAGCGAGGCTGTGTGCTCGTCCAGGCCCAGGCCCATGCCGAGCACCACCGCGTCAAAAGGCGACGCCATGGCGGCCAGGCGGTAGGTGACGAGCGATAGGCTGCTTGTGGGTGTGTGACCTTCAACGTACAGACTTACCAGGCTGGCCACGCTGGCCCGCTCACGTAACAGCAGGCGCCGGATCATGCCTTCGTTGCTTCGCTCGTGCGTGGGCGCGACCAAGCGTTCATCGGTCGCCACGATCGTTACCCGCGACCAGGCCAGGTCGATTGTTCGTAGTTTCTTGAATAATGCCACCGGCGAGGTTCCGCTACAGACCGCGAGCGTGGCGGCCCCGCGTTGGACGATGCCAGTGTGTAGCTGTGTTGCAATCTCTGCGGCCAGTTGTGCGGACGCCTCGTCGCGGCTATCGAAACTAAGAAAGTGCGTTATCGGATGTTCCTTATGCGTTGCAGCCATGCTCGCCAGCGCGGTCGATGGCTTCGACGATAGGCTTGAGCGGCTTCCCTAATCGCTTCGGCCTGTGTGGGGTAGGTATGAATCACGCCTGCCATGGTGTCTAACCCGATGCCCGCAACAATCGCCAGCGACAGACCGTTGATCATTTCGCCAGCGTGACGCGCGACGACCGTGGCGCCCAGGATGGCGTCTGTGCCTTCACGTACATGAATCTTTACGAACCCTTCTTCGCCGCCGTCGATAATGGCGCGATCTACTTCCTGCATAGGTACCGTAAACGTTTTTATGGGGATACCCCGCTCACGCGCCTGGCGGACATACAGACCGACATGGGCAATTTCCGGGTCGGTGTAGGTGCACCAGGGGATAGGACCCGTACCGTCAAACCGCAAGGTATGGGCCACTCTCCCGCAGTCGTAGACCTTCAGCATGCAGATAAGCACTCTGTACGGAACTCGGGAGATCCCGGACAACCCTCCACACTCAGCCTGTGGAGGCCGTAGGGTGAAGGTCAATAGCCTCACGACCTTGCGAGAGTCCGGGAAGTCGGATGAACTCATAGTACCGCAGAAGCAACCGAACAAGGGGCTGCAAGGCCCTGCGGAGGCTGTGGAGGGAAGGGGTTCAATCAAGAGGAACGCGAAACAGGACGCCGGCACCCCGGCTCAGAACGGGATCAGTGCTACGTCACGCTTGCTTCGCGTACGTCAAGTCGCGGCAAAAGATCGCCGAACACAGTTCACTTCACTGTTTCATCACCTCACAAGGACGCTGCTGACAGACAGCTTTTACAAGCTGAAGCGACGTTCAACTCCCGGCGTTGATGGCCTGTCATGGCAGGTTTACGCTCAAGGGTTGGACGAGCGGCTGGCTCGTCTCCTGCACCGCTTGAACGGGGTGCTGGATCTGGATATCCGGACGTTCTTCGACCGGGTCGAACAGGATTGGCTGATCACGTTTATCCAGCACCGGATCAAGGACAAGCGTCTGATTCGCCTACTGACACAATGGATGAA
>Ga0307486_1002028_pt1 | contig 14632 bp, 14 predicted proteins | sample CBIW02metaG_FD_203663 | JGI IMG/M metagenome (GOLD analysis project Ga0307486, IMG submission 203663) | Sea-ice brine microbial communities from Beaufort Sea near Barrow, Alaska, United States - CBIW 0.2 | ecosystem: Environmental > Aquatic > Marine > Coastal | place: USA: Alaska | collected... | reverse complement strand
AACTATTGCAAAGCTTACTATCCCTTTAATCTATTGATTGTATTGGATTTAAAAGTATATTTACCTGAATATAAGGGTTGAAAGAATATTGAATTTTGCGGCTTAGCGTTCCCTCTTTCTCCGCTGAAAGCCCCGTAAACGTACTGTTTACGGGGCTTTTCTTTTTTAGGGGCATAATAGGGGGCATAAGATTTAATGAATTTCACCTTAGTTATTACTTCTAAAATAACGCAGCAAGCCCCTGAAACGGATCAAGTCAAAAAGTTGTGGGATTTTGGTGTTATGAAAAAATTGTTGTTAGTCTAAACAGGAAAAAATCTACGTTCCTCACTCCCCTAAACTGTGCCCTAAATGCTTTTATTTTTGCATTGAATGATTCTGCCGAAGCATTTGTGCTCCGGTTATCAAAGTAGTTTAGGATATTCATATAATGTATTGACATTGTTCTCGCTATTGTATTGAAGCTGCTAAATGCTGCCTGCCTTACTTTTTCATCCCATTTTGCCAATCGTATCAGTGCCGAGGTTTTGTCTTTTGTATTGTTGTATATCCAGGATAGGTTTTGGCATAAATTGTATGCTTTTTCTAAATCTGGATAGCGTTCAAAAAGTATTAGGGCTCTTTCTGATTGGTTTTCAGTCCATTTACTACTTGATTTAAAAAGCAAGTACCTGCTCCTGGCCAGTAACTGTTTTAGCGTATCTCCATTGTGGAACAGCTCTGGAGTATATTTTAAGGATTTGTTTCTAGTGTATTCTATGGCATCATTCTCAGTTTCCAGGGCTTCCCATCTATGTTTGATCCTGATCTCCTGTAGCGCGTCCAATGCCAGTTTTTGGACATGGAAACGGTCTATTACCAAGGTTGCGTTTGGGAATGATTTTTTAACGATGAGCCCCATATTTCCTGCCATATCCAAGGTTATCTCCTTGACCTTTTTTCTTTGTTTTAAAGGGATTTTGTGTAGTATTGCTATAACGGTCTCGGCTTTGGTTCCCTTGACCATCGCCACCAAAGCTCCCTTCTTTCCTTTTGCTTTTTTATTGGTCAGTATAGTGTATAGATCTCCATTGGTAAAAGCTGTCTCATCAAGGGATAGGTGGCTTCCTAAGTTTTGGGCAAACAAGAGCCATTCCTTGGCGTGTACTTTTTGATCCCAGACTTTAAAATCACTCAAATAGTCCTTGTATTGCCGCTGCAGACTTCTGGGGTTAACCCCATAGAACTTGGCTACAACTGAGGTGCTGGAAGCATTGTTACTGATGGATCTCTTTTAAAAAAGTAGCAAACTCACTAGTGATCCTAGTTCCTTTTGCTACCAATTGCCAATCTCTTGAAACAGCCTTACCTGTATCTTCATCAAGCCATCTGCGCCGCGTTATATGAAGGAAAACGTTTTTCCCGCGTATGGGAAAATCCTGAACCGTGGCCTCAGGAAAGAAGCCCTTGGACTGAAGCTTGGCACCGCTATATCCATCAGAGACATTGTTTAGTTCCGTAAAATAAAAGTGAAGCTCTTCTCCTTTAATCTCGTGCTTTGTTAAATCAAAATAGGTTACGAGTACTTCGGGAAGTAATAAATTAGCTATAGCTAATAGTGAATCTGAGGGCATAGAAATTTTTATTTCAAAGTTCCTTTATTTTTAGCTACTCCACAACTTTTTGACTTGATCCCCTGAAACACTGACTTTAAAATAATTAATTATGCTGTTTGTGTATACGTAGGAGTTGTTCATATGGCTTCACTAAATTTAAGCAATGCATACAGGCAATACTTTTCACTGGAATAACCACTATTTGCTGGTGTTAGTGGTAGAATACTTGTTGAAAATAAAATTTTCATCTCCTAAATTTAAGGTAGTATTTATTCCACTTTCAATAAATTTCCAAGTTAAATCAAATGGTTCTTTAGAATCTGTGCTAGCAAAAGAAAGATAAACTTCAGCGGTTCCGTAAAAAACCATTTTTAAAGCAATTAATCCAAATTCATCTGGTTCGTGGAATTGGTAATAAAATACTGCAGGATTATCTCCCTGTATTTCTTTATTTAATTTATTCTCAACCAAAAACCGTTTTTTTAAGAACGTTTTTAATGTTTGAATGTTATCATCTGTGTATTCAAGGAATTCAAAAAGCATATCAATTTTTCCTTCAAATCTTTTTTTAAATTCATGAAAGTACATCCCGTATGCTATATGCCTAAAGCTATCTGAAAGTCTCTCAAAATTAGGATTCCCAACAGAAATCATCCTAAAATTATTATCTGGAGTTTTTATTTTTTGAAGCCTATGATTTCTTAAAATTTGTTTTTCAATAAACTTTTTATTTTTCCTTTTGATAGCTCGATTTCCTTTAATCAATTGATGAAATTGTCCAACTGGATTGTTTTTCATCAAACCTGATAATGATAACATTAAAAACTCGTCATCATCAGATTTTTTTGAATTATGAAGATCACATGAAGGAACAGTAATTAAATTTTTTCTAAAATTAATTTCGCCTGTATCTTTCATTTCAGGGAACAAACATAATGGAGGAACATGTTCAACAGAAACTGCATCATTATCACACATGTAACATTTACTCATGTTTTTTTGTTTGTAAATTACTACCAACTGGACTGCTATGGGCATTGTCTTGATTTAAGAAGGGTAAACAATTCCTGTTAAGTTCATCCCCTCCAACCGAACCAATCTCCATAACAGGCATTCCGACGAAGAGCCGGTTCAGTCAACCTGAAGTTCATGTTTGACCGTACTGGCGACATGCTTAGTTATAGTATGCAGTTATTTTTGCGTGTCAATATATTTTTTGCTTATTTTCATCAAACCTGATACAACTTCTTGAAATCTTTTACTTTCGAAAACTGCTTGTAAAAATTTTTGAAACTCTTTTTCATCAACATTTTTTAGTTTCTCTTTGTATCTCATTTTCCTATTAACAAGCTCTTGAAAAATATCTTCATCAAGAATTGAAAGCACAGGAAATAAATCGACATTATAACCAAATTTAAAAATCTCAAATTTGTAGGACTTAAGGTGGGTTCTAAAAATTCATTTTTTTGATTTTTCTACAAAACAATCCCCATTGGTTTTGTAGAAACAATTTTTTTGTTAACTAAATCTCAATATATTTTTGACTTTACATCTCTAAAAATTCATTTTTAAAACAATTATCTCTTTGATTCTTAGTTTTTTATAGGTAAAATGTTTAATCTAACTACTTGTTCATATCGGAATAAATTGTAGGTCAAATTGATTAATCCGATTATTCCAGTAGCTCTTGCTATTCCGATGGATTTCAATTTTAGACCATTCATACTCTGCTCCATAAACCCAAAAACGTGTTCAACCCTGACTCGTGTTCTTGATTTTTCAGTGTTGTTTTCCTTTTGTTCCTCTGTTAATGGTTTATTTTTATATCCTTTCTCGTGAACTTTATTGATCATTTTATATTTTGCAATTGTTTCTTCTTGCTTCTCTCCGGTATAAGCACTGTCTGCATATAATTCTTGATCTTCATCGTTTTCCTCTAACAGCTCATCGGTGGCTTGCGAGTCGTGAACTGAGGCACTCGTTACAATAAAAGTGTTGATGAATTTACTTTTGGTATCCACTTTTGCATGGTTTTTATAGCCAAAAAAATTCTCGTTGTTTTTCTTGGTCCAACGAGCATCAATGTCTTTGTGTGATTTTTTGTGGGGTTTATCGTTCCACAGATCATCGCCTTCTCCATTTTTTATTTTTTTATTTTCCTCTCGGGTATTGCGCTGGCGTGGTGCAATTGTAAAACTGGCATCAATCATTTGCCCCTTGTTCAATATCAATTCCTTGGTATCTAAAAAACTTTTAAATTGTGTAAACAAATCTTCTATAAGACCTGATTTGGTAAGGATCTCTCTAAATGCCCAAACGGTTTTTTCGTCTGGAATCTTGTCGCCAGTGTCTAAGTCCAAAAAGTTTTTAAAACTTGTTCTGTCCAATATTTGGTACTCTACTTGCTTATCTCCAAGTCCATAATAGCGCTGTAAAATCAAGATTTTGAACATTAAAACTACATCAAAGGGTTTTGCTCCGGCATTATTTTTCCTGGTGGTATTCAGGAGTTTGCCCTCTAATGAATCCATAAACATTTCAAAATCAATGGCTTTGCTAATTTTATCTAATGGATTACCTATTTCTGATAATTTTTCAGCAGAAAATTGATCGTCAAACAAGGATTTCTTTCCTGTGGATTTGTATATCGGTTTATTCATATTTCTATCAGTGCTTTTGAAGCCATGAAATTACGGATAAATACTTGAAAATCATGTTTTTAATTTATAGAACTCCCCTTAATTGAATTACTTATTAACAATACCCTAAATTCAAAATCTACCTGTAAATCTGATGCAAAATCTGCTACAGGACTGATCTGGATTTCTAATAAATGAGAAGTTGCTTTAGAAAAACCACTGATAGTTTTGGATACAATTTCCTCTGGATATTCTTTTTTGGATTCGGTAAAATTATTCCATTCCATATTGTTTAAAATTTTATTTCGTAAGTTAAGGGTAAATGGTCTGATTCCAATAATGTATTTGAACCAGATAAATAATAGTCAAATTTGTTTGATTGAGTTATAACTCTAATTTCTTCACTTTTAAGTTCATTTAATAATTTTGAACTAATTACGACTTGGTCTAAAAAATGATGTTCTAAGACATCATATGAAGAACCTGATGGCCTTTTAAAGTGTTTAGTGCCAGGAAATTCCGTATTGGAATATAGCTTCCAAGTGGGATTGTAATATAAATTTTTCTTTTTGGTCAAATGAGTTATCGAGTGTCTTGCATTAATACTATTTGTAGCTGAAAAGCCATCAAAATCAATCATAGGTTTATCAAAAGGACTTACGTTAAAATCTCCTATTATTAGAATATTGTTGTCTATTGAATTTCCAATATTCAAGTCGATGTCTTCTCTAAAATCACGGATAAAAGCTTTAAGAGCATCATAATGCTGGAACATTTGTGAGGGTAGATGCAATGAAATTACATCTAGATTAATATCAGGTAATTTTACATTTGAATAATATTTATTTTGAAGACCCAGTGCTATATTTAATCCATCCTGAATAATAATCTTTACTCTCGAACTCCCTGGATTTGCAAAATATTTATAATTATGTTTTTTTAATAAATCGGCATTGTCTTGAAGCATCTTTTCATCTATTTCAGATAAAAAAAACACTTGAGGAATTTCCGAATCGCAAATATCTAATATTTGATTTAGTGATTTTATATTGTTAGTATTCCAATAAATAAATTTCATTTAAAACGGCATTTTGATTATTATTTAGTTGTGCAATTATTTACAATGGGAGCAATTCTAAAACCTAACTTTACTGTCAATTTCGGTCTAAAATAAGCTTTTTAAACTTGGGATTAGGGTTTACGGGATCAGTTGAGTATAACGCCATTAAAATGGCTTTGTAAGCCTGGATTAGGACGATAATCCATTCCTGTTATAGATGACCTCCTCTAAACAAACAACTACCCATAACAGGCATGTCAGCAAAGAACAGATTCAGTCAACACTGCGTTCAAGTTTAGTCTTACCGGCCACACGAACGCCTAGTTCTTAGCTGTAGTTTTCGTCCCAGCTTTCTCGATTACTTATATCTGATAATTCTCTCGCCATTTTTATAGAATCCACAGATGTTCTTTTACCTGAAAGAGTAAGATCAATTTCTTTTAAAATTCTTTGTTCTAAAATTTCTAAAGTATATTTAAAAGAGCTAGATCTATTGCTTTTAATTAAATCTAATTCTGATTTTTTTAAATATTTAAATAAAACTTCTTCAGGATACTTATCATCTAACCAAAAGATCAATTCTCTTTTTTTTACGGATTGTTCAAATAAGTAAATTGTTCTACCAACAAATCCCAATAACAATGTGTAATTAAACCAAATTTTCTCACCTATAAAAGGTCGTTCAATTTCAACTTTTCTCATTAGTTCTGAAAACCGAGAATGCAAATTTGGGTCATTTGCCTCTTCTATAAATACTTTCTGGTATATATTATTTCCGAAGAAATCTTTCATTTCTTCTTTTGTCATAATTGAATACATTAATTGTCCAGTATTAGATAAACAATCTTTGAGTTCTAAAACGATTGACCAAAATTCACCAATCGATTCAATTCTTTTTTCTTGAGAAACGTTAGCTGTATTTGAAAAATTACTTAAAAATGTTTCTCTTTCAGAACTCTTAGATTCAATTTTGGCTAGCTTAACTGAAAAATTATTTTTCCAATTAACAATTATTGCTCGAAAAATTAATCCTAGTACGGCAATTAGTAGTGTTATTACAATACTTACGATCTTAATGATTTCGGTATTAGTCAGATTATTTATTGCTTCTCGAATTTCCATAAAAATTGGGCATAACGGCAGTCTGTCTAAAAACCTAAGTTTACTGTCAATTATAGACTAAAATAAGCATTTTAAACTTGGGGTTAGGGAAGAAATGTATGTTTCAGGATTAGTTGGGTGTAATGCCATTAAAATGGCTTTGTAAGCCTAGATTAAGGCCGGCAAACCATTCCTGTTGAAGATTACCTTCTCTAACTAGCCGGTTCAGTCAACCCCGAAGGATCGGAGCGTTCATGTTTAGCCTTACCGGCCACACGAAAGCTTAGTTATTGGGTTTAGTTTTATATTCTGAATTCATTTATACTTAAATCATCAAACGAAGCACTTTCATCATAAATATTTATGTTAAAAGATGTGTTCATTGAAACTTTTCTAAATGTGTCAATTAATGCGAAATCCTTGTTTACTTCGGCATCTGGAAAATTTTTATTAAGATTAAATCTCGCATCGTCGTAAACTAAACGAGGGATTGTAAATCGAATATTCACAATCCTTAAAAAAAATTGTAATTCCGCATATATACTATCCTTATCTAGGAAAGACCAATTCAAAAGTTCTAGGTCTTCAATTCCTTCAATAATTGAAAAATTGTAATCTGAAATATAATTAACGTTTTTAAAATCGGGTGAACTTTCTCTAAGAAGGTCATTAAACCATTGGATTGACTCAAATTCTATATGATATTCTATTTGTTGTTCAATAACTTCTTCGTTGGGATAAATATATTTTTCTAAAAAATCGTCAATTTTTATATTTTGATGTTCAGCTTCTACTTTATCACTAATAAAATCATTGATGGATTTATAAACTTTGAAAGTGTTCTCTATTTTACTAACCTTAATATCATTTTTTAAATCCGAATGTAAATCGGTTTTATCCTTAGTAAAAAAATCTGATGAATTATTATTAATAATTACCACATTTTCATTCCCATTTATTTTTTCAAGATGTTTTATTATTGATAACCAAATTAGTGTATCTCTAAAACCTTTGTCTTTATCTTGAAATGGCTTTATTCTTTTTATAGCCCTTTTTACTAAAGTCGAATTTGAGATATCATTGTATGGAATAAAAATTGCTTTTTCAGTTTTTTTAGTAATTACCTTTTTTAAAGAATAGTCCATATTGAATAAGCTTAAATCTAGTTCGATGGATTTATCTAACAACTGTTTTGAACGGTTTATACCCGTTTCAATATTTTTTTTTAAAGTAGCTAGTTCACTCATAAATTTATTATCAATTTCATCACAAACAATTTCAGAAATTAATATTTTTGAATCTGTTTTATCAATATAATTTAGGAAGCTTTTAAAATTGGCATTATCCAAATACCAATTATTAAAAAAAATATTTGAATCTATAAATATGAGCATATTTTTTGTGGTATTTTAAATTGCGTAGAACGGTTACGGTTATCGCAAGTGGCAAAATAAGGACACGCTCTTGTCGGCTTAGTTGGTTTTATTTGATGTCTAAAATAGCACTTTTCACTCAATAGCCAGTTATTTTTGATAACCGTTATTGCGGTAGTTTTTTATTCTTCTTGGTCAATATTTTCCTTATTTTGATTGCGTGTAAGGCTGATAATAACCAAAATCACAAGTGGGAAAATTGTATATACAAGAAATTCAGAAATATCATATCTTCTAGCAAAACGGCTTCCTGTATAGCTGTCAAACGGCCAAAAATCGTTAATACCTCCATTTGAATTTAAACTTTCAAAAACACCTCCAGAAAATACTAGTAGTAGTAATAAGTGGAATAATATCCAAGCCAAATAATAACCAAAAGTTTTTCTCAAGAACTGATAATCAAAGGAAGATTTATGTGCTTCAACCACCTGTCTTGTTATTTCTTTTTCAATAATTACATCAGCTATTTTTTCTTTTATTGAAGGTTCGCTTTCTGTTTGCTTATGCCCACAATGAGAGCAAAACTTTGAGTTGTCAGGGATTTGTGCCCCACATTCAGTACAAAACATATTTTTTATTTTGATTCATTCGTTAATAAATTCAATTTCAGATAAGTTTAACCAACTTTTATTAATTAGGCTTTTGTTCAATCTTCTATTTTTTCTAAATTACTGCTAACGGCAATCTGTCTAAAAACCTAAGTTATATCCAGACAAAGGCGTATACCATCAACTCCAAAACTTGAAATGAGCTTTGGCTTTACGTGCTGGCTTATTCAATCTCTATTTTGTCAATTTCTTTCATTATTCTGTCCGTTTCGTATAAAGCAACTATAATTTTTTGATAATGCAAAATATCATCAAATTCCAAAGTCCGATTTTTTCTATCCTTTAGCCATTTTTGAGCCGGTTGGTAACCACCAATGCAAAATCCCCAAGCAACTAACGGAATGTTATCAAAATACTGTTCTTCATTTATCCAAATTCGACCAAGTTGGTTCCTTACATCAAACAATTCCCAATCCTTAATTCCTATTTTAGTAGTTATGTTATTAGCACCATCTTTTGGATAGCTTGTGATGTAATTTTCTACTTTAGGGGACTCCAATAAATGAATTTGGCGTATTTCGCCGCCTAATTTTATTAATTTCCAAAAAGTGTCATTGTCTTTTGGATAAGGCACTCTTGGGAAATCTATTTTTAGAAATTCCTTGTATTTTTCTCTGTAAGTTGAAGAATGTAAAACCGCATAGATATAATCTAAAATATCTATTGGTGCAAAAGTGTTTTCCGCATTATCGTTTTCGTTGGTAAATGCTAAACCTAACTTTTTAGCAATTTCAGTTACAATTACTTGATTTAGATTTGGTGCTCTCTCTGTAGTTTTTTGAATACTCTGTTGTCCATTAGAAGTAGCGTAAATATATAAAGGGAACATATTAGCATTGTCCAAGGAAGAAGAAATGTTTTTGTCAGTTACGTGTTTTGTTATAAAGTAATTGTGGTAATCAACATTACGACCTAATTTGGATGTACAAAAAGCTAAATTTGGTTTCTCAAGGTTAATCATTACTTCTCCACGCATTCTGAAAACCAAATTATCTTGATAGTAAATCCACCTATTATCGAAAGGACGATATGAAATAGATTTAATAAATGAATTTGAGAATTCTGGAACTTCTGCTCGCTGTTCTTCAACTTTCCATTGATAATTCTCTTTCAACTTATATTTAGTTTGAAAAGCGGATGTTTCGATTTCTTTATTGCAAAAATCTTGTATTCTTCTTTCTAATGTTTTTCGTTCAAAATCAACAACAAAATTATCTCTTGCAGAAGTGATGCCCATTGATTGCACTCTAAATAAGTCGGATATTAAAATCCCTTTATTGTATGCGCCTATCAACTTATTGTCCTTAGGGACAAAAAAGTAGTTGGGACTTTCAGGTAACAACTCATTAAATTCAGTAGTTTTTATTGAGTTTTCAAAAAGGTAATTGTACTTAGCATCCCTTTTTCCAAACAAATCATAATGAAATATTTTACCTAATTTATTTACTTTCTTTTTCCCTGTTTTTACAAATACTGTGATTGCAACCCCTTGCATAATGTCAAATACATTTTGGTCAATTGAACCATCAGGAGCCGTTTCTTTTTTTGTAGAATTTCCGTGTAAATCTATCGTGTAAATTTTATCGTAAGTTTTAAGCAAATGCCAACGCATTCCTCTAAAAGTAGGATTGTCTAAAAAACCGTGAGGATTGATAAAAGCTAAAACACCGCTTCCGTTTTTCTCGATAAAATGCTGACCATAACGTAAGAATTTCACATAATCATCATTTAGCCAATGTTTACGTTCATTGAAATGAATCCCATCAACATATTTGTAATCTTCAATCAAATCACTAATCCATTTTCCATTGTTGGAAGAAATTCCACTATAAGGAGGATTTCCAATCACACACATGACAGGCGTATCACGTTTTATATGGTTAGCTTCATTAGCCTCACTACTTAACCAGTTTGCAAAGAGCGTTCCCGTGTCTGGATGAGATGCTTCTAAACTGTTCGTTAAATAAACTCTTGTGCGTTGGTTTTTGGTAGGCTTAAATCCAGTTTCTTTTAACAATAAATCTAATTGTAAATGAGCCATTGCATAACTTGCCATAAGCAACTCAAAACCGTTTAAACGTGGAAGTAAATGATTTTCAACATAGCCACTCCAAATTCCTTCTTGTCCTTTAAATTTCTTGTTTATGTGTTTTATTACTTCTGCTAAAAATGTTCCCGTTCCTGTTGCTGGGTCAAGGATTTGTACTTTGTGTACTTCTTGTTCCGTTTGCTTGTATCCAGTTGTAGAGCGTTTATCAGGTATTTGTGTATTTAAAGTAATTTTTGTTTTAGAAGTATCGGCTAAACCTTGTGGTAAATCAAATTCTGTTTTTAATATATCATCAACTGCACGAACTATAAAATTTACCACTGGAGCTGGTGTGTACCAAACACCTCTTGCTTTTCTTAATTTTGGGTCATATTCTGCCAAGAAAGTTTCATAAAAATGGATTATTGGGTCTTCCATTTTTGTGGTCTTCCCGAAGTTTTTTAGAATTTGTTCAACATTGCACGCTATAAATATTTCTGTTAGATTGTCAACAATCCATTTAATTCTATCGTCAATATCAGGTCCAGCTATGTAGCCAAAGAGTTTTCTTAAAAACGGATTAGATTTTGGAATTAATTCCGCTGCTTCTTGCCTGCTAAATGTTTCTAACGTTGGGTCATGCAATCGAGCTGCAAACATTCCATAGGCAATAGTTTGGGCGTAAACGTCCGCAAACCCCTTTGGAGTAATATCGTGGATTAGAATGTCTTTAAAAGCATTCATCTGCTCTCTAAGTGTACTATTTTCTTGGTTCACCTCATCGCTAGTCAAAGCTTTCCCTATGACATCAGAAAGTAATCGGGCTTTGCCTGCCATCATTTCTGCCAATCTCTTAGAACTCTTTATTGTTTGCCCTATGTGAGTACAAAAATCTTTAATTAGATTTTTAAAAATTTCAAAGTTTTGAGGTAGCGCAACAATTCCTTTATCGGTAATTTCGGCAATGGAAATTTTGGTTACAAATTCGCCATCTCTGTATAAATGAAAATGTATATAATCTGTAAAAATTAGATTATTTAGGGATGCTTTGTAACGGTCAAATTGTTCTTTATTTCCGGTCTTTTTTTTTCCGTCAAGGTCTTTGTCGCCAATATCCTTGGCTTCAATGAATCCTACTGGAATATCCTTTTTGGTAAGAATGTAGTCAGGCGCACCACAAGACTGTCTTTTTGGTTCGTTTGTCGCTCTTATATTAGGAACTAAACTTTCAATTAGTTGCTGCAAGTCACCTCTAAAAGTATGTTCAGTAGCATTTCCAAGATTGTAACGTTGATTAATGTTGTCAATATATTGTTCTAATGTCATTCTTAGTTTGTCAGTTTTTCAAGAGTTGGCTTTTTCTTTATGAAATATAGCTGTCCTGGTTAACGCAAGCAAGTTGCGGGAGTAGGGACGCAGACTTGTCGGCTAAATTGTTGGTTAAGTTAATTATTTTCTTTAAAATATTACCACCTATTTGCAACATGCATTGTTGGGCGTTGTTTTAGTCACCCTTATCATCTATATTATCTGACCATAAAACCATCCCACCTTTCCTAGTTCCCAGATAGAAACATGGATTCCTAAAAGTTTCTTTATCTTCTACATATAACCAATCAGGACCATAAGCACCTTGCCATTTTAAACTAAAATCTCTAATAAAACCTTTAACAGATTCAAAATTTTTTCTACAATCCTTGATTGTCAATTTTAAATCAAAAATATATGTAGGTATTTCGAATGTTTCTATGCTTTTTTTCGATCCTTTAAAATGAACTAATTTATTACGCTCTTTTACTAGTTCTGCGAAATCTTGAAAAGGTTTTTTTCCGACATCTAATGGATCTTTTATTTTTAAAATACGTTGGATAAAAATCCATTTTCCAACAATACTTAATTTGTCAAATTCTTTTAAACTCCGACCATCTAAAGCAACTGAGGAAACTTCATTAACAAAAGTTTCTGCACAACATACTAACAATATTTTTAATGTTGAAAAGTATCTTACAACAGGTTCATAATGAATTTCTAATTCTCTCAGTTTTGAAAATTGGCTAGTTACAAAATCATCTGATTCCATTTCGGCTTCTTCATTCTCTCTTTCTTTTTTTAAATTTTCTTCATATATATTTATTTCATTTTGAAGTTTGTTATAGCTCTTTTCACCTTCTAAAAATTGTAACCAAGCATTTACATAAAAAACACCAGCTAAATCTAAATTAATCTTATGAACCTTTGCATAAGCTATCGCCGGGATGTCTTTTAAAATTTCATTAATTATTTCCATTTCCTTTTCTAAATCCTTCTCATCTTTCATTTTAATAAAATTTTGTTTAAAATTAAGCCCAACGGCATTCTGTCTAAAAACCTAGGTTTACTGCCAATTATGGACTAAAATAAGCTTTTTAAACTTGGGGTTAGGGCAAAGATTAAGGTTTACGGGATTAGTTGGGTGTAATGCTCTTAGAATGGCTTTGTAAGCCTGGATTAAGGCGGATAATCCCTTCCTGTTATAGATCACCTCCTAAACAGACAACTACCCATAATAGGCATTCCGGCAAAGAACCGGTTCAGTCAACCCCGAAGGATCGGGGCGTTCATGTTTGGCCGTACCGGCCACACGAACGCTTAGTTATTGCAGCCAGTTTTATATTTTAGTTTCCGATAAATATCTTTTGATAGTGTTATAGATTAGATTTATAATTTGTAAAAAGAGGATAATTGTTATTAATAAAATAAAGTAAACAAAATATTTATTTGTCACATCTGTGAATTTAATATACTTGCTAAAAATGCAAATAGAAAAAATAAACAATGAAAGGCATAAACTGATAATCAATTGAAAATTCAGTTTTTTCATAGTGGTTATATACTGAATTGTATGTGTCTTTCTTTGGCTCACTAAAGGATCTGAATTTCCATTCTTAATTAAATCACTTAATTCTTTTAAGTATTCTCTTTTGTTTAAAATAAAAGAATAAATAACTGTAAACAGAGTTGCACTGAAACCAAAGATAACAAGTGAGAAATTAGTAATATCACTTAATATTTCATTTAGAATTGTCATTAATTATCCTCACTTAAATATTCGTGAATAATTTCCGCCATTTTTTCTATAATATAGTCAGTTTCAAATAGATTGTCAATTTCACTTTCAGATATGGAAACGTCTGAATTAAATATTTCTTCGACAGTTTCTTTTATTTTATTCTTTGCTTCTATAAGTTCATTTGTTAACTTAATTTCCTTTTTTTGAAAGAACATTTTAATGGTCCTCTTTTGAAATTCCTGCTCGTAATCTTTATCATTAATTAGAGTTTCAATTTCTTCAAATGGGATATTTTTAAATTTTTCATATTTAATCTTTTTCAAAGATGTTAAGACTAAATATTCTTTTAATGACGTGTCAATCTCATTTTCATCATATGTTTGAGAATTGAACTGTAAACTTAATTCAGAAACTATTTTTTTTTCTTTTAATAATTTCAATACTCTGTCTAGTTTTATATTCGCAACTTTTATTAAAAACACTTTTTCTAAAACTGTTTTGCAAATTGCTACCAGTTCATTATTGTCTTTAGTTGGGTCTTCATATAATAATATTTTCCACTGATATTGATATGTTTCCTGATTAATGCCAATTATTATTGGGTAAATCAGCATAAAATTTGTTTCGCTTCCTAACTTGTCATTTTTAGTTAATTTCACTTTCTTTTCAGTTTCTACATATCCATCTATTAAATTTGTATTGTATGCAGAAATTTTATATAATCGTGCTGGAACATCACCAACTGTACAATCTATTTGTTCAATATCTTGAATATTAACTTCTTTTATTTTGTTTATTCTTTTTCGAGATAAATTTGGCTTAAACTCTTTATATTTTTTAAGTTTTCCATCAAGAAAAGTTGTCATATGAATATAAGAATGACCACCAAACATTCCTTTGCTATTTTCTAAAAGTTCAGATGAGTAGACAGGAATTTTTATTTTATAAATCTTTTCTTTTTTACCCATAAAGTTTTGGTTTTGTAATTGGGGAGTAGAGTAGAGCCTGATAGCTCTGTCTATTAGTATCTGGTTAAAGATAATAATATTAGAACTATCAGTGCCCCCTTCATCAAACCGTACGTGAAGTTTTCCCTCATACGGCTTACCGATAGATTT
>Ga0307486_1002027_pt1 | contig 14633 bp, 18 predicted proteins | sample CBIW02metaG_FD_203663 | JGI IMG/M metagenome (GOLD analysis project Ga0307486, IMG submission 203663) | Sea-ice brine microbial communities from Beaufort Sea near Barrow, Alaska, United States - CBIW 0.2 | ecosystem: Environmental > Aquatic > Marine > Coastal | place: USA: Alaska | collected... | reverse complement strand
GGGCGCAACCCTCAACTTCGTCAGCGTTCAGGACTGGGATGACGAGGCTATTCACCTTGCTAGTCACTTTGTGCAGGTCGGTCGCGACGCGACCCTCAAGCACACCATCGTGTCGCTCGGCGGAAAAATCGTTCGCGTCAACCCCGCGGTTCATCTTTCGGGGGAGGGCGCTGATGGCGAACTCTACGGCTTGTACTTCGCAGACGAGGGCCAGCACCTTGAACAGCGCGTATATATGCACCACAAGGCTGCACACACTCGCGGCCGCGTGAACTACAAGGGCGCACTTCAAGGTGCAGGAGCCCGCACTGTGTGGGTTGGCGATGTGCTGATCGGCCGCGGAGGCGCAGGCACCGACAGCTACGAACAGAACCGTAACCTGGTGCTGACCGAAGGCACCCGCGCTGATTCGATTCCCAACCTCGAAATCCAAACCGGTGAAATTCAGGGAGCTGGGCACGCCAGTGCCACTGGACGTTTTGACGACGAACAGCTCTTCTATTTGCAGGCTCGCGGAATTACAGAAGCAGAAGCACGCCGACTCGTCGTGATTGGCTTCCTCTCCGAGATCGTGCAGAAGGTTGGCGACGAACAGCTCGAAACCCGCTTGCATGCTGCGATTGAATCTGAGTTGGAAGGAACCATCGCGTGACCGCTCAGCGTGTATGTGCAGTCGACGAACTCGAAGCCAATAAGGCCTACCGGGTAGAACTTGAGGGCACCGCAATCGCAGTCGTGAAGGACTCAGCCGGAGTCGTGCACGCAATAGGCGACACGTGTACCCACGGCGAGATTTCGCTCGCTGAAGGTTTTGTTGAAGACGGAGCAATTGAGTGCTGGGCACACGGTTCGTTGTTTTCACTCGACACCGGCAAGCCTTTGAGCCTGCCAGCCTATGAACCTGTACCGGTCTTTGTAGTGAAGATCGACGACGACGGCGGGGTTCTCATCGACCCTGAGCAGACCGTCGCCATCGAGGGCTAAACGCCCTCCTCACGAGACCATTAAGGAAAGAAATAAATGTCAGTACTGTCAGTCAAAGACTTGCACGTCAGCGTCGAAACCGAAGAGGGGTCGAAGCAGATACTCAAGGGTGTCAACCTCACGATCAACAAGGGCGAAATTCACGCCATCATGGGCCCGAACGGTTCAGGAAAATCGACGCTCGCCTACACAATTGCAGGCCACCCGAAATACCACGTTGACAGCGGATCAGTAACTCTTGATGGCGAAGAAGTGCTCGACATGAGCATTGACGAGCGGGCTCGCGCCGGCTTGTTCTTGGCAATGCAGTACCCGGTGGAGATTCCCGGAGTGAAGGTCGCCGACTTCCTTCGCACCGCAAAGACGGCATTGAGCGGCGAGGCACCCGCACTTCGCCCGTGGATCAAAGAGGTTAACACCTCGATGAAGGCTTTGCGTATGGACAAGACCTTCGCCGACCGCAACGTCAACGAGGGTTTCTCCGGTGGAGAAAAGAAGCGCAACGAGATCTTGCAGCTCGAGCTGCTCAAGCCAAACTTTGCGATCCTGGATGAGACAGACTCTGGGCTCGACGTCGACGCGCTCAAGATCGTTTCTGAGGGTGTCAACCGTGCTCGTGAGAACACGGGACTCGGCCTGTTGCTGATCACTCACTACACGCGGATCTTGCGCTACATCAAGCCTGACTTCGTTCACGTCTTTGTCGACGGCCGCGTCGCAGAAGAGGGTGGCCCTGAGCTTGCAGATCGCCTTGAAAACGAAGGCTACGATCGATTTTTGACCGACACGAGCGTAGCCTAGATATATGTCTACAGTTCTGGCCCCTGCTCTCTTTGACGAAGTTGAAGAGGCGCTCAAAGATGTTGTTGACCCCGAGCTCGGTGTCAACATTGTCGACCTCGGACTTATCTATGACCTCAGCTGGGATCCCGACAACAACGCGCTGATCGTGAGCATGACGCTCACGTCAGCTGGTTGCCCCCTCACCGACGTCATTGAAGAGTCGATCGCGCAGGAACTCGACGGCATAGTAGACGCATTCCGAATTAACTGGGTGTGGATGCCGCCGTGGGGTCCTGAAAAGATCACCGATGATGGGCGCGACATGATGCGCGCGCTCGGCTTCTCGATTTAGAGGTTTTCCTCAATAAGCGCTCGCGCGCTATTTTTGCGCGAGCGCCTTTTGGGTGTCTCGCGCTTCGCATGCACGGGATTGCCAACACTAGGAAGTAGACTAGTTGGTTGGCGCTGTCGCCCGTATACCCCTACCCCCAAGATTTGGATGTTTTGCCGTGCTTGCTGTGCATGATCTCGAGTTGCGCGTCGGCGCACGCATGCTGATGCAAGGCGTCGCATTCAGAGTCGATCGCGGCGACAAAATCGGTCTGGTAGGTCGTAACGGTGCTGGCAAAACAACTCTCACGAAAACGTTGGCTGGCGAGCTAGAGGCCACTGGCGGCACAATTGAGCGAACCGGCGAGATCGGCTACCTCCCACAGGACCCTCGCTCCGGAAATCCCGAAGATCTTGCCCGTACCCGCATTCTCGACGCGCGAGGTTTGGGCAGTACTGTCCTCAAAATGCGTCAAGCGCAGGATGAAATGGGCAGCAGCGATCCCGCAATCAGCAGTGCTGCTATGGAGCGCTACGGCAAATTGGATGACCGCTTTATTGCTCTCGGAGGCTATGCAGCTGAGGCTGAGGCAGCATCCATCGCCAGCAACTTGAGCCTGCCTGATCGCATCCTCGACCAGCCACTTTCCACACTTTCTGGTGGACAACGTCGACGGATTGAACTTGCGCGAATTTTGTTCTCCGGTGCTGACACAATGCTTCTCGACGAGCCGACAAACCACCTTGATGCCGATTCCGTTGTCTGGCTCCGTGAATTCCTGAAGAATTTCGGTGGCGGCCTGATCGTGATTAGCCACGATGTTGAGCTCGTTGAAGACACTGTAAACAAGGTCTTCTATCTCGACGGAAACCGTCAGCAGATCGATCAGTACAACATGGGCTGGAAGCATTACTTGCGCCAGCGCCAGGCCGATGAAGAGCGTCGCAAAAAGGAACGGGCAAACGCCGAGAAAAAGGCGAGCACGCTGCAAGCGCAGGCCGCCAAGTTTGGTGCCAAGGCATCCAAAGCAGCATCCGCCCATCAGATGGTTGCTCGGGCAGAAAAACTTCTTGCTGGGCTGGATGACGTACGCACCGCCGATCGCGTCGCCGCGTTGCGATTCCCCGATCCTGCTTCCTGCGGCCGTACGCCGCTCAGAGGATTCAATCTCAGCAAGAGCTATGGCTCGCTAGAAATTTTTACTTCCGTTGATCTTGCGATTGACCGCGGCTCCAAGGTCGTTATTTTGGGCTTCAACGGAGCGGGAAAGACCACGCTGCTGCGCATGCTTGCTGGCGTCGATGAACCAGACACTGGTCACATTGAGCCAGGCCACGGGCTTCGCATCGGTTACTACGCGCAGGAACACGAGACGATCGACGTCAAGCGTTCGGTGCTCGAGAACATGGTGTCCTCCTCGCCGCACATCACCGAGATGGAGGCTCGTCGTGTACTGGGCTCGTTCCTTTTCAGCGGCGATGACTCAGCGAAACTGGCTGGAGTTCTTTCCGGTGGAGAAAAGACGAGACTCGCTCTTGCCATGATCGTTGTGAGTGGTGCAAATGTGCTGCTTCTCGACGAACCGACAAACAACCTCGACCCTGCGAGCCGTGAAGAGATCTTGGGTGCACTCTCCAACTACAAGGGTGCCGTCGTATTGGTGAGCCACGACGAGGGCGCCGTCGAGGCACTCAACCCCGAGCGAGTTCTGATTTTGCCTGACGGTATCGAGGACCACTGGAACAAGGACTACGCAGACCTCATCTCCTTGGCCTAATCCGATTGGCCTGATCCATTCGACTCAGGCGTCGAGAATGGCGTCTTCGATCTCAGAGTCCGTTGGGCCACGTTCGTCTACTTTTCGCTTGCGCTTCTCGGCGCGTTCGCGTTCGAGCGGATCGGCTTCGTTGACTAGGCGATATTCCTGGCGAATCGCCCATCCGAGTCCAATGAATGCCAAGACGCCGAACGCGACCCACTGAAACGCGTACGACAGGTGAGCGCCCTCGCTGAGTAGCGGTTTGGGATAGGCGCGGGGCATGTCGGCTACCGCTGGGGTTTCCGAAGCCAAGAGCCCGTATGCGCCCGTGTACGTTGGCTGATCGAGGATGTCGGAAACTGTCGGCAAATGGATCGTGGCAATTTGCCCTGTCGGTGCGGAGCGCCCCAGGACTGTTGGTTCGCTTGGCTTCAAACGTACGACAATGTCGATCAGGCCCGAAGGGGGAGCGGGGACCGCATCTGGCGAATCTTGGCTGTTACCCGAGGGCACCCAACCGCGATCGACAACAATCACACGCCCGCTTGCTAGCTCGAAGGGCACAAGCACTTCAAAGCCCGGCTTTCCCCCGTATGGGCGCCCACGAACTAAGAGCTGTTCGGAGCCCAAGTATGTGCCGCTCGTGGCAACAGGAGTCCACTTGTCATTGATATCAAACTCGTCGAGCTCCGTCATCACACTGTCCAACTGCTGGGGCGATGCCTCCCAGTTGGTGCTGACCCTAGCAACCTCAGCCGCGGCCTCTGTGCGTCGATCAAACTGCCATTGAGCGAGAAAGACACATCCAATCGCGAAGGCGATTACGAGAGCAAGGTAACCAAACCAGCGCTGGGAGAAGGCGAAGCGCCACTTCTTCATTGCCCTGCTCCATCCGGTACAACTTCTACAGCCTGCGAGACATCGCTGACGACGACGGGAAAGCTGCGAGAAGTCAAATAGTCCCTGAGGTACTCAACATGCTCGTCGCAGGCCAACCACACCTTGACCCGGTCAAGTCCGTGAATGCGCGGATTGCGCCAATTGACGTTCCATTGGGCATCATGCAGACATCCGGCCCGTGAGCACCGTGAGGTTGCCGGGCCGCTCTCGCCAATCACCGAGTTTCCTCATTCGTGGAACGAGGTGCATTCTCCGAGGGAGAAGCGTCTATCGCGAACTGGCCTGGTGCCCTAACGACACCGGGGCGTCGTGTCGTCACGTTCGCGAGTACTACAGCGACGTACGGCAGGCCGACCGCTCCTAGGACGGGCAACACGAGCCACCAACCACGCACGACAACACAGAGGAGCACACAAATTACTCGAATTCCCATCGCGATCGAGTAGTTGATCATGCGCCGCCGGCGCTCGTCATCAGGCCGCTCGGGAAGGGACGTAATCGACTCAGGACTGTTCATGGGCTTTCTTAGGTTGCCGCGGAAGGTGCCGTCTAAGACTACGCCGGTGTTGGCGACTATATGCTGGGAACCATGAGTAGCCCAGCACCTGAATCACGGATCGTTCTTGTCACCGGAGGCAACCGAGGCATCGGCCGAGCTATCGCCGAAGAGTTTGTAGCGCGGGGGCACAAGGTCGCTGTCACCGCTCGCTCGGGTTCCGGCCCGGAAGGCACACTTACGGTTATCGCCGATGTGACCGATGCGGCCAGTATTGACGCTGCATTCTCGGAGGTCGAAGCGAAACTCGGCCCCGTGGAGGTTGTTGTCGCCAATGCTGGCATCACCCGCGACATGCTGCTCATGCGAATGAGCGACGAAGATTTCACCCAAGTGATTGACACCAACCTCTCTGGGGCGTTCCGCGTCGTCAAGCGGGCATCTAAAGGCATGATGAAAGCGCGTTTCGGGCGCATCATTTTAGTTTCGAGCGTTGTCGGACTCCTTGGCTCGGCCGGTCAGGTCAACTACTCGGCATCGAAGAGTGGCCTCATTGGTCTTGCTCGCTCGCTCACTCGTGAGCTGGGCAGCCGAGGGATCACCGCGAACGTCGTGGCCCCGGGTTTCGTGGAAACCGACATGACCGCTGAGCTCCCGCCCGAACAGCAGGACGCATACCTCAAACAAATTCCCGCAAATCGTTTCGCTCAGCCACACGAAATCGCCCGGGCGATCACTTGGTTGGCCGGCGACAACGCCGGCTACATTTCGGGCGCAGTGATCCCGGTAGACGGCGGACTAGGGATGGGCCACTAGCCGCGCAACCCCAACAACGGCAGCACTGCACTGAGGTCACGCGTGTCAATGTGCACGTCGGCGCTGCTGCGCACGATTGGCTTTGCCGTGATTCCAACGGAAAGCGCCGCAACCTTCATCATCGTGAGATCGTTCGCCCCGTCGCCTACGGCGATCGTTGCGGAGAGGGGAGTGTTCGAGTCGATCGCCCACTCTCGAAGAGCGTCCGCTTTTGCCTGGGCATCGATGACTGGTCCAGAAACCTGCCCCGTGAGTTTGCCGTCGACTATCTCCAGACGATTAGCTCGCGCATAATCCAACCCGAGTTCTCGAGCGAGGGGATCGAGCAGCTCATGAAATCCGCCAGAGACGGCTCCAACTCGTCCGCCTGCAGCGACAACTGCGCCGATCAACTCGCGTGCTCCGTGTGTGACGCGAATGTCCCGTTGACTATCGTCGAGCACAGAAATGGGCAAACCGGCAAGCGTTGCGACTCTGGCGCGCAAGCTCTGCTCAAAATCAAGTTCGCCATTCATCGCGCGCTTGGTGATCTCGGTGACTTCAGGCTCAGATCCAGCGTGAGCTGCGAGCAACTCGATAACTTCGTTCTCGATCAGGGTCGAATCCACATCAAGAACGACGAGAAATTTTGCCAAGGTTAGCGCCTTCCGTGCGACATTTCGCGTCGCGACGACTCAGATCCGCGCGACACCGAGTGCCAGACTATCGGGATGACTCGAGTCGCTGACACGCGTGGCCGCTGGAGCGAATAGGATGGGTGATCATGGCCAGCGTCCTCACCTTTTCTGATGTTTCCGTTTCTCGCAACGGCACCACGATCCTCGACTCCATAACATGGAGCGCTCAAGCGTCTGATCGCTGGGTGATCTTGGGCCCCAACGGTGCGGGTAAGACAACCCTGCTGCAGCTTGCTGCCGCACAGATTCACCCCAGCTCTGGCGAAGTTGAAGTGCTTGAGAGCACTCTCGGTTCGGCAGATGTATTCGACGTACGACCACGTATTGGCTTCGCCTCAACGGCATTGGCCCGCCGGGTACCCAACAACGAACGTGTAGTTGACGTCGTTCTTACTGCGGCTTATTCGGTTACCGGTCGCTGGAACGAACAGTACGAAAAAGTGGACCTCCGCCGGGCACGCCGCGTGCTGGCCGAGTGGAGCCTGTTGCACCTTGAGAATCGTCGATTCGGCGAGCTCAGCGATGGCGAACAGAAGCGTGTACAAATAGCGCGCTCGGTGATGACGGATCCTGAGCTTCTGCTGTTGGACGAACCAGCAGCCAGCCTCGACCTTGGCGCGCGCGAGGAGCTACTTCAACTGTTGAGCGGCTACGCACTAGCTGAAAGTGCTCCGGCAATCGTCATGGTTACGCACCATGTTGAGGAAATTCCTCAGGGATTTACCCACGCGCTGATTATCACCAATGGCACCGTGCACAGCTCGGGTACGATTGATGATGTTGTTACATCAGAGAACTTGAGTGCCGCATTCGGTCTCGAACTCACTATCTCGAAAGACGCTGGCCGGTACACCGCGCGAGCCGCCTAAACCTCTGATAAGCTTGTGTGTCGGTCCGCGTGACCGCCTTCTTCTTATTTTTAATCCAGAATCCAGGGAAATCCAATGAAGTCAGATGTCCACCCCACGTACGCGCCCATCGTTTTCCGCGACCTCGCGTCTGGCTCAACGTTCCTCACTCGCTCAACTGTGACGAGCGAAAAGACGATCGAGTGGGAAGACGGCACCACCTACCCGGTGATTGACGTTGAGATCTCGTCTGAGTCGCACCCGTTCTACACGGGCAAGCAGCGCATCATGGACTCCGCGGGACGCGTCGAGAAGTTCAAGAACCGCTACAAGGGCTTCGGCAACTAGTAGCACCCAGTTTTTTCTGAAGGCGACCGGATTCCGGTCGCCTTCAGTCGTTAAGCCCTGCGCGACGACGACGCCCCCACGCGATTGCTCACGAGGGGGCGTTGGTTCGTGCAGGGTTGTCAATTATTGCGGGAATGACCGTACTGGCCACTCACCGTTGGCGACAAAACTGGCATCGCCCTTTGATGACCGCATGTAGTCCTGAAAACTCGCAGCTTGATCGGAATACCACTGGCGTTGGCGGTCATGAAGCTCTGAGAAGGGAATGCTCAATTCATCACCAAATTTGACCAGCAGCGCTTGAGCAACTCGCGCCGCCGCAATTGCATCCGAGCCTGCATCGTGCGCGTCATCGAGTGCGACGCCGTACAGGCCAGACGTGACTTCTAACGTGCGCTTTCCGCGACGGTAGCGGTCGACTGCTTTGTCAATCACCAGAGGATCGATCACAATGTACGGCTCAACGAGACCGTCGATCGAATAGCGGCGACTTTCACGATCGAGCAGTGACAGATCATAGGGCGCGTTGTACACAACGAGCGGGATTCCGAGCGCGCAGGTAACTTTGAGCGTTTGCACTATTTCGGCGACAACAATTGCGGCATCACGGCCCTCGGCGCGAGCTCGCTCAGTCGAAATGCCGTGAATTGCTGCTGCGCCCTCGGGAATTTCCACTCCAGGGTCTGCCAGCCAGTCCCAGCGCGAAATAACGACACCGGAAGCGTCGACAAGTGCAATACACGCGGAAACGATGCGACTAGTTTCTACGTCAACGCCGGTGGTCTCAAGATCGAAGGTGGCTAAGGTGCCAGAGATGCTCATGAACTCAGCGTAGGCCGACGCACCGACACCAGGAACGCGGCTCGCGGAGATCACCAAGTGCCGAGTTATTGTCTGTGACGCGACGCGGCAGATGCCAGCAAGCGCCAGACAACTGCCTAGAATTGTACGAATGAGACCTGCATCGCCCTACGGAGCACTAATCGACGCGAACCCGGCGAGGCGCTCCACCATCGACGTGCTCGGGGCTCAGACGCATTATTGGGAATACGGCAACGCTGACGCTGAAACCGTGCTCGTGCTTGTACACGGATTTCGTGGCGATCATCACGGCCTCGAGGCTGTCTGCGCGCACATTCGCGGCATCCGCATCATCAGCCCCGACCTGCCTGGATTCGGTGCCTCAGAGCCTCTCAACGGCCATGTTCATGACATCACCGGCTACGCCATGTGGCTCGAAACGTTTGTTGGATCGTTGGGGCTCAGCGGTCGAGCAGTTCTCCTCGGTCATTCCTTCGGATCAATAGTTGTTGCGGCCGCTATCGCGCGCGGGCTAGCCACGCCACAGTTGATTGTTGTCAACCCGATCGCGGCCCCCGCTCTCTCCGGGCCGAATGCCATCCTCAGCAAGATCACGCTCGGTTTCTATCAACTGGCGCGCGCACTCCCGCATGCTCTTGGCGCTCCGCTCCTCAGCAATTGGCTCGTTGTGCGCGTAATGAGCCTTGCAATGGTGAAGACGCGCGATCCGGAACTTCGGCGGTGGATCCATCAGCAACACCATGCGCACTTCAGCAGCTACGCAAACCGGGACAGCCTGCTTGAAGGTTTCGAGGCCTCTATCGGTTCCGATGTCAGCATGTTTGCAGACCAGATTGCCGTCCCCACCCTGCTGATCGGCGCACGAAACGATCCGATCAGTCCGGTGCAGGCACAAGAGCGCCTCGTCGGATTGTTTCCGGATGCCCAACTCGAGCTCTTTGACAACGTCGGCCACCTCATCCACTACGAACGGCCGCGTGAAACAGCCGAACTCATTGTTACGTTCCTGAACACGGGAACAGTTGCGGAAATCACCCCATGAAGATTGTTTTTGATTGCCGCTACACCCGTATCGAGCGACACGATGGCATCAGTCGTTATGGCTCACGACTTGTCGAAGAATTGAGCAAGCTGCATCCAGTAACAATGCTGATTTCAGATAAACGTCAGCTCGAGTTGCTTCCCAATCTTCCGTGGGAGATGGCCCCATCACCCACCGGAATCAGCGAGCCTTTCGTTGCTCGACACGTCAACAAGCTCAACCCAGACGTCGTGTTCACGCCGATGCAAACAATGGGACCATTCGGGCGCGACTACGCCCTCGTAACCACTGTTCATGATCTGATCTACTACAAACACCCCGCTCCGCCTCGCAATCTTCCGTGGGCTGTTCGGGTTATGTGGCGCATCTACCACCTCACCTTTGTGTTCCAGCGAGCGCTACTCAACCGCTCCGATGCGCACGTCACCGACTCTCAAGCGACTCGAACTCAAATGTTGGAGCATCGACTTACCAAGAATCCCATTACCGTCGTATCGCTCGGCACCGATGGCCCGCACGAGTACACAGCACGTAGGGCTCCCACGACGCGCGAACTTGTGTACATGGGCTCATACATGCCGTACAAGAACGTTGAACTGATTGCCAGAGCGCTGCACAAACTACCGGGGTACACCCTTCATCTCATGAGTCGCGCTGACGAGGAGACGACCGCGCGGCTTACCGCGCTAGCACCAGAGTCGAGCCTGATCTTTCACAACGGTGCGAGCGATGCGGTCTACGCAGAAACCTTGTCACGCGCCACCGCGCTAGTGAGTGCATCGCGCGATGAAGGTTTCGGGCTTCCGCAGGTCGAGGCGATGGTGCTCGGCACTCCCGTAGTTCTGAGCGATACCGCTATTTTCCGTGAGATCTCGGGGCCGGCAGGCGGATTCTTCAGCCCGGATGACCCTGCCGAACTTGTTCGCGAAGTGAAGGCGCTCGAGGATCCTGCGACCTGGCAGGCCCGTTCCACTGCCGCCCGTACCCGGTCGGCCGAGTTCACCTGGGAGAAGGGTGCTGCAGACCTTTCTCGAGTACTGCAGGACGCAGTGGAAGCCCGAGCAGCATCAGGTAAGTAGTGAGTTTAGAGAACAATCGGCCCACCTACCGAGCCGACGTCTCTCGACGGGCAATTGCATTCTGTTCCTCGAACGGATCTTCACCGATAGTTTCGGACTCCGCTTCAATGGGGTCATCGAAATTGATGAGTCGAAGTGTGCCATCGTCGTGGCGAAAGCTGTGCACCGAGCCATTGACTATCGGCGTTCGCGGGCGTTCCGGTGCGACCGCGGCCAAGATTGAGGCGATCACTCCACCGTGAGCGACCACAATTATTGACTTGCCGAGGTTGTTCTCGGCCAGCTGCACAAGGGCGGGGAGTGCTCGTTCGATTACCGCCTCTCGCGATTCTCGGCCTGGTACGTCGGTGTCACCAGGATAGAGAGCATCCACTTCACTGGCCGTGCGTCCCTCGGCGTCGCCGTAATTTCGTTCGACTACAGCTGGAAGCATGCCCGGCGCTTCTAAGCCAATTTCGGAGGCGATGATTCGCGCAGTCTCCATCGCGCGGGAAAGCGGGCTGGCGAAAATTCCGTCCCAGCTGCGGCTCGAGAGCAGCTCGCCCGTCGTCTTCGCTTGAGCTCGACCAGTCGAGTTCAGTGGAATGTCACTGCTGCCCTGAATACGTCGCTGACGGTTCCAGTCAGTTTCACCATGGCGTACGAGGTAGATGAACACACAACTCCCTAGTTGGTCAGTCGCTCCAGCAGATCACACAGGATCGCGGATGCGCCACCCTCGATCTTAACGTCAGCGCGCGGATCAGCTTTCGTTATGCCTCGATTGATGATGACAAGCGGAATGTGCCTGCGTAGGGCACGTTCAACCAATCGGATGCCCGAGTTCACGACGAGCGAGGAACCAGCGACGATAAGTGCATCCGATTGGTCCACAAGCGAGGCGCCAAGCTGGAACTTTCGGGTAGGAACGAATTCACCAAAGAACACGACATCCGGCTTGAGCATGCCGCCGCACACCGTGCACTCGGGAATCACGAATTTATCAACGGCGTGCACTTCTGCATCGCCGTCAGGGTTGAGTGTGTGCGAGTCAGACTCCTCAAGCCAAGGATTCAGCTCGGAGATTCGTTGAGCGAGTGGCACGCGGGCAAAATATTGCCCACAGTGCAGGCACCGCGCTCGATCGACGCTGCCGTGCACATCAACGACACGGTTGGATCCTGCCCGCAAGTGCAGTCCATCAACGTTTTGGGTGATGATGCCGTTGCTGAGTCCACGACGTTCAAGCTCAGCCAACGCCGCATGGCCATCATTCGGTGACGAAGCTGCGAAGCGCTTCCAGCCGAGATGACTACCGGCCCAATAGCGTTGTCGATATTCTGGGGCACTCTGGAACTGCTGAAACGTCATCGGATTGCGCACTGCAGCGCCCTCGCCGCGATAATCGGGTATACCGGAATCGGTGCTGATGCCAGCGCCCGTGAGCACACTGATGAGTTTTCCACTCAGGAGCTCCGCAGCACAGTCAATGTCGTTGCTGCCGTTTTGTGTCTGCACCCCTCAAGCGTAGACACTGCTAGCAGCACAGTTACTTCGCCAGGAGCTCCTGGCTATACATCTGCACAGTTGGGAACTCCTAGTGAACGTCATCCGGGTAACCGATCTCACCGATCCGCGCTTGAGCGACTTCGCCAATCTCACCGATGTTGCCCTACGGCGGCGTACAGAACCAGAGGGTGGGCTGTACATCGCCGAGTCCTCAAAAGTGATTGCGCGCGCTCTGCGAGCCGGCCACGTGCCGCGTGCCGTTCTTGTGCTTGAACAGTGGCTTGACGATGTTGCTGAGCTGCTGGGTGATTCAGAGGCGCCGGTGTATGTGGGGGAGTCTGACCTCCTAGAACAGCTCACCGGATTCAACCTTCACCGCGGCGCACTTGCCTCAATGCACCGCCCAGCCCTGCGCTCAGTCTCAGAGCTCATCGAGGGTGCGCGTCGCATCGTCATTTTGGAAGACATCGTTGACCACACCAACGTTGGCGCTGTATTTCGTTCGGCCGCAGCGCTCGGGGCGGATGCGGTGCTCATTACTCCGCGCTGCGCTGATCCGTTGTACCGACGTAGCGTTCGCGTGAGCATGGGAACAGTTCTGCAGGTGCCGTGGACGCGCATCCTGAATTGGCCAGCAGACGCCGAATTGCTCAAGGCTGCCGGCTTCCACCTTGCTGCACTCGCACTGAGTGATGATTCTGTGGATCTCGACACCTTTGCCGCAGACGCCCCCGAGCGAGTTGCGCTAATCCTCGGGACTGAGGGAGACGGATTGTCCCGGCAGACGATCGAAGCGGCGGACAGTGTTGTGAAAATCCCGATGATGCACGGAGTCGATTCTCTCAATGTCGCAGCGGCTAGCGCTGTCGGGATGTACACGCTCCGCGTGCGCTAACAACCCGCCACCGCCAAACTGTTAGCGTTATGCGGTGCCGCTGACTCAACGCCAAATATTCCGTCGTCGTCGCATCACGGTGCTCTCCGCCGTCGGAATTGTGCTTGCTACCGCCTTCTACTTGCCGCTGACCCTGCTCGCGCCGCTCGGCGAGGTCTCCGCCAGCATCGTCACCGCTGAGCCACCCGAACTAGCCGTGCCCGAGCTAACACTGCCGAGCTACGGCGCCTCAGCAATCTCTGCTCTCGACCGCCCTGGAGTGTTGGCGAGTGCGGGAAGCGCGGAGGCACTGCCGATTGCATCCATCACAAAAATCATCACGTCGCTTGTCGTACTCGATGCGAAGCCGCTCGCCGTGGATGAGGCGGGACCCACCATCACTTTCGGTCAACCCGATCTCGACTATTACTACACCCAGCAGGCTCAGTTCGGTTTGGTGTGGCCCGTGTACAACGGTCAACAACTGTCGCAGCGCGATGTCATGAACGTGGTTCTCCTCGCGTCTGCCAACAACTACGCACAATCGCTCGCACACTGGGCTTTCGGTTCCGACGAGGCCTTTACTGCCGCGGCGGCAACATGGTTGAAGGCCCAGGGCCTCGAGCACACGACGCTCACCGAAGCATCAGGAATTCAGGAAACCAATCGCAGCACGGCAGCGGATCTTACCGAACTAGCGAGATTGGCTATTCAGAATCCGGTGATCGCGGAGATTGTGGCGACACCATCAACCGAAGTGCCCGGTCTGGGCACTGTCAGCAATCGCAATCAGCTCTTGGGCATTGATGGCGTCGATGGGATCAAGACAGGAACGCTTGAGGATAATTGGGCGTGTCTGCTATTTTCTGCCGATGTCATAGTGGGCGGAGAAACCAAGACCTTCGTCGGTGTCGTGCTTGGCGGCCCCGACCATCCAACAGTGGCTTCGGCCATCCGGGAACTCATCGCCGATGCGACCGCCGGCTACTCAGAGGTCACTCTCGCGCAGGACGGTGACGAGTTTGCCGAATATGACACGCCGTGGGGCGATGAAACTGCCGCCATTGCAGCGACAACTGTCAGCCGAGTGGTGTGGGGCGAAGACGAGATCTCCATGACTGTGGATGTTTCGCCCATACGTTTTGCCGAAGCGGGAGAAAACGCGGGAACCGTCTTCGTTCGTATCGGCGCCGAAACGGTAGAGATTCCGCTGGAGTTTAGCGACGAGATCGATGATCCTGGGCCATGGTGGAGGCTCACGAATCCCCAAAATCTGTTTTAGTTGGCGAATAAACACGGCGCTCACAGGCTCTCGCGGTAGAGTGGGCGAATCTGGAGCACCCGCTCGTTTGTCACATGGCTGGGAAGTCATTCGAAACTTCTGAG
>Ga0307486_1002025_pt1 | contig 14656 bp, 12 predicted proteins | sample CBIW02metaG_FD_203663 | JGI IMG/M metagenome (GOLD analysis project Ga0307486, IMG submission 203663) | Sea-ice brine microbial communities from Beaufort Sea near Barrow, Alaska, United States - CBIW 0.2 | ecosystem: Environmental > Aquatic > Marine > Coastal | place: USA: Alaska | collected... | reverse complement strand
TTTTATATGAAAATTTGATGATCCAGAACAATGTGATCCATCAAAGTTATGTTCACGGTGTTAAAAAATTGTTGTTTTTGGCATCTTCGTGTATTTACCCAAAACTATCGCCACAACCCATAAAAGAAGTCTATTTACTCACGGGAAAACCGGAATCAACCAATGAGCCTTATTCCATAGCAAAAATAGCCGGGGTGAAAATGTGTGAAAATTACAACCGGCAGTATGGCTGTGATTTTATTTCGGTAATGCCAACCAATCTTTATGGCCCCAACGATAATTATGATTTAGAAACCGCGCACGTGCTTCCGGCATTATTGCGTAAATTTCACGAAGCCAAGATGCAGGAAGAAAAGACGGTTGAAGCATGGGGAACAGGCACTCCCTTGCGGGAATTTTTACATGTAGATGACCTTGCCAGGGCTTGCTCTCATTTAATGCAAACTTACCGGGGAAATACAAGCGTGAATATAGGAACAGGAAAGGACATTTCAATAAAAGAACTCTCAGAACTGATCAAGGAAATAGTTGGATATAAAGGCGAACTAATTTGGAATAAAGACAAGCCCCACGGTACGCCTCGTAAATTGCTGGATGTTTCTTTAATTCACGGTTTGGGGTGGAAGCATCGAATTGAATTGGAGGAGGGAATAAGAGATGTGTATAAGGAAAAACTTTTAAGTTAAGATGCAAGATAAACCATTGATATCCATTATAACGGTCAACCTAAATGATGTTGAAGGCCTTAAAAGGACGATGACAAGCGTTTTTGAACAAACTTTTAGAGAGTTCGAGTACATTGTTATTGATGGGGGTTCCACAGACGGAAGTAAGGCGTATATTGAATCCCATAGCGATAAAATTGATACTTGGATAAGTGAGAAAGATTCCGGGATTTACAATGCGATGAATAAGGGGATAAAAGTGGCGACTGGGGAATATTTATTGTTTTTGAATAGTGGGGATCATTTCTTTGATAATGAGGTGTTATTGTTAAATAATAATGAATTAAGGTTATATGATTTAATCTATTTTAACATCCAGGTTATAAGCAACAACACTGCACAAATAATTTCCTATCCCAAACGACTAGGCTTCACCGATTTTTTATATGGAACGTTGTGTCATCAATCTGTCTTGATAAAAAAAGAACTATTTACAAAGGTAGGTTTATATGATGAAAATTTAAAAATTGTATCCGACTGGAAGTTTTTTATTTTGGCATTGTTTAAGTTTAATTGTAGTTATCAAAAAGTTGATAAGACATTATCTATCTATTACCAGAATGGAATCAGTTCAAACCCTAAAAATGAAGATATTATTTATGCAGAAAAAAAGCAAGTTTTAAGTACTAATTTTCAACCCTTTCTTTTGGAAATTAAAGAATTATATGATCTTAGAGATGTGGTTCGAAATTTAAAAAAATCAAAAAAAATTAGATTATTATTCAGATTGGGTTTATTAAATAAGTTTTAAAATGATTGCAAAAGTATCCATAATTATTCCTTGTTATAATGATGCTGAATTTATAGAGCAAGCCGTACAATCTGCCCTGAATCAAACTTATCAGAATAAGGAAATTATTGTGGTGGATGATGGTTCCAATGAGGAAACAAAAGCGGTTTTAAAAAGGCAAGAACCAAAAATCACTCAACTTATTACACAAGAAAACAAAGGAACAAGTGCTGCAAGAAATAAAGGAATTGAGGCAGCAACCGGAGAATTTATTTTAGTTTTGGACAGTGATGATTATTTTGAAACTTCATTTTGTGAAAAAGCAGTAGAAATATTTGAAAAAGATTCAAATATTAAAATGGTTACCTGTTATGCTCGGTGGTTTTGGAATAATATAGATTTCCAGATATTTAAACCTGCAGGAGGGGGACTTAAAAATTTCCTATTAACAAATTCTTCCTTAAGTACCATTTTTTTTAAAAAGAACTGGAGAGAAGTTGGAGGATATGATGAAATGATGGTTAATGGTTTTGAAGATTGGGAGTTTTATATCCGGCTGCATCATAACGGAGGTAGAACAGTTGTAATTCCTGAGGTTTTATTTCATTACAGAAAGAAAAAAGAGTCAAGAACATCAATTGCAAATGAGAACAAATATGAGTTGCTGGAATATATTTACATAAAACATGCCGATTTGTATAAAGAGAATTTTGAGCTATTTACAAAACATTTATTGGATAAACTTAAAACAGAAGAAAGAGAAAAAATAAAGAACACTAAACGAATAGATTCTAGATTGGGTAGTGCTATTTTAAGACCAATTAGATTTTTTAAATCCCTGTTAAATTAAATAAATGGCTGAAATATATCCCAAAGTAACTATCATCATAGCGACTTTTAACAGAGCTGATTTCATAAGTCTAACCCTAGACTCCATCCTCAATCAAACCTATCTTAACTATGAAGTCATTATAGTTGATGATGGCGGTAAGGATAATACCAGAGAGGTTTTGGAACCGTACTTACAGGATTTGGGGTTCAAATTCTTTAAGAGGCCAAAAGAGTATCCTAAAGGTTGTCCCGGTTCCAGAAATTTTGGACTTACAAAGGCACAGGGGGAATTTATTTGGTTTTTTGATGATGATGATATTGCACATCCATATTTATTAGAAAATTGTGTTGCCGAATTAAAAGAGACAAAAAATGACTTTTGCAGATTTGAGAGAACTGTTTTCTACGATTTTGAGAAAATAGAATTTGATAAGATCACAAATCCCATAATAGAGTTTGTTACAAAAAGAAACCTAAAACAATTGATTATTGGAGAACTGCCCTTTAACTCCTGCCAGGTGATATGGAGAAGAGAATCCTTAGGCAAGGAACATTTTAGGGGAGATATTATTTATGCTGATGATTGGGAATTTTACTCGCGTTTATTGTCAAAGGGTCTTCAAGGGGTCTCTATTGATAAAACATTGCTATATGCCCGTAAGCATATAGGTTCTGCAACTCACAAGTATAAATCCGGAAATAAGAAAATATTGAATTCTGTTATTTTGGCGAATTTTAGTGTCATTGACATTTCAATTAAAGAGAATATAATGGACAGTCAGCTGTTTAAGTTTTTTTATAGACAAGCTATATTCTTTAATTTGTATCCAATTGTTAAATATCTTGTTGAAAAAAATAATTTAAATTTTTTGAATACAATAAAATATAAACTTGGTTTTTATGCCTACCCCGCCTTACGACCAATTTTAAACCTTAAGTCTAAACTCAAGAGATCTTGAAAATCCTAGTCTGTTTTGGCACCCGCCCTGAAGCCATAAAAATGGCTCCTGTAATTCATGAGCTCAAAAAGCATAAACTTGACTTTAAAGTCTGTGTTACCGCCCAACACCGGGAAATGCTGGATCAGGTACTGGATTTCTTTGAATTAGTACCGGATCATGATCTGGATCTCATGCAGCCAAATCAGTCATTAAATGAACTTAGTTCAAAAATTCTCAAAGAAATAGACGATGTTTTGGGAAAGGAACAGACCGATGTTGTTTTGGTGCAGGGAGATACCACAAGCGCAACCATGGTTTCCCTTGCCGCTTTCCACCGGCGGATAAAAGTTGGGCATATAGAGGCTGGCTTAAGAACTTATAATAAAACAGCTCCTTTTCCCGAGGAAATAAACCGGCAACTTACCGCACGGATCGCCGATTTGCATTTTGCACCAACAATCAAAGCATATTCTAATTTAATAAAAGAACAAATCCCGAAAGATCAGCTTTATATTACGGGAAATACCGTGGTAGATGCTTTGCAGTGGGCAATTAGGAAAATGGAATCCGGGCCATTAAGTGAAGAAATTAAGAAAATAAAAGCATTACTTAACCCAAATAAAAAACTGATCCTTGTAACAGGTCACCGCAGGGAGAATTTTGGGGAAGGACTCCTTCATATATGTGAAGCTTTGTTGGAAATTTCAGAAAGAAAGGATGTGGAATTGATCTATCCGGTTCATTTAAATCCGAATGTAACGGGACCTGTACAAAAATTGCTTGGAAATAAAACAAATATTCACCTTATTGCACCGGTAGCTTATCCTACCATGCTTTGGTTGATGCAAGAGTGCAATCTTATGATTTCCGATTCCGGGGGAATTCAGGAAGAAGCCCCTACTTTTAAAAAACCGTTTTTGGTGACCAGAGAAGTTTCTGAAAGAATGGAGGGCGTGGAGGCCGGATTTTCTTTTTTGGTAGGAACGGATAAAGTTAAAATCGTAGAAGAGGCAATTCGGCTTTTAAATGAACCTCCGGATTTTTCAGGAATTGAGAATCCTTATGGAGATGGGAAAGCGGCTTTTAAGATTGTTGAGTTTCTGAGGAATAGATATGAGTATTGAGTATTGAGAAAAGCGCCCCGAAGGGTCGGGAGTGGAAAATAGAAATTGAGAAAAGAAAAAGACTTTTAACATTCCCCTTACTTAGATTTTTAGAAATTGCATATTTTTACAACAAATTATTATCAAACGCCAAACAACAACTAAGCAATTTGCCAACCAAAAAGAAAATATTAGTCGTTGTAGAATCTATTGACATGGAAGACTCCAGTGGCTCAAAGGCGAATGTAGCACTGATCCAAAATTTACATAAAGCCGGATTTGAGTTGTTAGTGTATCATTATACCCGAAAGGAAATTCAGTTACCCGGAATAACCTGTATAGCCATAAAAGAAAAAAGATGGAGTGGCTTGTTTTTCCTGAGTAGGCTGGAAAGATATATTCGCTTTCTTTTTAAAATATCCCTGAGTAAACCCCTGGAAAAAGTTTTCGGATTTTCCTTTACACTTTTTAATGACCGTAATAGCATAATTGTCGCTTTGCGGGAAGTGGAGGGTTTTAAACCCGATTTGGTATTAACTCTAAGCAAAGGGGGGAGTTTCAGGCCACATCATGCCTTATTGAAGATGCCTGAAATGCATAATAAATGGATGGCTTATATACACGATCCATATCCTATGCATCTTTATCCACGGCCTTATGCCTGGGTAGAGCCAGGTTATTTGCCTAAATGGAAATTTGTAAAGGAAATGTCTGAAAAAGCTGCCTTTCCAACTTTTCCCAGCCAACTTTTAAAAGATTGGATGGGTAGTTATTTTAAAGGATACTTAGAAAAGGGAATTATAATACCCCATCAATTGAATGAAAATTCAGATATCACTACAATTATCCCCTCCTTTTTCGAACCGGATAAATTCAATATTTTACATGCTGGTAATTTGTTACATGCCAGAAATCCGGAAGGTTTGATAAAAGCATTTTCCCTTTTTTTAAAGAAAGATGAAACCCGGCGATATAAGTCCAGGCTGCATTTTGTAGGGCCTACAGAGTTCCATAATGAACTATTAATTTCAAGTGCAGCTGAAACACCAGAAATAGTAATTAATGTTAAGTACATAGATTATTCAGTGGTAAAGTTGTTACAAAATAATGCGGCCGTAAATGTTGTTTTAGAAGCTAAATCGGAAATTAGTCCTTTTTTACCTGGAAAATTCCCACAATGTGTGGTTGCCAATAAGGCAATATTATTGTTGGGACCATATTATAGTGAAACAAGAAGATTGCTTGGAACTAATTATCCTTTTTGGTCAGAGATTGACCAAGTGGAAAGAATCCTGAACATTTTGGAGGATCTATATGAAAAATGGAATAAAAACGAATCTGAATTAAACAGACGGGATATAGAATATTATTTATCCTCTGAGCATCTAAAAATAATTATTGATAATATAGCTCATCAGGAATGAAAATTTTAATGATTTCCATGTTTTCCAGTCATTTCTTTAATTGGACAGAGCAACTTAAAGATAGTGGGCATGAAATTTACTGGTTGGACGTTTTTGATTCCAACACCAGAGTTAAAAAAATTGATTTTGTTCATCAAATAATTGGATGGAGGTATAAGTTTAATTTTCCGGGACGTTATTTAATCAAGAATAAATTTCCACTGCTAAATAGTTTGATTAATCGATTCAATGAGCGTAAGTTAGAGGTTGTCTTTAATAAAAAATTAGCTGAAATTAAGCCCGATGTGGTTCATAGTTTTGTAATGTTTTCTGGGTGTGTTCCTATTTATAAAGTAATGAAAAATTTCCCTAATCTTAAATGGATTTATTCTTCCTGGGGAAGCGATTTGTTTTGTTACCGAAATCAACCCAAACATTTAAAAGATATGAACTTGGTTTTTCCGGATCTGGATTTTATGTTCTCAGATTGTCATAGGGATTATTTACTTGCAATTGAACATGGTTTTAAAGGTGAATTTATGGGGGTGTTTCCGGGTAGTGGGGGGGTTGATTTTATAAAATCAAATCCATTATCAAGTTCTTTTGAGAAGCGAAATACTATATTGGTAAAAGGATACCAAAGTGAACTTGGGAGATGTATTCCTGTGTTGGAAGCAATATTTAATTTAAAGAAGGAGTTAAAAAATTATAAAATAATTGTTTTTGGTGCAGATAAGGAAGTTGTAGCGTTTCTTGCAAATTCTGAATTAATAAGTTGGGATAACTTAATTATCCTAAAGAAAATTCCTGAACTTGAGGTAATAAAGCTAATGGGAGAATCATTGATTTATTTAGGGAATAGTATTTCAGATGGAATGCCGAATACTCTACTGGAAGCAATTGTTATGGGAGCTTTTCCCATCCAGTCAAATCCAGGAGGCGCTACAGAGGAAATCATTGTAAATGGTAAAAATGGACTTTTAATTGAAAACCCTGAAAATGTGGATGAAATTAGGGATTTGATCGAAAGAGCCATTAGTGATAAAGAATTTTTAAAAAAGGGGATTGAATATAATTTTAAAAATATAAAACCGAAATTGGAGAGAGAAACTGTTAAAAAACAAGTACTTGAAAAATATTGGCTAATCGAAAAAAATCTTAAAAATTAAACCTTTGCTCACATTTATCTACCCATACCGAAATCGGGATTTAGAAAGATTAAAGAATTCTTTAGATTCTTTAAAAAACCAGACTCTTTCAAATTTTGAAGTTTTTTTTGTGGACTATGGAACGGAGAATGAAATTGCTAAATCGGTTGAGAAACTTTGTAGGGGATACGATTTTGTTACCTACCAATACTACCCTATTAAATTTCAGCCTTGGAACAAATCCAAAGCATTAAATTCAGTAATAAAAAATCTGGAAACAAAATTTTGTTTTGTTGCAGATGTAGATATGATCTTTCATCCACAATTTGTCGAAAAGATAATAAAACTTCAAGTTGATAATAAAACTGTATATTTTCAGGTAGGTTTCCTGGAGACCGAAAAAGGCCCGGGAAATAAAGAATTTGAGGATCATAAAAATTACAGGAAAAGCACTTTTGAAGCAACCGGTTTAAGCATGTTCCCGGTGAATATTTTGAAAGAGTTAAGAGGTTTTGATGAGTTTTATCATTTTTGGGGCGCCGAGGACACAGATATGCACATACGCATCAAAAATGCAGGGTATAAGGTTGAGTTTTATGAGGAGGAAGTTTTGATGCTGCACCAATGGCATCCCAGTTATAGAAGTGCTGAATCCAAGAATTTAACTAAGGAGTTACAACTAAGCGGAATTGTGCAACTAAACCATCAGCATTTAAAACATGCACTTGAGAATAAAACTACAATTGTTAATCGCGAAAATTGGGGAGAATGTAACAGCGCAGGGGAATTTAATGAATTGGAAAAAGCCCCTATTAATTTTGTTCTGAATAACGAAAAAAGAAAAATAGATCATTTTCTATATGTTCTTATACCTGAGTTTAGGAATGAAATTTTGAAAATTAGAATTGATAAAGATCCCTTTCAAAACTCTCTTAAATTTAGGACTAAAAGGTTATTGGAAGAAAAAGTCCCTGAATATTATAGTTTAAAAGAAATAAATGATAAAATTTTATTACATCTTATCTCATTTTACAGAAACAAAGCTTATACCTATATAATCTCAGATAATTTACAGAGTATTGAAATTGCTTTGAGATTATAATTTTTTTGAACTTATCATTCCGTGAGGGAAAACAAATTACGAGAGAAGTCTTTTTTATTTTTTGAACTAAGATAATTCTAGCAAAAACAGATATACTGAAGAAGTATTAATTATTCAAATTAAATATAGAATGATTAAATCTAATTATAAATATAATGAGCAATTTTATTAAAAGGGTTTTAAACGTTTTTGGAAATAAAATAGGTGAGATTAAACATGGACGCTATTTAAAAAGAATCCAGAGAAATACAATTAAACTGAAAGAAAGTAAGAAATCTGATTTTAATAGATGGGCAAACTCAAAGGAATTACGGGAAGACTGGAATGAACGCACCTCAATTATAGCTACTATGGTAAAACCGAATTCACTACTCATAGAATTTGGAGCCGGGAATATGTGTTTAAGGAAGATGTTACCCGATGGCTGTACCTATACTTCTTCTGATATTTATGCCAGAACTCCTGAATTGTTGGTTTGTGATTTAAATGAAAACATTCTGTTAGACCTGACAAAATACGACACAGCTGTTTTTAGCGGGGTTTTTGAATATGTTTACGATGTGGGTGAAGTTTTCCGGCAGCTGAGCAATTCTATAGATAATGTAGTGCTATCCTATTCCTGTAGCGATATTTCAAATGCCAACAGGCTAAAAAACGGCTGGTTAAGCGATTATTCCAAAAAAGAATTGGAAATTATTTTTAAAATGCATGGCTATCAGATAGTTGAATATAAGGAATGGAGAAACCAGTCTATATATAATTTAAGGAAATATTTGATTATGTGACGAAGTGATGATGTGGCAGAGGATTTAGGAAAAAGTGACCAAGGGAAGAGGGGACTTGGGATGGAAATTAGAAACAATAAACTTAGAACAGGAGATTGTTACGGTTGCGCCTCGCAAAGGTTGAAAAAATGGAAAACATCTGTTAAAAGTGATAGAAAATAGAATGTACTTAAAACTAAAAGCAAAAAATACCTTATTTCAAATTTTGAATATGCTGCCGGAGAAGGTTGGAACTAGTATTTACCACAAGATTCAGGAGTGGTTTGACAGTAGGAACATTCATTATAAAATTAATTCTTCCCATAATAGTTATTTGACATTTGATCGCTTAGCTAAAAAAGCAGGTATTTCCGTTTTAGATAAAACAGTGATTGAAATTGGTTCCGGTTGGTTGCCGTTAATGCCGTATTTTTTTAAATATATGGGAAAGGCTTCCAGGGTTGAAACTTATGATTTAAATAAGCATTACAACAAAAAAAAGATAAGTAATTTGAACCTGGAATTCTCCGAAAAATTTGGATTTCCTGTCGAAAGTGAGCGAAACGGAAAATTTAATTTGCCGGAAGGGATAATGTATTATCCAAAAAATGATTTAACCAAAGTGGCTATCAAAAAAGCCAAACTTGTATTTTCCAGGTTTGTTTTGGAACATGTTAGTCCTTTGGATATAAAAAAAATACATCAAAAATTCAAAAAGGAGATTCCGGATGCTTATATTATTCATTTGATTTCACCCAGTGACCATAGGGCCTATGTAGATAAGAACCTTTCGAATCAGGATTTTTTAAGATTCGGTAAGGACGAATGGAAGAAGAAACAAACCCGGTTTGACTATCATAACCGGCTGCGATTGCCGCAATATCTGGAAATTTTTAAAGATTTAGGATATGAGGTTCTATTCTTGGAATTTGAGAGTGCTAATAAAAGTTCTAACATCTATAAAAAATTTAAAGCCGTGCCTTTGCATGCCGATTATGAGAAATATTCCGATGAGGAATTAACGGCGGGGAGTATTAATATAGTGTTAAAGTTGTGATGAAGTGACGCTGTGATGAAGTGAAAAAAAGTTAGAAGTTAGAAAATGGAGAAAAAAAAAGAGAATAAAGAAGAGTGGCAAGAATCAAGACTAAAAAGTTAGAGGTTAGTCCTACTACGCTTATTCTTCGTAGAATAGTAGACGGAAAATAGAAAACAGAAAACAGTGTTTAAATGAAAAGCAACGAAGAGCAATATAATTTATACCTATCTTTTTGTGAGGCAGAAGGGAATCAGCATATAGCCAGTGAATACGCAATTGAGAAAATAGATGGATTGGTGGAAAAATTCCAAATAAAAGGGATTCTGGAGGTAGGGTTGGGAATAGGCAGTATATCCGGAATACTATTGGCGGTTAACAGGAACAAACCAAATTTTGATTATTCCGGGACCGAAGCCAACAATTTTTGTTTAAATGCCTTGCCAAAAAATTTAAAGGAAGATTATAATCGTCTTCAGATATATTCGGATTTAACCGAAATACCTGCCAATAAAAAATTTGAACTTATAATTATTGACGGGAAAGATCACAACCTACTGGCAGTAAAAGATTTGATTTCCGAAAATGGCATTATTACCATAGAGGGAGACAGGATGCCACAACAGGATTCGCTGCAAGAATTATTTCCACAACATAAATATGTGCATTGCATCAGTAGAGAGAAAAACAAAAGTTTTAGCCCATTTTCAGCGGCACATTGGCAGGGAGGTTTAAAAATTATCTTCATAAATCCAACTGTTTTTCAGAAATTATGGTGGATGCGGGAGAAGATTTCTACTAAGTTGAAGTATTGGTTTAGGAAAAGAGACAAGATTCAAAAAAGTTAGAAGTTAGAAAAAAGAAAATAGAGGAAAGAAAAGAGACAAGAATCAAGAGACAAGACTAAAAAAAGTTAGACGTTAGAAGTAAGAAAATAGAGGAAAGAAATGAGACAAAAATCAAGAGCCAGGACTAAAAAAAGTTAAAAAATAATCCTATTGCGCTTATTCTTCTGGTGGTAGAGAATAGAAAACGGGAGATTGCCACGGCTACGCCTCGCAATGACATAGAAAACAGAAAATCATGTTCATAATTGCAGAAATTGCACAAGCCCATGACGGGAGTATAGAATTGGCTCACTCATACATTGATGCCTTGTCAAAAACCGGGGTGGATGCGGTAAAGTTCCAGGTGCATATCGCCGAGGCTGAGAGCAGTATTCACGAGCCGTTTCGGGTGAAATTGGCATCGCGGGACAAAACGCGTTTCGATTACTGGAAGCGGATGGAATTTACGTTGCAACAATGGAAAGAGCTAAAAAAGCATTGTAATAAAGCGGGAATAGAATTTTTGGCTTCGCCTTTCAGCAACACAGCTGTGGATCTTTTGGAAGAGGTGGGAGTGAAGCGATACAAAATTGGCTCGGGGGAGGTGAATAATTTTTTATTATTGGAGAAAATTGCTCGCACCGGAAAACCGGTGATATTATCTTCGGGAATGAGCTCTTTTGAGGAGCTGGATAAAACAGTGGAATTTTTAAAGTTGAGAAATCTTGCTTTTTATATTTTACAATGCACCACCGCCTATCCTACCCAACCGGAAAATTACGGGTTTAACTTGATTGGGGAATTAAAGGAGCGATATGGAGTACCGATAGGCTATTCAGATCATTCTTCTAAAATAGAAACCTGTATTGCTGCGGCTACCCTGGGCGCTGAGATCCTGGAATTTCACGCTGTATTTAGTCGGAACAGTTTAGGTCCGGATGCGAGTTCTTCTTTGGAAATGGAGGAGATAACTCAATTGGTGGAAGCTGTGAGGAAGATAGAAACTGCTTTGCAACATCCGGTTGATAAGAGCGATAATTCCAAATTTACCGAATTAAAGAATATTTTTGAAAAATCTTTGGCGGTGAATATAGATTTGAAAGCCGGACACGTGTTGAGGTTTGAAGATTTGGAGGCGAAGAAACCTAAAGGTTTTGGGATGGAGGCTACGAGTTTTGAGGAAGTGATTGGTAGGAGGTTGAACAGGGATTTGAAACAGTGGGAGTTTTTGAATTTGGAAGCTATTGAGGAGTGAATTGTGAGGAGTGATGATATTGAAGTTCTCAATTGCTCAAAAAGACTCATTTCGAAATGACTTAGGGAGTCATTTCGAGCGGGCGGTTTTAAATTTGAGACTAAGTGTACGTCAAGGATTACATTTTATCCGGATTTTTAAATTTTGGATACAAAAGCGACGAGAATTATCATGATGTAAAGGAGGAGGTTAAAAGGAGATTGGACTTTGCTTCTACGGGATTTCTCAATCGCCAGATTGAGAAATCCGATCCAAAAATCTGGATCACAAAAACAGGCTCATTTCGAAATGACCCGGTAAGTCGTTGTTCATTATTGATGAATGAATTACATTTGTTCATAGCCAAATCTATTTAATGATAATCCTTATCCATCAGAAAGCCCAACAAGTAGTCAAGGTATTGAAAGGGGAAACTGAAATAAAAATCTCAGACACTCTTTGTGTAAAAGCTTTTTGGGAACTGGCCGAAAAATTCCCGGAGGAGATCATCGCCTGGTGTGAGGAAAAATATATTGCTGATCTAAATATAGAGCAGTGGTCACAGATATTCCACCAGGATCTTATTATGGCTTCCTATGCGGTTGAAAATGCATTTCTTCCAGATGGTATTGGATATATAGACCAGTTGCCCTTTGTAAATGTAAACAGAAAAGTTTTGTATGCGACCTGGCAAATGAGCAGCGATGTGGGGGGGATAAAAGGGGAGACACTTATAAAATTCAAATCCCTCTTTGAAGGAATCAACGATTTTGATTTTTTGTTGAATTCCATCGCAAAGATCGGGCAACAAAACGGATTATTCTGTTATTCTGCTCCCGGTTTGGTGCGCCAGACTTCGGATAGAAAACCCGAAACCACAGCGACTTCAATTCAGTTATTTTCCTTTGTATATAGATATTACAAGACAATCTGGCTTTCGGTTTTGTTTTGGTGTCACTGGAAATATGAGAATAAGTTTCCTCTCAATGCTTATTTAAAGGCATTTTTAGAGGAAAAGTGCTTTTTGCAAAAGATAGATCTGTCAGCAATTAAGATTCAATCCAATAAAATATCAGAAACTTCCAATTCCATAGATGTGATCATCCCTACCATGGGTCGGCCAAAATACCTACTTCAGGTAATAGAAGACCTGAGTCTTCAAAGCCTGCTCCCAAAGAAGGTAATCGTGGTGGAGCAAAATCCGGATATGAATTCAATTTCAGAATTACCGGAGCTGCATTCTAAAACCTGGCCTTTTGAAATTTCACATCATTTTATCCATCAAACAGGAGCCTGTAATGCACGAAATATAGCTTTGAAAGGAGTGGATGGCGATTGGGTGTTTTTTTGTGATGATGATAATAGAATAAAGCCAGAGGTTTTGGCTAAATCATTATCAGAAATTAGACGTTATGGTATTCAAATGTTGAATACAGCTTATCTTCAACCCGGGGAAAAAGTGATTTTTAAGATTGTAAAACAATGGGGAACTTTTGGTACGGGAAACGGAATCATTCAAAGAAAATTTATCGAAAATTCCATATTTTCCTCAATTTATGAACACGGTTACGGAGAGGATGCCGATTTTGGGATGCAGTTACGGCAGTTGGGATGCGATATTATTTACTATCCCGAAATTGAAATTCTGCACTTAAAAGCACCTATGGGAGGCTTCCGGGAAAAACCTGTATTAGCCTGGGAACAGGAAGAACCATTGCCGAAGCCTTCGCCCACTTTGATGGCTATCGCCCTTAAATATTATACGCCGCAGCAAATCAAGGGTTTTAAAACTTCTTTGTTTTTAAAATTCTATAATACACAGAGAATAAAAAATCCTATAACCTATATTCGTGAAATGAGAAAACGATGGGAAAAGAGCGAGGAGTGGGCAGAAAGATTAATTCTGGAAGAAAAGGGTTTAGTTGATTCATCGATAGTGAATTAAAGGAATGAAAAACGGAAGAAAAAGTATTTTAAGTTCATCTAGCCTGAGGAAAATTCCCTTCAGTCTTATTGTTTGTACTTATAAACGTCCGGATTCCTTGTTAAAATTGTTGGAATCTTTAGTCCGCCAAAGTCTGTATCCAGATCAAATCCTGATCATTGATAGTTCTCCCGAAGATGCTACCAAAGAAATTTTTTTTGATAATAATTATCATAAAATGGAGTATTTTAAAGTTGATGCAATCCATCGTGGATTGACAAAGCAGCGAAATTTCGGGATCAAAAAAGTAGCTGAGACATCTGAAATTGTTTGTTTTTTGGATGATGATATAGTGTTAACACCGGAGTATTTTAAAAATTTGATCAGTACTTATTCCCAAATTCCTGATGCACTTGGAGTAGGGGGTTATATCCTGGATGAGGTGCAGTGGAAAAAAAATCCGGTTGGAAAGTCAGTGCAATTTCACGAACTTGAAATGGATGGTTATGTACGCAAATTGGGAAGCCGGAATGTGCTCCGTAAAAAACTGAGCTTGATAAGCGATCAGGCTCCCGGTATAATGCCGGAATTTTCCAATGGGTTGTCCATAAGTTTTTTTCCGCCTTCAGACAAAACCTATCCAGTGGAATTTTTTATGGGTGGAGTGGCTTCTTACCGGAAAGAATTGTTTGAAAAAATAAGTTTTTCCTCCTATTTTGAGGGTTACGGACTTTATGAGGATATGGATTTTTGCCTGCGTACCTCCAAATTTGGTCAATTATACATAAATACTAAAGCTGGACTATATCATTATCACGAGGAATCCGGAAGGCCAAATCAATTCAATTATGGGAAAATGGTGGTTAGGAACGGCTGGTACGTTTGGAG
>Ga0307486_1002024_pt1 | contig 14656 bp, 11 predicted proteins | sample CBIW02metaG_FD_203663 | JGI IMG/M metagenome (GOLD analysis project Ga0307486, IMG submission 203663) | Sea-ice brine microbial communities from Beaufort Sea near Barrow, Alaska, United States - CBIW 0.2 | ecosystem: Environmental > Aquatic > Marine > Coastal | place: USA: Alaska | collected... | reverse complement strand
ATTGCCGGGCTATGTGGAGAAGGCAGAGAAAGGGGAGATTCCCCTGGATGTTTTCATTACCCATGAAATGCCGCTCGAAGACATCAATAAGGCGTTTGAGCTGATGCATGAAGGCGAGAGCATCAGAACTGTGATTCATTTCTGATCGGGCTGTGGACATCGCCGGGGGCCCCCGGTTTTTTTAAAGGCTGGGAGTAGGGCTCTGTAGCCTCCAAGCTATGGGGCGATTGCGAATAAAAGAAAAAGTTCAAACAATAACGAACGGAGTGACTCAATGAGTCTTTCATGGAAACAAAAGTTCATGTTGTTAATTGTCACCACGCTGATCGGGCTGACAATTGCCACCATGGTATCTTTGAGCGGGCTCGCCAAGGTATCTGATGCTTATGACGCGCGTGGCCAGGCCCGGACCTATGAGTCAGCTTCCCTCGCACTGCTGAATGACTGGTTGGCGATCGAGAGAACGAGTGAAAGTCTCGAGCCGGAACAGGTCGACAGCTATCAGAAGCAGCTTCAATCTCTCGCTGCCCAGTCGTTGGCACTTGAAGAATCCGCAGGCGTCTTATCGGATGATGCCATCGACGCCGCAGCACAGGAAATCCGAACGCAAGTTGAGCAATATGTCCGACTGCGCAGCGATTGGCTGGCGCTGAACCAGCAGTTAGGCCTGACTCCCGCGGACGGGCTTAGGGCCACAATGTCCAATGTTATCGACAATGAGCTGCGAAAAATCAGTATTTCCATTTTTAACGATGACATCAGTGTCATTTCGTCCGCCTACCGGGATTACCTCTCTACCTATGACACCGCTTACGCCCAGAAAACCCGCGAGGCACTTAAGCGAATGTTGACAACCGTCAGGGAGATGGATTGGCAGGAAATCGACATTGGTCAGGCCATACAGGGTTTTGACGATGCGTTTTCAGAGGCTGAGCAGCTTGTGGTCTCTGTGTCTGTGACTGAAAGCAAATTGTCTGACGCAGGCACACGCATTCGCAATCTGGTTACGGAGCAGAACAACGTGCTCCGGCGTGAGTTGATTGTGGCTACCAGCCGGCAGGCTGAGGAGGCTCGAACCTCCTCTACTTGGCTGATCATCGCGACGGCTGCTGCTGTATTAGCGATCCTTGTGATCACATTGACCGCAGCCTCCAGAACTCTGGTAAAGCGACTCAATGAGACGGTAGACCTACTTACCCATGTCGCCGGGGGGGGGATCTCAGTCAACGGCTTGAACCGGGAAATAACCCGAACGATGAACTCAACCGGTTGGGCCTGGCAGCCAACAAGATGCTGGACGATGTGTCTGGCGTCATTGGTCAAGTGATTGAGGGTAATCGGACACTCTCCACCCTTCAGGCAGAGCTTGACGCGCTGGTTGATCAGATAGGGCGCAACGGTGAGCAGGTTGAAGATGGAACCGAACAAACCGCTACTGCAGTTCAGGAGATTTCCCATACCGCAGTTGATATCGCTCAGTATACCCAGTCGGTGAATGGAGCGGTGCAGAGCGCTAACGACTCCGCCCATTCCAGCGCCGAGGTTGTCCGGCGCAGTGCCCGCGCTATGAGCGAGCTGGCCGAGCGAATTCATAAAGCCAACGACCAAGTGGAACGGCTTGGCAAAACTGGAGAGAAGGTGAGTTCCATCGTCGGAGTAATCAACGGTTTGGCGGAACAGACGAACCTCCTTGCTCTCAATGCAGCCATTGAGGCTGCCAGAGCGGGTGAGGCCGGCCGAGGATTTTCGGTGGTCGCTGATGAGGTTCGTTCCCTGGCCGAAAAAACTGTTTCTGCCACCAAAGGTATTGCCGATATCGTTGAATCACTCAATCAGGAAACTCAGACCATTACCATCCTTATGAAAGAGGGTCTGGTTTCAGCTGGCGAAGGCGAAACGAGTTCAAAGGAGGCCGCTATGTCGATTGATCAGATCACCAGCGCTATTGGACAACTGGCCGGAGACATGAATCAGGTGGCCTCCTCCGTAGAGGGCATTTCAACGACAACGGAAGAAATTGCCCAGAAGGTTGAGATGATTCATGGCCACACTCGGGAAACCTCCGACATTCGTCAAAAACTCAATGCGCACATCGAGCGGCTTTCGTTTCAGATCAGCAGCCTGACTCAGGCGTCCCAACGGTTCCGGCTGTAGCGGGGAATTATGTCAAAATACTTTTAATTCAATTGGCTGTTGCTGTTTCTCTCCGGAAGCAGCCAAAACGCAAGCCAGCGTTCTGAAAAGCGGTCGAACCTGCACAAACAAGTCGCCGAACAGAATCGAGAAGCTGTTCGCTGGCGGACACTTGCTCGACGCTGATGACACAACGACGCTTGTCCTTTCGATGGATTCGACCACTCGCCGGGTACCCCCAAGCAAGGCGGTGATCATCTCCTGAATCTCGTTTGTGGATTCTTGGCTGCGCTTTGCAAGAGAGCGGACTTCATCCGAAATCACCGAAAACCCGCCTCTTCTCTGAAATTCGAAACGGGAATCCAAAATTAATTGCGCAAATCCTACAATGTATGCGCATAAGGGATAACCCTTATCGCCTGTCCCTCAGCAGAATAACGTTGACCACACAAGAGTGGCACAACAATAAACTGACTGAGAGCGTTATATGCACAACAACAATGCACTGCTTCGTCGGTTGGGTCTGGCTCTGGGGCTGTTGACCGCCTCAATGATGGCTTCCGCAAGCGACGCGGAAAAACCCAACTTTCTTCTGATCGTAGCCGATGACCTGGGCTACTCAGACATTGCCGGTTACGGCGGGGAAATTGAAACCCCAAGTCTGGATGCGCTGGCGGATGAAGGCATCCGCATGACCAATTTCCACACCGCACCAACCTGCTCGCCAACCCGATCCATGCTGTTGTCCGGTGCGGATAACCACCAGGCCGGTATTGGTAATATGGCTGAACTGCTCACCCCGGAGCAGAAGGGTCAGCCGGGTTATGAAGGGTACCTGAACGATCTGGTCGCCACGCTTCCAGAAGTGCTTCGCGACAATGGCTACAGCACCTCTATCGCAGGTAAATGGCACCTTGGCCGGACCGAGGAGCTGAGCCCTGTCGTCCGCGGATTTGATCACTCCTACGTTTTGGTCCAGGGCGGGGCCAGCCATTTCGACGATGGCCGGGCCATTATTGGTGTCGACCCGAAAGCGATTTATCGGGAAAACGGCAAGCAGGTCGAAGTGCCAAAAGGGTTCTTCTCGTCTGACTTTTACGCCGACAAAGTCATCGAATATATTGAATCGGCTGGTGACAAGCCTTTCTTTACCTATCTTGCTTTTACCGCTCCCCACTGGCCGCTACAGGCGCCGGAATCCTACATGAACAAATACGCTGGCCGGTACGACGAGGGCTACGAGGCCATTCGCCAGCAACGACTGGGTAAGATGAAGGCAATGGGCCTGATCGGGCACCAGCTTGCAGCCAATGTCCCCTTCGATGAGTTGCCCACCTGGGATGAGCTGACCGAGGAACAGCGAAAGGTTGAAGCTCGCAAAATGGAAGTGTACGCGGCCATGGTCGATAACATGGACCACAACATCGGCCGGGTGATGGCCTACCTTGAAGAAAAGGGCGAGCTGGATAACACCGTGGTGCTGTTCATCTCAGATAATGGGGCCGACGGCAATAGCCCCGAAGTGCTGCCCGGGAATAAGGAATGGATTGCCTCCGAGTACAACAATAGCTACGACAACATTGGCCGCCCGAACTCCTACGTCTGGTATGGCGCCCAGTGGGGCCAGGTGAGCGCGACACCTTACCCTATGTGGAAGGCTTATCCGTCCCAGGGTGGCCTGTTGGTTCCTGCCATTCTCAGCTTGCCGGATGGATCCGGTGGTGACATCAACCAGGAATTCTTCCATGTGATGGACGTTATGCCCACCTTCCTGGAGCTGGCAGGTATTGATCAACCGACAAGCCCCTATAACGGACGCAAAATAGTTGATATGCAGGGTGTGTCCATGATTCCGGGTCTGAATGGTAAGGCCGAGGAAAATCGAGTTGTTGGTTGGGAGTTGTTGGGCCGTTCCGCGGTGCGCAAGGGAGACTGGAAAATCCGGTTGCTGGAAGCCCCCTACGGCCCCGGTGAGTGGCAGTTGTTCGACTTGGCCGAAGACCCCACGGAAACAACCGATCTGGCTGGCGAAGCGCCAGAAAAGCTCAAGGAAATGCTTGTGGAGTGGGATAAGTACGTTCGCCGCAGCGGTGTCGTCCCCGCCAACCCTGAGGACATGAGGAAAGTGGGTTACAGCTTCACCACCTGTGTGTACGGCAAGTGCGTCGAGTAACCGAACTTTCGAGTCAAACACAGGGAAAACAACATGAAATTATATAGAACTATCCTGGTTGCTGCGGTTTCCGCGGCCGTCGTGACACCCGCCCTGGCGGTGGAACTGGAGAAACCGGAGGTATACGGTTACCTGAGCGCCGGCGCCCTGAAAATCGAAGGCGCTGATGCCGAGGCTGAGGCTTTTGAATTGGAAGTCGGATTGCGGGGCAAAGCGGTAATTGATAAAGGGCTGAACCTTCACTATGCCGTTGAAGTGGATCTGGCGGCGGCCGCCAATGATGCTGACAACCGCAATCCAGGCGGAGAAGCGGACGTGCACGTCAAAGAAGCCAAGTTCTGGTGGCCGACCCGGTACGGCATGTTTGTGGTGGCGCCCCGTGGCACGAGTGGGCAATGGGTAGACCTTTATGGCGCTATCAACCACTACGAATACAACGAACCCCACGCAGACCTTCATCCCGACGGTATTTTTGCCCAGCCAGACAGAACGTCCGGGACGTTTGCCTATCACACACCATGGTTCATGAAGACCAAACTGGTGGTTGCGGCAATCACGTTGAATGACAGCAACGATCAGAGCGTGGACGGTAGGGCCATTCGCCTAGTTCACAAGGGCGAACACCTGAATTTGGCGATTGGAACAACGTTGCTGATGCAGGAACAACTGCCGCCGTTCGCCACGGACGATTACCAGATCTCCGCTGCGGGAGCCAGCTATAGCCTAGGTGGATTGACATTCGGTGCAGTCTGGGAGAACAACCGTAATTCCCCGTACCCCCTGGCTCCGGATGGGAATGCAGACTTTGACTCCTACGGTGTTTCCGCCAATTACGTGGCGGACAGTGGTGCCGGTGTCGCTATTGGTTACAAGGAAAAGAACCATGACTACGAGGCTGCGGACGAGAGCGTTTACACCCTGAAAGTGGAGCAGCGGGTAGCGTCGCACATAAAAGTTTGGGCCGAGACCGGCCAGTACGACACCCTGCCAAGCAATTATGCAGTGGGCTTTAGCTTGACGTTCTGAGCATGAAAGTGTCTTGCCCGGCCGACGGCGGAATTATACCGCCCGAGGCCGGGCCTTTTTGGGTAACACGAAATGTGCATTACGACGCTGCCGCAAGGTTTCCGAGGGGAGCTCGCCGAAAGCTTCTTGATATTGGTGCGTGAAGTGGCTCAGGTGACCGAAGCCATAGGAGAAAGCCGCATCGCCAATGCTGATGTCTGAGTCACACCTGAGCATTTCCCTTACGCCTTTGAGTTTTCGGCCAAGAATGAATTTTGCCGGAGTGGTGTTCAGGTAGGTTCGGAACCCCGACTCCAGGGATCGCCTGCTGGCACCGGTAATACGAAGCAGATCACCCACTGATATGGGCTCCCTGATATTAGCCAGTATCCATTCGGTCGCAAGCCGTATACGACCGGGCAATATGGTTGGGTTTTCCATCCCGGGCCGGTTCAGCTGATCTGCCAACTGCGCCACCAAAAGACTTTCCCATTGTTTCTGCATGGCAATGCTGATGGCGCCTTCACAGATCTGATGCTGGCGGGCAATGCATTCGATGCCGTTTCTGAGCAGACGAGAATCCCGATGATCGTGAGGCACAATGGTGCTGGTGTGGCGCAGTAATTCCAGGCTTGGAATGCCCAGATCGTCAATGAGTGCCTGCCTGGACAGACTGATAACAACTGCGTGAGTGGATTTATCCCAGACCAGGTCAGCCGTTTTTCCGGGAGCTACCAGAAGCAGGCTATTGGCGGTAATGTCGTCGTTAAGGATTTTACAATAAATGCTTCCTGAAAGCACAAGCACCGCATGGAAGGTTGACTGTACATCTGACTGGATGTGGACTTTCTCCGACCATTTCGCACCAAAGAGGGTGGTGCCGCCAAGCGTCTGCCAGGTCAACAGGTTCTCTGTACCTCCACTGGCGGAAAGCGGTGACACCTCGCGTTCATCAATGCGGGAGTTGATAAAGCAACGGGCTTCCTCAAAATTGGAAGATTGAACACCGATGTTGTGGGAAAACGGAACGTCGTCTTCGTGCATGGCAGTCTCGTTGTTGTTGTCTGCGCTGTTCAGGGATTTTCATCCACCACATTGAGTATTACAAGCAAGTGGCAGGCCATCGATTGCAGGGTTGGGCTGAGCCTTGCAAGACAAAGGCAAGGGAAGTGAAAGAGGCGTTCCAAGCGGTGGTGGCGGTTATGAAATACACCATCTGGTGAATTTTCAGCGTACGCGATGAGAGATTGAACGATATGATCAACCCTGTCCGGCGCTTGTTGGTGTTGGTTTTTCTGACATTGGTCAGCTCTGTTGGTTTGGCTGAACCAACAGACTGCTCAGGTTGTCATGCGAAAGAAATTAAAGAATGGAGCCGGTCGCAACATGGGGTCGCCATGGCCCCTGCCAGCCCGAATACGGTATCCGGTGACTTCTCCGGCGTAGCCTACAGTGATAAACAATTGAAGGCCTGGTTCAAACGGGACGGTGATGCTTACGTTATCCGCACAACCGAAGGTGAAAAAACAAAGGAGTGGTCAGTGCGGTACACCTTCGGGGTTTATCCGCTGCAGCAGTACTTGATCGACATTGGCGACGGCAGGCTACAGGCGTTCAATATCGCCTGGGATTCCAGGGGTGCCGTCGAAGGCGGACAGCGCTGGTTCCGGCTGGATGAGGCGGGCGCCGCCAGCCCTGGGGGCGCCATGCACTGGGCCGGCATCTACCAGAACTGGAATAACCAATGTGCGGACTGTCACTCCACTGGGCTGAAACGCAATTACATGGCTGAAACAGATGCCTACCGGACGATCTGGGATCACGTTGCAGTGAGCTGCGCTGCTTGCCATGAAACGGCGTTGGAGCATGCGGCCGCGAAACGGCAGGGCCAATCCTACGGGGCTGGTGTGGAGTTGGCCGCCATGGGGGCCTGGCTGGTCAGTAATGGCAAGAATCCGCCGATCCATCAGGGGCCGGCTTCCAGTGCTGTCCAGGTACCGACTTGCGGCCGTTGCCATTCATTGCGCACCAGTCTGATAGATGGCGACAATGTTAAGGGTGGTCAGGTTCATGACCAGTTCAGCCTGAGCCGGCTTGAACCGCCACTGTACTATTCCGACGGCCGTGTACGGGAAGAAGTGTTTGTGCTCGGGTCCTTCGAGCAAAGCAAGATGTTTAAGGCCGGCGTGGTGTGCAGCAACTGTCACAATCCGCACAGCGGCGAACTCAAAGCCGAAGGCAATGCCGTGTGTGCCCAGTGCCACAACGCCGGAGATTTCGATACACCGGCGCATCATCGCCATCCCGAAGGCAGCGCGGGGGCAAAGTGCGTCAACTGCCACATGCCGGAACGTACGTTCATGAAAATTGACGCTCGTCGCGAGCACAGCTTTATGGTGCCCCGGCCGGATGTTTCCAAAGCCAGCGGCAGCCCGGACGTCTGTCTGGATTGCCACACGGACAGGAATCGTGACTGGTCCATCGAAACGGTGCAAGACTGGGCCCCAGGACTCTATCAATCAGACAGCTGGCACCATGCGCAACAGCAGAGTATGTCTGGGGTGGTGGACTATTTGACAGACAGTGATCAGCCGGCACTCCGTCGTGCAACACTGCTGGAGCAGCGCGGTGAAGCACTGTCTGGGAGCAGGCTGTCCCTGATAAAGGGACTGCTTAAAAGCGAGCACGCGGTGATTCGCGAAAGCGGCTATCGTGTGTTGCGATATGGCGCTGTGGATTCGGTTCGTAACCTGGTGGAAGTAGGTCTTGATGATCCGAAACTGGCCGTGCGCATTACTGCGTTTGAGACGCTGGTGAGGCTGGGTGTGGCGCTGGATTCCGAACAGTGGAAGCGTGCCCGCGATGAGTATGAACAGTTCCTGAATCTTCAGTCAGACTTACCTTCCGGTCGTGTGCTGAAGGCCCAGTACCTGCTGGCAAACGGTCGGGTCTACAAGGCTGAAAAGGAACTGGACATTGCGCTGGAGAAAGATCGTGGCTACGTGCCGGCCGCCATTCAGTTAACGGGCATTCTCCGCTCGGGAGGCCGCAACCTTGAGGCTATCCGGGTGATTGATGAGACGCTGTCATCATCCGCTGATGAGGCTCAGTTGATTCATCTCCGGGGATTGATCAATCTGAAGCTGGAAGATTATCCTGCCGCCCTCGCGAACCTTGAACAGGCCGCCAGGCTTGAGCCTGGGCAATGGTTGTTTGGATATCGCTACGCCGTAGCTCTGTTCCAACTGGGCCATAAGGAAAGAGCTCGGGAGGTAACCCAATCACTGCTGAAGAGTTTTCCCGACAACCGTCGTGTCCGGGCTCTGATGAGCCACCTCTAAAACGTGAAAGCCGTTGTCGTCCTGCATTGACCTAAACCGAGGCTACTCTTCTTTTACGCTTTCCAGCTTCTCCAACCGATAGGCAAGCTGCGCGCGCGTTAACCCCAGCAGGCGTGCCGCTTGTGAGACATTCCTCTCGGCCTTGTGCATGGCGGTGCTGATAAGGCGACGCTCGAATTCGCCGAACTCGAAGCCCTCGTCGAGCATGGAGTCGCAAACCGGCTCCAATTGGTAGAGATTGTGCCGGACAGATGGCTGGAGATGACCGTCCCGGGTAATTTCTGAATCCCGTTGGGCTGATAGGCCAAGGCTCGGGCAGAGCGCGTCGAGATCAATCAGTTGATTATTGTCGGTCAGGATGATGCCTCTTTCCACCATGCTTTCCAGCTCCCGGATATTGCCTGGCCAGTCATATTTCATCAGGGCCTGCATGGCCTTGTCGGAAATACCTGGAATCTTCTTCCGGTATTGGGTCTGGAGCTTGTTCAGGAAGTGTTCCACCAGCAGGGGGATGTCATCACGGCGCTCCCGCAATGCGGGGATGTGAACGGGGTAAACGTTCAGGCGGTAGAACAGGTCGGCCCGGAATTTTCCGGCTTTGACGGCTTCATCCAGATCTTCGTTAGTAGCAATCACCAGCCGGACGTCGACCTTCCGGGTGTGGGTGTCTCCGACCCTCTCCAATTCACCTTCCTGCAACACCCGCAGCAGGGAAGTCTGGGCGCGAGGGGAAAGCTCCACCACTTCGTCAAGAAACAGGGTCCCGCCATTTGCCCGCTCGAATTTGCCGGGGCGGCTGGTGTGGGCGCCGGTAAAAGCCCCTTTCTCAACGCCGAACAGTTCGGATTCAACAAGATCTGTGGGGATACAGGCACAGTTGACGGCCACAAAGGGGTTGCTGGCTCGGGAAGAGTTCAGGTGCAGGCTGCGGGCGAAGACCTCCTTGCCAACGCCGGTTTCGCCCTGCAGCATTACGGATATATTGTTATCCACAGCTTTCTGAAGGAGCTTCCAGGCGTCCCGGAAACGCCGGGAGTTACCGACAGAATTCACCACCAGTTCGTCCGGACTGTATTGATCGCTTCGACTGGCTTGCAATTCACTGAGTTGGTTTTGCAGGGAGAGCAGTTCTTCGGCCAGGGCATCGGGTTTCAGGATACGGTTCAGTTCCTCAGGATCATCCCATTCCTGTGCAGGGCGACCCACTATCCGCCAGTTTGAGTCACCGCAGGCCTGACATTCTTCCTCCCGGAATAGTACCTGCCGGCCCATATAATAGGTGGAGAAGCCGCTGGAGTAACCGGTGAGAAGCCAGCATGCGGGGCTTTGGGTGCGACCACCGTTGGCCAGTTGTAAGTCGGCTTCATAGGCCCCTTCCCAGAGGAATTCACCGTAAAAGCTACCTTCGTCAAGGTTGAAATCCATCCGAACTGGCGCCACGTTAACCATGCCTTTGATCATTGCCAGTTGAGGGCCGGCGGCGAAGGCGTTGGCAGTGCTGAGTTCCGGGCGCAGCTTGCGAGCCAGTTCAGCATCACGCCAACCCGAGTGGAATCCCAGCCGCATCAGCAGCCCGCGTGCACGCTGCTCGCCGATGGTCGCAGTCAGTTCGTGGCGCAGGTTTAGGAACAGACTGCTGTGTACCAGCAGCAGTCGCTGCTCCTGCATCCATACTTTGCCGAAACTGGTGTCGAACCGAATCTGGCTGACCAGATCTTGACTGGTTGGAAACTTTGGGTCTGTTGACGTTGGCATCGTGAGCCTCTTGTTGTTCTCGTTATCAGGAGCCCGGGTTTTGATCTCTATTATGGTAACTCAGCAGACCTTAGGAAAAAATTGTGCCTGGAAACGGAAGCGTCAGCTCCCGACCCGAATGGTCACGATGCAAATGCCTCCCGGTCGGCTGATGCCTGCTCGAGAATGAAGCCTTCGTAGCCATTGCCGGCGACCTCATCACAAACCTGCTTGTAGGCAGCGCCACCGCCGAGATACACCATGAAGGAGCGCGGTTTGCCTGGAATGTTGGAGCCGGTGTACCAGGTATTGGTCCTGGGCAAGAGGGTGGAGTTGGCAATGTCTTCCACCACCTGCCCCCATTCGTCTTCTTTCTCGTATTCCGGCTCAATGGTTTCCAGGCGATTGGCTTCCATGTGACGAATGACATCCGCAATCCATTCCACATGTTGTTCAATGCCCAGTGGCATGTTGAACAGCACCGACGGGCTTTGAGGGCCGGTGATCATGAAGAAGTTCGGGAAACCGTGGGTCATCACGCCGAGGTTGGTGCGCTGGCCGGAGGCCCAATGATCCTGCAACCGGACGCCGTTTCTGCCACACAGGTTCAGCTTGAACAAGGGGCCGGTAAAAGCATCGAAGCCGGTTGAGTAAATCAAGCAATCGAATTGATAGCCGTTTCCGTTGTCCAGTTCCAGGCCAACTTCGGTGATTTTTCGGATTGGGTTTGACTTGATGTCGATCAGCGAAACATTGTCCCGGTTGTAGGTTTCAAAGTAGTTGGTCTCACAGGGCTGGCGTTTGGTGCCATAGAGGTAGTCGGGGCACAGCAGCTCCGCGGTTTCAGAATCGATAACCCGTTCCCGGATCTTTTTTCTGACGAATTCGGAAACGATGGCGTTGGCTTTCTCATCAAAAAGAATGTCGCCGTAACTGCCCAGCCAGAGGGCAAAGCCGCCTTCATTCCAGCAAGCCTCAAGATGCTTTTCGACATCCTCAGGGCTGTCTTTCAGGATGGATTCGCGCAAATTAGGTAAAGGTACACCGGCCAGGGCGGCCCGGGCTTCCCTGCGGAACTCACCATAGTTTGATTTGATAACGTTGGCTTCGTTTTCATCCATGGGACCGTTCTGCAGTGGTGTTGCGTAGTTGGGTGTGCGCTGAAACACGGTCAGGCGCTTGGCTTGCCTGGCAATCAGCGGGATGGCTTGGATAGCCGAGGCGCCGGTGCCGATGATGCCCACGGTTTTACCGGTGAAATCGACTCCGCCGTGGGGCCAGCTGGACGTGGCATAGACCTCGCCCCCGAACGAATCCTTGCCCTCGAATTCCGGAATGGCTGCAGTGGACAGAGTGCCTGCGCCGGAGATGTAGTATTTGCAGACGACGGTATCGCCCTGGTCGGTTTTGATGATCCAGCGCTGGGTGCGTTCATCGAAATCTGAGGCAACCACCCGGGTTTCAAAAGTGATGTCTTGGCGCAGTTTCAGTTTGTCGGCAACGAAGCCCAGGTAGGCCAGGATTTCCGGTTGGGCAGCGTACTTCTCGGACCAGCTCCATTCCTGCTGGATTTCCTCCGAGAAGGAGAATGAGTAGTGATAGCTGGCGATGTCGCAACAGGCGCCGGGATAACGGTTCCAGTACCAGGTGCCGCCGACATCGTCGGCGGCGTCAAACACCGCAGTTTTCATCCCCAGTTTATCTCGCAGGGTGTGTAGCATGTAAAGACCGGCGAATCCGGCACCAACAACAATGGCGTCCACATTAGAAATAGGCTTGGCGTTAACAGACATGGTCATAACCTCTTGTTTCAGTTTGCTTGGTTTTGCATTGGGCTGGTTTGGCCCTGGTTGTCTTTTGAGTCGGAAATCACAGCGGCATGGCGAACTGGAACCAGAACGAACGGCCTTCTGCCCCGTTCTTAATGCCCGTTTCATGGAGGTACTTGAAGACGATCGCCGTGGCGGGTCCGAAGGCATAGAACGCTTGGGGGCCAATACCCAATTTCTGGAGCCGGAAGCCGTCCGCGACGGTCTGGCCATTGACCTTGTCGTCGCTGAACTGCTTTGTGTAATGCCCGGCAAAGCCCACCTGCCATTGCGGCGCGGATGAAGGGCGGTAGCCGGCAAAGTAATCCAGGTTGAAGACGTCACCGGATTTGTAGCTGGTGTCGTCATTTTCGGCGTTAAACGTAAAGGTGGGCGACAACGACAGTTCCCACTCCTTGTTCGGGAACCAAGTCAGGTCAAACTCCTGAACATAGGAGGCATAGTTACTGGTGGTATTGATCAGTGCGTTCTCATCGTAATCCCCAAGAGGAAAAAAGCCGCTGAAGCCTGTGGAAAGGTGCAGGCTTTCGGAGGGCGACCAGTTGACGTAGAGGGGGGTCAGGTAGATCTGATTGAGTCCGGTTTCGGAGTCTTCGGCAACGCCGACGTCAAGGGTGCTTCGACTGCCGGAAAGAATGGCGCCTGAGGTGAAGGTCACACCGGAATCGGTCTTGTAGTCCCAGGTGTGATTGAGGCGGAAGGCCTGGGAGAAGACATCCAGCTCAAATTTTCCGGGAAGTGTGTTGCCGTTCCCATCGTTAAACTGGTCGGCTGAATAGTAAACCGTGTAGCCGTAGAACTGGGTTGCTCCCGGCGGCGGTAACATAGCTGGCAAAACGGTATTAACACCATTGGGCCAGTTGGTTACACCGTTTTCCACGGCTTGAGCGGTAGTTGTGATGCTGGCGTACAGGGCAGCCAGTATCAGCTTGCGCGTTTGCAACCTGCGTGTTGTTTTCATCGTGGAATTTCTTTTTGTTGGTGTTGTTTTCATGGTCGTCTGGATCAGGTGGTTGAAGCGGTTGCTGTTTTGATGGCACAAGTCAGCTCACTAACCACAAAAGCACGGGCGGACTCGCTGGCAGGTAGGGCATTAAGGATGGAGAAGAAGCCATGGATCTGGCCTTCAAACTGGCGATGGCTGACGGGTACGGACGCGTCTCTCAGACGTCTGACGTAGGCCACACCTTCAGCGCTCAGTACGTCGTGCTCGGCGGTGACAATCACAGCCGGCGGCAGACCCGAGAGATCCTCTGCCAGCAGCGGCGAGACATCCGGGTGGACACGCTGCTCCGAATTCGGGACATAGTGGTTCCAGAACCACGCCATGTCCTCACGCCCCAGCAATCCCTGATTTTCCGGCGAGGTGTAACCAGGCGTAGTGAGATCCGGTTGAGTAACCGGGTATACCAGAATCTGCTGGAGCAGCTCGGGGGCGCCTTCCAACCTGGCTTTTCGAGCCAACACCGCCGCCAGATTGCCACCGGCGCTGTCGCCGGCGATGATCAATGGCAGTACCTTGCAGGAAGGGCTGACCCACTGCTGGTTCTCTGCCACCCACCGCAGGGCAGCCCATGCATCATTGAGCGCCGCCGGGTAGGGATGCTCGGGCGCCAGCCGGTAGTCCACCAGTACTACAGCGCAGTTGCTCTCCGCAGCGATGAATCGGGCCAGGGTGTCGTAGTCATCCAGGGAACCCACAACCCAGCCACCACCGTGCAGATACACAATGATGCCGTCGGGGTTGTTTGAAGGCACAAGCGAACGCAGAGTGATGGAAGCATCGCCGGAAACAACGGCGGTTTTCCCGGTTCGGTGCATCTTTGGGCCATCACCGATGATTTCTCGAAGTCCGGCAAAGAACTCACGTGCATTGGATGGCGTCAAAGCATGAAAAGGTTGCGCGCCCTGATCGGCGAGCTGCTGTAGAAACTGAGTGCTGGCGATATCGAGTGCCATGGTTGATCCTCTTGTTTTTTGTTGTAACAAGAGGGAGAGCAACTGATGTGTCAGTGAGGTTCTGTGTCTGGAAAATATTTTTAAATGCTTTTAATTCAATCGACTGTAAGTGCTTCTTCGATTTTCTTGTCTGATTTTTCAGGGCGCTTGGGAAGAACAGTTTCATGGATTCCGCAACAGGGATTCATGAAATCCGCTATCGGCTGTTGCTGTTTCTATCCGGAAACAACCAAAATGCGAACCAGCGAGTCATCTTTGGCATCAGTACGTAGCTCATCACAATCATCACCACGATTGTGACAATCAGCGTCCTGAGCAGCAGTGGAACTTGCGCAAGCAAATCTCCGAACAACACAAAGACCAGCGTTACCGCCGGATAAAGGGCCAGCCAACTGACAATTGTCATCTTGTATTTGGGGGGCGGTTTTACCGGATTCTGGCCTGGCAGGGTAAACCAAGTAACGATGCCAGATGTGACTTCA
>Ga0307486_1002022_pt1 | contig 14663 bp, 12 predicted proteins | sample CBIW02metaG_FD_203663 | JGI IMG/M metagenome (GOLD analysis project Ga0307486, IMG submission 203663) | Sea-ice brine microbial communities from Beaufort Sea near Barrow, Alaska, United States - CBIW 0.2 | ecosystem: Environmental > Aquatic > Marine > Coastal | place: USA: Alaska | collected... | reverse complement strand
GCCAACGTCAGCGCGCAAGTCTCGCTCGCTCGCTCGCATTGCGGCCACGATTGTTGATCGCTGATGAGCCCACGAGCGCACTCGACGTGTCAGTTCAGGCAAAGGTACTTGAGCTGTTCGCCGACCTTCAGCGGGATCTTGGCTTCGCTGCACTGTTTATCAGCCACGATCTCGCGGTCGTCGATATGCTCTCTGACCGTATCGCTGTGCTTTATAAAGGAAAGCTTGTTGAAGAGGGCGTCGGCTCTGACGTGCTCGGAAAGCCGCAGCATCCATACACGCAGCGCTTGCTGGCATCGCTTCCGGTTCCTGACCCGCGCGAGCAAACTGAACGGCGCGAAGCGCTGAGGTCACTGACTGCCGTAGATTATTGAGGTGACCTCTACTCAGCCAACAGTGAGCGCACGTGACTTGTCACTGCGCTATCCGTCGCGCAACCCAGAAACACGTTCCGTGGCCGTTAACGGACTGAATTTTGAGATTGCCGCCGGTGAAGTATTAACCGTTGTTGGCGAGAGTGGCTCGGGCAAGAGCACTCTCGCCAAGGCGGTAGCACTTCAAGCGGAGACTGGCGCGTATGGTTCACCGCTGTTTGGCGGGGGAGAGCTCAGTGTGCTCGGAACCGAGCTTCGTTCGGTCAGTCGCCGCAAACGTGATTACTTGAGCCTCAAAATTGGCTATCTGCCTCAGGATGCGGGCAATCGTCTCAATGGGCGACTCACGGTCGGTGAGAACATCGCTGAACCGATTTTTGTGCGGGATCGTCGATTCAATCAACGAGAAGCTGCCGAAGCGGTAGCCACGCTCATTGACACGGTTCGGTTGCCACTATCGGTAATGAATCGCTACCCCTACGAGCTGAGCAAAGGGCAGCGGCAGCGAGTTGCGATTGCTCGCGCCATGATCCTCGAACCTCAGTTATTGGTTGCTGACGATCCCACTGCAGGAATCGACGTCAACGTTCGTGCAGCCATTCTTGACCTCATTGTCGATCTTCAAGCGCAGCGCTCCTTTTCTGCGCTTCTAGTAACAGCAGACCTTGCCGCTGTTCGTCGAGTGGCCACCAGCATCGCGGTCATGCACCGCGGAATCCTAATTGGTATCGGCGAGCTGGATGAGGTCCTGTCCGATCCGTGGCATCCGTACGTTCAGGAACTTGCGCACTCACTTCTGGAGCTCAAAGGTGAACAAGACTGACGTGAGCACCGCATCCGGTTCGACCTGGCTTGTCGGTGGCTTCGGTCCCGACATGGGGTGCGAATCTGACGGCATTTCCATCATGCGCAGCCGTGCGGATGGTTCGCTTGAGCTCTCAAACCTTGCAGCGCCAGTACCCTCCGCATCGTTCATCGTCGCCGATGGTTACCGCGTGTACTCCACGCTTGAGGGCTCGGGTCAGGTTGCAGCATTTGACTGGGATGGGGAGACCCTCAGCGCGGCGAAGATGACCTCGAGCGGCGGCCAGTATCCCTGCCACATCACCGTTCATGGTTCCGCGGTGGTGGCAGCAAACTACGGCACAGGCACGCTTGCTGTTATCGAGCGGGCATCGGATTCCGCGAACTTAAACACCCGGCACGTTGAGACTCCCGTTGGGTCAGGACCTCGCCAACAGCAGGAGGGGCCGCACGCCCACTCGTCACTGTTCATCGACGAAAACACGCTCGTAACTCTCGATCTCGGTGCCGATCGCATCCGGGTGTTCGACTACAGGGATTTCGCGCTCACCCCGGCGCACGAAGTGGCACTGCCAGCCGGGTTCGGCCCGCGTGACATCATCGCCCGCCCCGGTGGGCTGTACTACGTTCTCGGTGAGCTTGGCCTCGGATTTATCGTGTTCGAATGGCGAGAGCGCACCCTGCGCCAATTGTGCGCGATCGCCCTGCCTGATGCTAGCGAGGGCGACCAAGCCTCGGCCATCGCAATTTCGGATGATGGGCGTCATGCCTACGTCGGCGTGCGCCGCAGCAACGTCATTGCAGTACTCACGATCGCCGAAGACGGTCGCAGCGTCGCACCCCTCACCGCAGTTTCCTGCGAGGGAGATTGGCCACGTCACATCGTGATGCATGAGAATGTTCTGCATGTCTGCAATCAGTTCTCGCACTCAGTAGCCAGTTTCCGCATCGACGAAAATGGCATTCCGCACCTCATCGCCCCGCCAACACGCGTGCTTTCGCCGACATACCTCACGCGAATCGCCTGATGGTTTTTGAACTGCACAATCCTTTGCTAAAGTAGTATCCGTTGCACAGCGATCCTCGATAGCTCAATTGGCAGAGCAATCGGCTGTTAACCGGTAGGTTCTTGGTTCGAGTCCAAGTCGAGGAGCGAACACCCCCTGAATTCCACGGAATTCGGGGGGTTTTTTGTTTCTCAATCGCTCAAATAGCTGGGCATTGGCCAATAACGTGGCCAATAACCCAATTTCTTATGCGCCCGTATGGGGGTGCTCGTATAAACCCCGCGCCATTTCGCGCAGAAACTTACACCCGGTCAAAAAGTGCGCGCATAGAGATCGCATGACCACTACGACGATCGACCAACCAAAGACCTACTCGCCCATTCTCAATCCTGTGGAGGTAGCCGAACTCCTACAGGTTCCGGTTCGCACGCTGGAGGAGTGGCGCCACAAGAAGTCTGGGCCGCCATACCGCAAAATCGGGCGACATATCCGCTACCAGCGGAGCAAACTGATGGATTGGTTTGAAAACGATGGTTAGGCCCGGCAAGCGGGCTGGCGAGCTCGGCGCGGTTGCATACTCCCGACTCGCCAGCGGCAAGATTCAGGCGCGCACACGCCTCACGCTCGACTCAGGGAAGGTTCACCGCTTCTCTAAGTCGGCAGCAACCGAGGAGCTGGCTCTCGCCCTAGTACTCGAAGAGGCTTCTAAGCTGAGCACGGGGGCGGTGGCAGAGCTCACGTCGAACTCAACTGTTGGTGACGCGTGTGAACTCTGGCTCCAGGAGAAGCGTCGTAGCCAGACAGTGACTGCCTCAACCGTCGAGACCTACGAAGCGTCAGTCCGCACAGTTGTGCTGCCCGCCTGCGGGGGCGTCTCATTGCATGACATGACCGCCGGGCGTTGTGACCGGATTATTCAACGTGTTTTGGAAACGCGTTCTCAGTCTGCGGCTAAGAAGCTTCGAGGTATTCTCCACCAAGTGTTCGGGGTCGCAATCAGACATGGCGCAGCCACCCATAACCCAGTGCGAGACGTTCAGCGGCTGCCCGGCTCCGTGAAGCGAGAATCGTCGCTGACGACTGAGCAGCTCATCCAAATCCGAGTGCTGCTGTCTGAATGGACCCGGCCGCGAGGACCACGACCGGACAGCGCGCGGCTCGAAGATGGTATGGACATCATGCTCGGCACGAGCGCTCGTATCGGAGAAACTATGGCGTTGCGCCGCTGTGACGTGGACGTCGACTCGGATGCGCCATCCATCCTCATCGCATCGACACTCACACAGACCACGGCTGAGGGGCTAAAACGGAAGGACGGCCCCAAGAAAACGCGGCAAATCAGGCGAGTTGCAATTCCCGCATTCACAGCCACAGCCATCAGGAGACGCCTTGCTTTGGCCGGGCCTGACGGAAACGACTTCCTGTTCGCAACGAAGACTGGCGCGGCATACAGCGTCTCCAATTTTGAGCGATTGATTGGCAGCTTCAAAAAGGACCACGTCAATGAGTTGCAAGATATGGGAATAGATACAGAAGAATTTTCGCCCCATCTATTCCGGCGCACAGCTGCGACGACGATTGAGCGCGAGTATGGAATCTCGATGGCTTCGCGAATGCTCGGCCACGCCAACGAGAACATCACGCGAAACGCCTATGTCGTTTCGGCCGAGATGGTGGACCCGCTGACCGCAGCGGCGATGGACTTGCATTTCGGCCAGAGAAGCGCTCCGAGCTCGGGGGAGTCCTCGTAGACAGCCCCTTGAACCTGGCTCGCTGTTGGCCGAGGGTGGCGTCAGAATCTTTGTGCGGGAGAGGGCGGTGCGGTCACTTGGGATTGCTCACCTGTCGTGTGTTCGAGCTGACGGCGAGTTGCTCTCCAGGGAGCGCTTTTCCGGTTCGCCACCATTGTCCGGGCCGCGTTGGGAATGAGGAGCGCAATCTTTCTTTGGTGGCGTGGTTGATGTTGGGTACATGTGCCCCAATGCCCCGCATAGGTACTAAATGCGCCAGTATCCGTCTCACATAGCAGTTCTTGGTCCGGCAATCCGCGAAAACGGGGAGGGGATTTACTTTGGTGTGTCCGCGGTCATTCATGGAATAGCTCCAAACGCCCCGGAGTTGACCGCGGACATGGACAACTTGTCTCAGCGGCGACGAGCCGCGGAACTGTGCGAAGCTGTCCGCGGTCTGACTGATGGCGACCTGCTACGGCTGGATCGGCTTTCGGATGCCTCTCGGCTAGGCGACTCAGACTTTCTCGCTGAGCTGGTCAGCCAGGGATTGATTAGCCTGCTCGTCCTGCGGAAGGCGAGGGCGGCTTAACGGCGGAATGTATTGAGGGGCGAGTTTGAAACCTCAAAGTCAATGAGGATTCGAATGCAGCACTGCGTCCAGCCCGTATACGCCGGCATCGTAGATTGCCCAAAGATATCCGAGATTCGACCCATTTTGGACGAGCTATCAAAGATTTGGGCTTCCGTTCGGCTCAGTCCCAAGTTGAGATGAGGCTGGGCCAGCTTTATTGGCCCACGGGGCGGGGTTGGGGCAGCCACATCCCAATGGCAGTCTGGCCGGTCCAGCTGGGGCAGCTCTGAACAGGTAGAGAGAGAAAAATGTGGGGATAACGGTCGGACGTTTAGATCACCCGCATGTGGGTACGAAATATAAAAAGTTCCGTCTACCCACAGAGCTGGACCAGCTGGACCAAGCCTCATAAGAATAGAGCTTCGACTCTATTACTCTCTTACAAACAGGGGCAACATCGCCTTTTTCTCAGCTAAGAGGGGCCCTAGAGAGCTGCCCCACAGTTGCCCCGCTGCGCCCCACGCCGCCCCAGCTGATTATCCACATATTAACCAAAATCCGGTTTGCTTGCTTGGGTCTAGAAATCAATTCGGAAAAAATTATGAACGAATTTTTTGCGACCCACTATTTTCGCCGCATGTCCTTTCTGCGAAGCCGTATTTCGGCTTTGAGGCGCTAGCCTCCCGCACCCGCAGCAAGGACCCCCGATGACGACAGCACCAAACTTTTCACCCGACCGTGAGGCATTCCTTGCCCACCATGCAGCGATCTACGGCTCGCGAACGTGGCCCGAGGGGACGTTGCTCGGACTAATGACGCAACCCGGTGGCCCGGTTAAAAGTGAACGTGGTCAGCTCAGAACACTCGGCTTCGTCAACATCAGCGATGCTGAAGCTGCGTGGGCCAAGTTGAAGCCGGCTGCGGAGCGCGGGCACAACACTTGGTTAAGCGTTGGTGGACTCGACTCTGACGTTGCGACTCGGAGTGGTGGAGGCCGTGGCAAGAAGTCAGATGTTCTTGGTCTCCCCGCGCTGGTCGCAGACCTGGATTGGCAGAGCGCCGGTGCTCTGCATGCGGCCGGACACAAGAACCCCACAACCAACGAAGTTACGGCGTGGATTGACTCAATGCCGCTGATGCCTACCTTGGCAGTTCACTCTGGCGGCGGCGCGCACGTCTGGCTTCGTACGAGCTTCCTTCTGGACCCACTAAACAACGATGAGCATGCCGACATCCTCGAACGGTGGAAAGCATGGTGGATAAATCTCGCTGAGACCAGTGGACGCTCGATCGACAAGGCAGTCCTCGCCGACATCTCACGCATTCTCCGCCCTGCGGGGACGTGGAACGCGAACCAGGGGAAACCCGTTCTCAACACACAAGTCAACGACGTCGAATATTCGCTTGCTGAGCTCCAAGCTGTATTCCCCCGATTGGCCGTGCCGGAGAAACGTACCAAACGACCGACTCCTGCGGTTCGGGCGTCAAGCAACATCTCAAGCAGCGAGACCCCTGATAGGGCGGTGAAGATTGGTGACCGGTTCGCATGGGCTATCCCGGCTACTGAATTTGCCGAACAAATGTGGGGAGTCCAGCGCACTGCTGGGGATGGTTTGATTTTTCCCCGGGACGATGGCTCATTCGCCTCTGATGCAAACGCGCGCGTCTACCGGGCTGGCGTTGAACCAGAGAAGCTGACCATCTTCGGAGAGCGCGTTCTGAACGAATTTCGCATCGACAGTCCACATTCCTACACTTCGTGGGAGCTGCTGGCGCTTCATTGTCTTGATGGCGATTTTTCTTCCGCGGCGAAGCTGCTTCGGAAAACTGAAGTTGACGATTCGTGGGGGGAGGCGCTGTTCGCCGCTGCCCGTCTAGTCAGGGAATCAGGGACACCGCCGCGTCAGGACAACACAATGATGCTGGATCCTTTGCGCGATGACTCAGAACAGGGCATGAGCATCCGAACAGCTATTGAGGCTGGATCTGCCTTCGTCGAGGAGCTTGAGGGCGGGCTTCTCGTTAAGTACGGCCATGGCCCCACCCACGGGCTTTTCATCAAGATGAAGGAGGAGGTCGACGGAAAATCCCGTGAGTACCACAGGAGGGTCACGAGTTGGATTGCGTGGAAGTCGACGATGACAACGCATCTGTCAGTCGCTTCGAATGGCGAGCCATTCGAGACCGATCTTGCTAGCTACACCTTGCAGGTGCTCGATGGTCGCGGCCGCTGCATGTCGCGCGAAGGCTTCTCGGCTGAAGATGCCCACAAGCCCTCAGCAGTTCTCGACCGTATCGACATCGGCGCGGTTCTCCCAGACTTGTCCGGCCGCCGCGCGGTCGAGGCAATGCTGCGGGCAACAGGCCGGCACGACGCCATGATCCTGCTCCAAGAATTCCATCGCCTCGGCTGGATGCACGATATTGACACCGGCCGTCATGTGTTCCTCGCACCCGCCGGCTCCGTCACTTCCGAGGGACCGACCCAGGACTTTACGGTTGGCTCCCCATCTGGTTCACAAGCCGGCGCTGGAACAACCGCGGCTATGGCAATTGGATACCCAGACATACCTCAGAGCGATGAAGGAATTCGAGACGCCGCGAAAGCCATACAAGCTTTCTATGATGTCCTTCCCAAACGTCCAGACGTGGTCAGCGCAATTTTGGGTGCGGTCTTCGCGTCGCCTCTTGCGCTGAGCCGCCGGTGCACTGTCTTTATCACCGCTGCTGTGGGTGTGGGGAAGACGAACGTTGCGGCCTGCGGTCAGGCGTTCATTAACGGTGACTCATCGGCAAAAACGTTCACGGGTGGCCCCATCGCCAACGACAGCGTGGTGGCAGCAGGAGTCAAAACAGACTGGGCACGCCACACCGTGTCGTTCTGGGACGATTACGCCATGTGCAGCGACCCTAGAGTGAACGACCGCGTGAATCAGATCACCAGTGAGATAATCAAGCTCTCATACGGCCAGGATGGTGCATCCGGAGGTACTGCCGATGGCGGATTGCGTGCCTCTCGGAAGGCGGATTCGATCGCCGTTATCACTGGTGAGGCTACTCCGGCTGGAGCCGGTATCGCCTCGCGGCTGGTTCACATCATGCTGGAAGCGAACGATGTAGCGCTCACCCCGACGAACACATCACCGTATGACGTGTTCATGCGCGAGTTTGCGGCGTCAGCGCGACAGCTACACGGCGCCTACATCCAGTGGCTCGCGGCACGCGTCGACGAGGACGGACTCCCGGCTTTCACTCGCGCGAACAACGACGCGAAGAAACTTTGGGGCAAGGACGGTGCAGGCAGAACGAGTGAGACTGTAGCTGTTCTTGGTGTGGGTATGGCTATGTTTCGTGAGTTTGCGCAAGCTCGGGGATTCGAAGACCTGCTCCCCACAGCGAACGAGGTGGATGATTCGTTGATGGACCTCATCGCAGGCAACGAAGTTGCTGTCGCTGACTCAAATCCTGCATCAGTTCTCATCAGCCGGGTTCGGGATTCAATTGCAGCGAAAGGTGGTTACGTCGATAGCCGATCTTCTTCGAAGTTGACTAACGGGGTCAGACGCCGCCTCGGCTGGGTTGAACGCATGGGAATCGACTCCGAGGGAAATCGCGCGACCAATTTCGAACCGGGCAATTTCCGCGTCGGATATATTTCCGATGACCGCCGTCACGTGGTCATCTTGAACGAGGCACTGACGAAGATTGCGAAACTCAACGGACTCGGCGGCGTGCCACAAGGCCAGCTCAAGCTCGCCGCTGCGGGTCTCGTCGTTGCCGGCACCGAGCCCGGCGAGAAAGCTCCACGGCAGTACTTCCCGGGCCGCCATCGCGGTTGGGTCGTCGATGCCAGCGTGCTAGACCTCGACAACCTGGATGATGGGTCTAATTTCACAACAGCGCCCAAGAGCCCGGTAGCCGATGTAGCAAGTCACACGGCCATCGGCGCGGCGGACAACCCGGCGGAGGCGACCCCCATAATCACCGAGTTTCCGTTTTGAACCCGAACATGGTTCACGCGAGGTTTGTGCTCGATCAGAAGTCCTGGACCCTGGCTCCTGCACGGTCCATGCTCCGAGCGATGTGTGCTTCGGCACGCGCCTTAGGTGCTCTTGGCGACCTGCGTGCTCTTCACGCAGCGGCGGTGTCACACGCTCATATACCGGGCATGACGGTCCTTCGGGATGGCGAGATGGTGCTAATTGCCGCTCCCGGTCGGTACGTCGTCGCACTATCGGAGTTGGACTATTGGGCCGGCGCGAGCCTCATTGATGCGGATGGATGCACTATTGCGAGCGTGATGCCGTAGGCCCGATCGGAATACCTCAGCAGCTAATAAAACCGGCACCTGAAAAGTGCGAAAGCAATCAAACAATGGAGACCTCCTATGAACCAATTGACAACAAACCGTCCAGACTTTTCCCTCAATCCAGTCAGCATCGAACTTGCCTTGGTCGGAGCCATGGCTGCCGTCAGTGCTAACAACAGTTTGGATATTCACTTCGACTACGAGCCGGGACAGCTGCTCTCGGTTGACCTCTCGGTGTCTGGCCACTTCCTAAGCGGCGACACTCCGGAAGGCCGCCTGAGTTTCGACCTTGGGCGAGGTGTCGACATTGATTTCGTGTGGGAGCACTTCGAACGCGAACTCGTCGCGATCCACATCAGATACTTCGGGTTCGAGCCCGACCTTTTCGAGTGACGTCTACGCAATTCTGCGAACGCGGTGCCACTGCTGGTGCCGCGTTCACAGTAGCCCGTTCTCGAATGCGAAGACCGTATAACGCTGCCGATCACACTTCATGAACACTGAAGTCACGAGGCCGAGCATGATCGTTACGTTGTGCAACTGGTCATGCTACTACTGCCGTATGTTTTCTATATGAAGAAAAGTCGCAAACTAGAGCAGCACATCGCAGTGTTCGGTGAGAGCGGAAGTGGGAAAACAGTCTTGCTCTCCTCCTTCTACGGCGCTGCGCAAGAGCCGAACAACATCAAGAAGGATGGGTTCAACGTCATTGCTGAGAATCCAGCTCAGGGCATTCATCTTTCGCAGAATTACTTGGGAATGAAGAAGTCGGCAACGGTCCCGGAGACCAACCGTTTCTCAGCCAAGTCATATTCGTTCTTGGTCAAGGTAATGAGTGGACCTCATAAGAAGGCAACGAAGCAAGGCAGCTTCGATGCCCTTCGAGTGGTGTGGCATGACTATCCCGGTGAGTGGTTCGAGCAGGACGTAAGCGGACCCGAAGAGGCTCAACGCCGGATTGACACATTTGGTGACCTGCTTCAGTCTGACGTCGCCTTCCTGATGGTGGACGGGCAGCGCCTACTCGATAACGCTGGCGAAGAGAAGCGATACCTCAAGTCCCTCTTCACCAACTACTGCAACGGACTATTGCTGATTCGCGACGAGCTGCCGAGCGGCGGGAAGCCTCTCGTGACTTTTCCGCGAATCTGGATCCTCGCCCTGTCCAAATCCGATCTTCTCCCCGACATGGATGTTTACGAGTTCAAGGACCTCCTGTTGGAGAAGGCTGGCGATGACATTAATAAGTTGCGCGACGTACTCGGTGGGATGGTCGATTCCCAACGTGCGCTGTCTGTCGGTGAGGACTTCGTCGTATTCTCGTCCGCGAAGTTCGAAGAAAAAAACATCGAGGTATCTAAGCGCGTAGGGCTCGATCTTGTGCTCCCGCTTGCATCGGTGTTTGCCTTCGAGCGCCAAATCCTGTGGGCTCAAGCCGGACATATCAGCAAAAAGGTACTCCTTGAGTTGCTCAAGAACGCTGAGGTCGTATCGCTCGCGCTGGGAGTTGTGGGTAGTGCGATGGTCAAGCTCATCGGTTCGAAGAACAAGGTTGCCGGCGCCGCGGGCTTGCTTCTGGCGCAGGCTGGCCCTGCGCTAGCGGAGCAGGCAAAGCAGCTAGAAAAGAAGATGGCCGACCTTGATGCGCAAGCGGTGGCCAAACGAGACGATTTGAAGGCGGTATTGACCACGTTCAGAGCGGACCTAAGACGAGCCGAGCGCGAAAAGATATTCTTCCGGGGCCTTCAGTGAAGTTAATATGGGCCACTCGGGGGAAAAGTTGGGGATTCAGATTCCTCGATCGAGGCGGCTTCAAAGATCCTCTGCCGGAGTACGACACCGTGTTCGCAGGTCTAGAAGGTCGATTGGAAATCTGCTGCCGCGTCGGCAGCAAGGTAGCTCTGCGTTTGCCCGATCCGCTAGGGCGGCAAGACGCCGCCGGCAGAGTAATACCGCACGAGTTTGTTGTGTTCCCGCCGCTGGCCGATCAACTGCACTCGGTCGAGGACGGTCTTCAATTGGTCTGGAATCTCCCTCAGGTAGCCGACAGATTCGCACGAGTGTGGGCGCTACCCATGCCGCCATCGGACGAATGACGAGACATTTGGTGCGAGCGCTGACCTTCATTATCTGGATGTTCCCCTAGCGCGAATCTCCTCCAGGGTCGCTTCATCAGCTATGTTGGGTCGCGACAGGCCGCGTTGTCTACGTGCGAGATCCAGGTCCAAGGGTTTTCCGACTCGTCCCTGCACACAACCAAGAATTCAAATCCCGTCAAGGTCTTGGTTGGTGGCCTGCTAGTAGGATCTCGAACTATGACCATTCGAAAGCTTCCTGAACCAGGCTGGTATAGGCAGGCGAGCTCGGAAGCTGATCTTCGTTGGTGGGACGGTTCAGCGTGGAGCGACCACTACAAGACGGTTGCGACCGACCAGCGATTCGTTCAAGCAGCACCGCAAGCCCCTGCTGCACCAGCACGAAGCTCGGCAACACACTCATCGGTCTTATCACCTAACTTGTACCCAGGCTACGTGTCGTTCGCTGATGCGATTAGTCGCGGATTCATGAACTACACAGAGTTTCGGGGGCGCGCTAGCCGGGCTGAGTTCTGGTGGTGGTATCTCTTTACATCCATCATTGCCATTCTCGTTTCGATCGCCGACGCGGTTGCGACTCAGGGAGTGCTCTCAATAATTGTGTTCGCGTTGGTATTGCTTCCCAGCCTCGCTCTAGCAACACGCCGCCTTCGAGCCGCCGGGTTCCACTGGGCACTGCAATTCATTGCACTGATCCCTGGTGGAGGGATCATCCTTATCGTGCTGCTGTGTATGCCCTCAGAAGGGGACGATTCGGCCACAAGAAGACGAGCGCAACGCAAACTCGATCGAGGGCTGACTAGCGAACGGTTTCTGTAGCAGCCTCGACCCTGAAGCCGCATATTTCTGGGACCCACGGCGGAGATAAAGACGGTCGAACCAAACCAAAGTTCGGGAGCAAACAGCCTCAGACGCAATCCGCAGTCACTTGCACGTTATAGCTGGTGGCTCTTTCACTTGCTGACCAGGTGGTACTGCCTTGGAATCCGGAGTTGTCACAGTAGCGAGTCCAGTTTCCGCTGGAGCTCCCGGCGCTGCCAGACGAACTAGGCGCCGGCGGTGTCACAATGCTGACCTCATCAGAATCCCAACCCGACCATGTGCTTGAGGCATCGGCGGTGCGGCATTGGATTCTGACGCTGTAGGTGACGTAGCCGTTTGTGCTCCAGTAGTCATTGGCGTTGGCGTTACCTGTGCCGCTGATGAGTCGGTCTGTGGGAGTCAAACCATCACGGCTGTTGGCGAAGTCATAAAGGTGTTGGATGGCGAAACACAGGTTGAACCTCCGGCGTTGACGCTGAAGGTGTCGCCGGCATAGGCGGAGCTCGGCCCGCTCACCCCTGGAACAGTATCGCGCGACGGCATTTTTCACGTCAGGTTCGTCAAGGAGGGCAACCCCTTGGGGTATTCTGAGCTTGACCGCACGCTGAAGCATGTCGACAGCATCACGAAACAGCGCGAATAGCAGTATAGGAGTCGCCGCAATTCGGAACGCGGTTTATGGGTTCGATGCCCACGGCCCCACGAACCACCTTATTGTGCGTCGACTGGACACGGCGCTAGGTGGTTTCTGAAGCCGGGTAGGTAGAGTTCTAATCCATTCCTCCCTGCCCGGTTTCACCAAATCTTCAGCTATTCGGAAATCCGAATAGTTTCTAGAAACATGTTGATGGTGTCGGTATCGGTGCTGTCCACCCGGTTTCATTCGACGGTTCGGAGTCAGGCGAAACCGTGTATGTCGATACGCAGCGAGCAACTACTGTGTAGGTGTAACGAGTTCCGTAGCTGGTCGCCACATTGTAGGTGAGACCTGCCGGCCAGCCAGCACCAGTTCCGTCACGCAGCGGGTTGTAGCTCGCCGTGGTGTTTGTCGGGCAGATAACGGCATCCCAGAGGACACGGTCGCGATGTGCCACCGTTGTCATGACGGACGTTCAGCGGGGCGTCAGGCGCCGGAATGGGGCGAATCCATGGTGGGTTCACTGTTGTTTCCGGCGGTCCCTCAGTGCCAGGGATTTCCGGTGTCCAGTCGCTGATGCAACGCGCTTGGACTTCGACAACAAGTTTCTCACCAAACCACATTGAGACAGTTGTCGAAGGTGTTGTCGACTATCCAGACCAAGCACCAAGCACCGAGCGCCGCTTCGTCTATTGAAAAACGAACACGATATTCCGGGTAGGTTTCGGCCGGGCACGATGTTGAGACATAACAAATCGTCGCCGGATCATCTTCGCCCGGCACATCATCAACGATAATGACTGGCGGTGCCGGTGTTGTGGTGATGGGCTGCACCCACGGGGCAGACTCAGTTGACAGTGTCCGACGGTGGGGAAACCTGTGTTGGTGAATAGGCGCCGCCCGCTGATTCGTTGTCGTCGCATTCGGTTCGATTGTGCCCGTCCGAGACAGACGCCACACTCGGGGCATTAGCAATAGTTTGCTCAAGACGAAACGGCCTTCCACATCGGGGTTGAAACGCCGACTGCGCCTCAACACAAGAACATGCGGCGAAACCGGCCCCAAAACCGGCAGTCGCCATAACATTTCAGTGGCGCAAAACCCCCAAGCCGACGGCCGCCGCCGGCCGAGCCTCCCTCCCTTTATCTGTGCTCCGCCCTCGATGACAGTCCGGGCCACATCCCGTTGCGTCCCCGAACCTCATCAAGACGTCGCTTCGCTCCGTCGCCCCGGCGGCCCTCCGGCTTCGCTGCGCTCACCCGTCGCCCAACCTTCGGGGCTGCACTCCAGAACCGCGCCGCCCTGGGGGCGTCACCGTTCTTCCGTGCGCTCACTCCAAGCCCGCTGAGGGTTTCCGCATCCGCTCCAACCCCAGTGGCCTTTCCGTTCGCTGTCGGCTCAGTGATTCCGTTGTGGAACCTAACCGGTCTGGTCACCCCACATGCTTCACCGGTCAGCACCACACTGGCTCCGACCGCGCAACGTTCACGCACCGACTCCGTAACGCAACTCGACGCCACTGAACCCGACCGTCGCCGAAGGCTGCCCCCGGCAGGGAAACCAGTCACAGAACGTGACGTTCACGAAGAGGCTGCTGAGCGTTGCGTGACGGCAACTCGGGGAGTCCACAAAAGTAAACAGTCGTCCACTTAAATGAACACAGACCGGTGAGGTGAACATTACGTTGCGAACCGAACCTCACACCGTTGCACACGCGAAGCGTGGCGAGCGCAGCGAGCACACTACAAGTCGCAACCTGCCGCACAACTTCGACGCCCCCATGAACCTGAACGGTTCATGCTGACATCTCGTTGCACGACAGCCCGCTCCCCGAAACAGTTGCGCAGCAACCAGCAAACATCCTGTTGCACAAAGGAGAGCATCACGGAGTCACGCGAGGCGCGAAGCGCCGAGCTCTTAACATGGGTCGGCCCCACCGCACGGCCAATATCCCGCCCCGCCATCGGCTACCGCCGCGAGGTCAACCGTCGGCTATCGCCGCCGGGGTTTTGCACAGGACGGGTGGAGCGGAGGAGAGTGGTGCGGCTATCGCTGAGGGAGTCATCCGGCGGTCGAACGTCACGAGTGGACAACAAACAGTGGCGGACGAAAATTCTCGGGTTAATCCGGACGGACATCCGCGTCAGTCCATGACCACCAGCAGGCGACACCGGAATGGACATCGGGACTGCTGTCGGTTTAGTTGACACTTTAGTTCAGGCCGCGGTTGCGGCTGTTTGGTCTACTATTTCAAACTCGACGGGCGTGAGCTTGCCGAGCCGACGTTGGCGTCGTTTGCGATGGTAGCTG
>Ga0307486_1002021_pt1 | contig 14669 bp, 15 predicted proteins | sample CBIW02metaG_FD_203663 | JGI IMG/M metagenome (GOLD analysis project Ga0307486, IMG submission 203663) | Sea-ice brine microbial communities from Beaufort Sea near Barrow, Alaska, United States - CBIW 0.2 | ecosystem: Environmental > Aquatic > Marine > Coastal | place: USA: Alaska | collected... | reverse complement strand
TCACCGAGATCAACAACCGGCCACGCAAAATACTCGGCTGGGCAACACCAAACGAAGTCTTCCAGGAACTAACATCAAACCAAACCACACAATGTTGCACTTCGAACTAGAACACGGGGACAGAGCAACGATTGGTGCGGCCATGGCGCTGCCGCCGGGACTGCAGTTTCTAGCTGGTTGGGTGCCCTAGGGAAAACCGATGCGGACCGACGACGAATGTCCGTTCAAAGGTTGAGGTCATGTGATCGCCGGTAAAGGGTGGTGCGGGGCATGCCAAGGTCGCGCGCGACCTGCGCTGCTGGTTCCCCGGCTTGCACGAGGCGCAGCGCGCTGCGGATCTGGCTATCGGTGACCCGCCGTGGTCGACCGCCCAGGTTCTTCCCCGCGGCCCGCCGCTTGGTGATCGAGTCGACGACTCACTCCCGCTTGATTTCGAGTTCCATCTGCGCCAGCGCGGCCATAATAGTGAACAGCATTGAACCGATGGGGGTTGCTGTGTCAACCTCGCCGCCGCCGAGGTTGAGTACGCGCAGTCCTGCACCTCGGGCGCGGAGCTCGTCCGCGAAAGCAAGTATGTTCTGCGTTGATCGACCTAATCGGTCGAGGGTGGTAATCACCAGGGTGTCCCCCGCCTTCTGCGACGCCTCCGGCTACGGTTCGGAGAATGTGCCGGCGATGACGATGAGTGGCTCGGGCCGGGTGCGGGCGGCGAGGCCCTTGGCGATCACGGGGCCAGGAACTGGAGGATGCGGGCGCCCACCCCGGTCGTGACCACATCGGCGTTCGGCGATCTTGGCGATCACCTCCGCCGCGTGGCATTTCGAGTTGATGTCGCTGTAGTCGTCGACCACCTTGGTGACGGCGCCGTCGCCGGCCTCGATCACTTTGTAACTCGACTGGCTCTGGAGGGCGCCGACGAGGTAGTCGCTCACGTCTGCGAAGACGACTTCGTACTCGCTCTCGTGCAAAAACTGGGCGACAAAGTCCCGCCCGATCTTGCCCGCTTCGAAATGCACACCTGTCTTGCGCATGCCCCCGATCCTACGGCCGGGTCCTTTCCGCTTCGAGTTCGGCGCGAAGTGCGGCCACGATTTCCGGCCGCGCCTCCCAGAGGTCGCTCTGCTCCCCCGGATCGGAGACCAGATCGAACAGCGTGCCCCGCTGTGGGGGCTCGGCGGGATGACCGACCGGTTCACTGAATCCGCCCGAGCCGGTCGAGAATACGGCCTTATATCGCCCCTTGCGCACCCCGAACGAGCCATCGTTCGAGTGGTGGACAAGGGTCCGGTCCACACCGTCAGCGGAACCGCGGAGTAGGTAGAGGATGCTGCGGCCATCCTCCCCCGCTCCCTGCGGCAAGGCGCAGTTCGTGGCTGCCGCGATCGTCGGCAGGAGGTCGGTGAGGCTGATCGGCTGCTTGATGACCCCCGATTCCGGGATGCCGGCGGGCCAATGCACCACGAACGGTTCGCGGTGGCCGCCCTCCCAGATGTCGGCCTTCTGGCCGCGCCAGGGTCCGTTGGGCGAATGCGCCGGATCGCTCTCCTCCGGAAACCTCGTGGGAGCGCCGTTGTCACTCGTCACGATGAGGAGCGTGTCGTCGAGGATCCCGAGTCTCTCAAGAGCCTCGACGACCTGCCCGACAGCCCAGTCGACGACCCCAACGCAATCGCCGCGGACACCCGCTCGCGAGGTTCCCGCCGCGAATATCGGCGGCACGTTCGGCCTGTGCGGCGCCGCCGTCGCCAGATAGAGGAAAAACGGCGTGGTGCCTCCCGTCTCGAGCCAGTCGACTGCCTGCCGCACCACCCGTGCGTCGACGTCTGCGTCCACCCAGTCGTCGGCGGCCAACCCCGGTCGCTGATTGCCGACGAGTTGCTTCTGCGCTACCAGCGCTCCCAGGGGGCGGTCCTGGTCGATGAAGCAGTAAGGCGGCATGTCCAGGGAGCCTGCGGTACCGAAGAAACGATCGAAGCCGAGTTCGAGCGGGCCACCCATCAAGGGCACCGAGTAGTCGATCTCCGGCTCCGGATTGCCTGGATCCCAGGCTGCAGATTCGGGCGTGGAGAACGCGTTGCAGGTCGAGCCGTCATTGCTCGTCCACCCCAGGCCGAGGTGCCATTTCCCGAAGGCTCCGGTGCGATAGCCGTTCGCCTGCAGAAGGGAGGCGATCGTCGTTCGACCCGGCTCGATGATCGGCGGACTGAACGGACCGAGCACGCCGCTCTTCAAGGGCCCACGCCAGCAGTACCGACCGGTGAGCACGCCGTACCGGCTCGGAGTGCACACCGCGGACGAGGAGTGGGCGTCAAGGGCTCGCACACCCTTCGCGGCGAGTCTGTCGATATGCGGAGTGTCGATGTGGGTCGCGCCGTAACACCCTAGGTCGCCCCAGCCCATGTCATCGGCAAGGATCAGCACGACATTCGGCGGGGCCTTTTGCGTGCTCATCCCAAGGACCTCGCGCAGCGAAAACCGATGTGCGTGGTCGAGGAGTCCTCCGATTGGGCGGACCGGGCGGCCGGGCGGTAACGCAAACAATACTCCGGCGCGCACAGGTGCGATCCGCCCTTGAGTGCCCGCTGGTTTTGGTCCGCCGGCCTGGCGTGGTCGTCGCCCGGACCGCACGAACAGCTCAGGGCCTCGTGCCGGGCGTTGTATTTCGAACTCGTCCACTCCCAGGTGTTTCCCGTCATATCGACGAGCCCGTATCCATTGGAGTCGAACGAGCCGACCGGTGAGGTTCCGACCCATCCGTTGGCTCCCGTGTTCAGGTAGGGGAACCGGCCCTGCCAACTGTTGGCCTTGAGTTGATCGGGATGCTGCGGCTCGTCCCCCCACGCGAAACGCGCGCCCTCGCGCCCTCCCCGCCCGACGAACTCCCACTCGGTCTCTGTGGGCAGCCGCACCCCCGCCCAGTCGGCGTACGCGAGCGTGTCCGCATACGCGACTTGCACCACGGGATGGTCGAGCTTGTGTTCAACTGAACTTCCCTCGCCCAACGGCTCCCGCCAGAACGCCCCAGGGCGCCACGCCCACCATTGACGCCAGTCGGCGAGGTTCACCGGCCCGGCGGTCGGAACGAACACGAGCGAGCCGGCTCGAAGATCGGGGAGTTCCGCGCCGCAGAAGTCGGCAGGATCGAGTGGTTTCTCGGCGACCGTCACGTATCCCGTCGCTTCCACGAACAGTGCGAAGTCGCGATTGGTCACGGGAGCGCGATCGATCTCGAACGCCGCAACGCTCGCCTCGTGCACCGGTCCCTCCTCGGGATAGAACTCCTCGGAACCCATGAGAAACCGGCCCGCGGGTATCAGGACCATGTCGCGCGCTCTCTGGCGCCCGCTCACCGCCAACCCCCAGTGACTGCGACACCGATGACGAAGACCCCACCGAGCACCGCAATGAGAAGCGCCGCGCTGGCGAGACCGGCAAGCGGTAGTGCCGCTCCACCGTGCGGCGTGCCCGAGTGGAGTGCGGCGTGAACGCGACGGTAGCGCTTCGTCGCTCCGACGTACACGGCGGCGGCGAAGCCGATACCGACGATGCCGATCGAACTAATGGCGGGCCAGGGCCCTGTGATCGTCAGGCGCACCGCGACGGCGCAGCCGAGCCCCAACGCAAGCGCAGTGCGGCGCCAGGCCAGCAGCGTGCGCTCCGGCTGGAGCCCCGCGTCAAACGGCACTTCGATTGAGGTCACACCAGCAACCCGACGACGATGGCCAGCGCCCCGATCAGCGCGCCCGTTGCGATGACTGCGGTGAGTCCCGCCCCGGGTAGTGCCTTCGCCAGGCGCAACGACAGCTCGACTCGCGACCAGCCAATCCAACTCTGCAACGCTGCAAGGGCACCGAGTGCGATGAAGAGGATGGCCATGCTCAGCCGGATTGGCGGTGCAGCGGGGATCTGTAGCGCCTCCAGTGCGACGCCCAGCGCAATGAGCGCGAGCGACGTGCGAATCCACGCCAGGGACGTTCGCTCGTTGGCGAGGCTGAACCGGGGGTCCGGCTCGTCGCCAAGGCGATAGACGGAACGCGGGAACCGTTGCGGTCCAGTCATCTCACTCTCCTTCCGCTTGCATCCAACAACGCGGGAATCGGCTGGCTGGGATGCGGCTCGTCGCCGAGTTCACTCTGCCTGAGCCACATCCTCCGCTTCAGATCCTCACGAATCTCATGGTAGTCGGGATCGTGGTAAACGTTGCGCACCTCCTCCGGATCCGCCTGGAGGTCGTAGAGCTCCCACTCGGGCGGATAGGTGAACCTGCCGGTGCCCTGCATGCCCTCTCCGTCGTTGTAGAAGTAGATGAGCTTGTGGGTCTGCGTACGGTACCCGTAGTGCGCCGGTGCCCGGTGATTGGCGTCGTCGTTCTCGAAATAGCGGTAGTACATGCCATCGACGGGCTCGGTGGCAACGCCGGTGAGATCGGGCCAGAAGCTCCTGCCGTGCATGCGCGGATGCGCTTCGACTCCGGCAACCTCGAGAATCGTCTGGGCGATGTCGACGTTCGTCACGATGCCGTCGAAGACCTGTCCGGCCTCGAGCCCGCCCGGGTACGAGAGCACGAACGGCATCCTCAGCGACTCCTCGTACATGAACCGCTTGTCGAACCAGCCGTGTTCGCCCAGGAAGAAGCCCTGGTCCGAGCTGTACATGAGCAGCGTGTCTTCGAACAGGCCTCGGTCCCGCAGCCAATCCGTCACGCGACCCACGTTGTCGTCGACGGAGGCAATACAGGCGAGGTAATCCTCCATGTACCGCTGGTACTTCCACAGGGCCATTTGCTCGTAGCTGAGACCTTCGGGAACGGGCTGCTTGAGGTCTTCCTCGGCGAGGAACTCAGCGATCCGCATCGACGCCCGACGAGCCGACGCCGATCGCGTGGACATGTCGTCGGCGAATGTCGAGGGCACCGGAATGTCCTTGTACATCCCGGCGTGCTTCTCGTCTGGTTCCCACGGCCGGTGGGGCGCCTTGTGATTGATGAGGATGCAGAAGGGCTCGTCTCCCCCGAGGGACTCCAGCCAGTCGAAGGAGAGGTCGGTGATGACGTCGGTCGCGTATCCAGGGACGGTGCGGAGCCCATTGGCCGAGAGGAACTGGGGGTCGAAGTACTCGCCCTGGTCGATGATGACATCCCAGTACTCGAAGCCCTGCGGGTCGTGGTCGCCGCCGTGCCCCATGTGCCACTTCCCGACGATCGCGGTGCGGTAGCCCGCCTCGCGCAGGAGGCTGATGAAGGTCGGCTGGCTCGCGTCGATGGGCGTCTCGAGGCCCTTGACACCGTTGACGTGGCTGTAAGTGCCCGTGAGGATCGAAGCGCGCGAGGGAGAGCACAACGAGTTGGTGGCAAAGCAGTTCTCCAGCAGCCAGCCGTTCTCGGCGATCTCGTCGATACGCGGCGTCACGTTGACCACCGATCCGTACGCGCCCACAGCATGGGCGGCATGGTCGTCCGTGAGAATCATCACAATGTTTGGTCGGCGGGCGGCGCTCATTTTATTTCTCTCTGTTGCTGTGCTCGGGTGCGGCGCTCGCGGCCGACGGGACTTTCGCCGCCCGCTCGGCCCGATGTTCGAGCACCGTGGCCCACGGGATGACACCTACCGAATCGGCCCAGGCCTGCCATTGCGCGACAAGGCCCTCCAGGAGGGCTACCTCGATCTGCGAGAGATCGTTCAGTTCCGCACGGTCGACGCTCATATCGTAGAGTTCCCACGGCCCGTTCCAGGTTCGAACGGACTTCCACCTGCCCATGCGTATTGCGGCGTTGCCCACGTGCTCCCAGTAGAGCGCGTGGTCGTCGGCACTTTCACCGCCCCGCCACACGGGCAGCATGCTCGAGCCGGGGCCGCCGGCCGGGGACAGGCCTGCGGCATCGAGGAGCGTCGGAAGCACGTTCGTCAACTGGAACGGGGTAGCGACGACGGATCCGTCGACCAGCCCACCAGCCGGCCACGACGCGATGAAGGGTGTCGCGATACCTCCCTCGTGCACCCAGCGCTTGTAGTAGCGGAACGGTGTGTTGGAGAGATTCGCCCAGGCGGTGCCGTAGCTCGCATAGGTGTCAGCTGGACCGGGCACGATGTCGGGTTCGTTTCCGATGCGCATCGGCCGCCCATCCATCGCATGTGACGGTTGGCGCTGGCGGAACAAGGGTGCATCGGCGGGCGGCATGCTCTCGGCACACGCGCCGTTGTCCGAGAGGAACACCACGAGGGTGTCTTCGGTGAGGCCTGCGGCTTCGACGGCGTCCAGGACAGCGCCTATGCCGCGGTCCATGCTGTCCACCTGGGCGGCGTAGACGCTCATCCTGCGCGCCTCCCAATCGTGGTCGGCCGCGTCATCCCACGCTGTCTGGCTCGGATCGCGGTCACTCAGCGTGGACTCAGAACCGAGGATGCCCGACTCGACCAGTCGCCGCATCCTCTCGCTCCGCAGCTCGTCCCATCCGCGCGCATACACATCGTCGTATTCGTCGACGATGTCGGCAGGAGCATGGAGAGGCCAGTGGGGTGCGGTATAGGCGAGGTAGAGGAAGAACGGCGTGCTCGCCGCCGCGCTCGTGCGCACGAATCCGGCAGCGTGCTCGCTCACGGCGTCCGTGAAGTAGTAACCGGCGCCCGGGATCTCGAGCCGCACTTCTCCGCGGTACAGCTCTCGAGGGTGGAAATAGTCGCCCGCCCCGCCGAGGATCCCGTAGAAGTCGTCGAATCCACGCCGCGTAGGCCAGCTGTCGTTCGGCACAGTCGTGTCACTCGACAGGTGCCACTTACCCGAGAGACAGGTCGCATAGCCTGCGGCTTTGAAGTGCTCTGCGGCGGTCGCGTGATCGCGGCTGAGCGTTCCAGGGTACCCCCATGGCCGATCGTCGTCGTTGAGGATGCCGATACCCGTCTCGTGCGGGTGTCGGCCGGTGAGCAGGCTCGCCCTTGAGGGGCTGCAACGGGCCGTGTTGTAGAACTGGCTGAGCCTCAGGCCCGAGCCGGCGAGCCGGTCGAGGTTGGGAGTCGCTATCTCGCCGCCGAAGCTGCCCAGGTCGGAGAACCCCATGTCGTCGGCGAGGATCAGGATGACGTTGGTCACGACGCGTCGACCTCCAGGTCGAGCACGGACCGTTGGTGGCGCTTCTTCGCGATCGCCTTCAGCACGACCGGAACGATGGCGATGAGCGCGGTCATGATGATGATCGTCGTCGAGATCGGTCGATCGAAGAGGTAGAGCGGATCGCCGTCGGAGAGGGACACCGTCTGCGTCAGCGAGGACTCGAGGATCGGCGCGATGACGAAGGCGAGCATCACGGCGACACGCGAGATGCCGAGCTTGGCCATCAGGTAGCCGATCACACCCATGACGAGGAGCCAGAAGACGTCGACTAGCTGCCCCCGTGTGGCGATCGTGCCGATGATGGCGATCACGACGACGAAGGTCAGCAGCAGGTCACGAGGAATGCGCAGCAGGCTCGTGAACATGCCGACGAGCGGCAGGTTGAGCGCAAGCAGCGCGAGGTTCGCCGCATAGAGCCCCGCGATAAGGGTCCAGAACATCACAGGCTCGTTTTCCATGAACAGTGGGCCCGGGATGATGCCCTGCACGGTGAACCCGGCGAGGAGAAGAGCGGTTGGACCGTTGAAAGGAAGCCCGAGGACGAGCAGCGGCACCATAGCGCCACCCGCAGCACCGTTGTTTGCCGCCTCGGGTCCGGCGACGCCCTCAACAGCCCCCTTGCCAAACTCATCCTTGCGCTTTGATATGCGCTTCTCGAGGGCGTAAGAACCGTAAGAGGACACCGCCCCCGACGGTCCGGGGATGAGCCCGAGCACGAGGCCGATGATGCCGCCGCGGAAGGCTGGACCCACCGATCGGCGCAGCTCCGTGCGGTTGGGCAACAGGCTGCGGAAGGGGACCTTGGGCATTGACTGCACCGTGCCCCTCCCCTCCGCGAGGAGCAGGACCTCCGAGATACCGAAAAGACCCACTGCAACCGAGGTGATCTCGATGCCCTGAAGGAAGGGGGTAAGGCCGAAGGTGAAACGCACGTTGCCACTCGTGGCGTCCAGGCCGACGGTGGCCAGCATGAGGCCGAGGCCAACGGCCGCGAATGTCATGATGGTGGACCCGCCCGCCAGCCGGGAGAGAGCGACGAGGGCAAAGATCGCGAGCATCAGGTATTCGGGGCTCGCGAATTGCGTCGCGAAATCGCTCAGCGGCCCAGCGACGACCATGAGGAGCACTACGGCGAGCGTCCCCGCGAGGAACGAGCTCAGGGCTGCGATCGCCAGCGCGGCACCCGCCCTCCCTTTCTTGGCCATCGGATAGCCATCCAGCGTGGTCACGACGGAAGACGCCTCGCCAGGCACACCGATGAGAATCGCGGAGGTCGACCCTCCATATTGCGCGCCGAGGTATATGCCGGACGTCATGATAAGACCCGCGGCGGGGTCAAGCGTGAAACTGATCGGCAGCAAGAGCGCCATGGCACCCACGGGTCCGATGCCCGGGAGGACACCGACGATGCTCCCGATGAGCACGCCGACGAGCAGGGTGAGCAGCAGGATGGGGTTGAAGACCGCTGCGAAACCCTCGAGGAGGTTCGAGATCAAATCCATGAGGAGATCGCCAATCGGAAGATGCCGGTGGGGAGACGCAATCCCAGGAGTTCGACGAACAGGAGGTCGGTGCCGATGCCCACGGCCAGGGCGATGATTACGACCTGCCACCACGGCCGCTTGCCGAACAGCACGACGAGCAGCACCGTGAGGATCATCACGGTGATGATGTGGCCCAGAAGGCCGACGATCGCGAGATACATGGCGATCGAGCCGAGGATCGCGACGAGTCGCAGCGAGAGATGACCAGTGCCCCGCTCCCATGCGTCGGTGCTGCGGCGCAGTGCGAGTCGCACGAGGTCGATGGCCAGGAACCCCACCATGATCGTGCCTGACACGACCGGGAAGAAGCCCGCGCCGGGGTCACCCTCGTCGTTGATGAATCGCATCTGCGAGGCAGTTACGAGGTAGACGATTCCGATCGCGACCAGTGCTGCATCGAAGGCGATCCTGGCCGCGTCACCGGGATTCCACACCGCGACGTCGGGCCCGGCGTCGGTGGTGGGCACGGGTTCCTCACCCGGGCCCACCACCGTTGCGGGACCCTCGAGATTATCCTGAGGGTTCGACATCGGATTACTTCTTCAGGTCCATCTCGTCGATCAGTGCGATCGAGTCGGCATCGGTCTGGGCAGCAACGTCCGCGAATTCATCCCACCCGACGAAGGACGGGATGCCGAACGTCTTGGTGACGTAGTTCTGGTAGGACTTGCTCTTGATAGCGCGGCCGACGGCATCCGAGAGGATGGCAACGACGGCCGGGTCCATCCCAGCGGGGCCGAAGGCTCCTTCCCAACCGTTCCAACGATCCGTGTCGTAGCCCTCGTCGGCGAATAGCGCAACGTCAAGGCTGTCAGGGGCGTCGAAAGCTCCGACGTAGATGAGATTTCCCTTGTCGACGTACTGCACCACCGGACCGAACTGCGCAACGGAGACGTCGACCGTGCCGTTCACGGCGGGTAGCACCATCTGCCCGGCGTCGAAATAAACCGGCTTGACGTCGATGCCCGCCGCCTTCTCAAGCAGCGCCAGCTGGATGTCCTGCCCGGACGCGCGATTACCCAATCCGACCGTGAGCTTCCCAGGGCTGGCCTTGGCCGCCTTGACGAAGTCCGCGATGGTCTCGATTCCGCTGTTGGGGCTCGTGAACATTACATTTGCAGTCGTGCTGGTCTCGGCGATCGGGGTGAGGCTCTCGAGACCCTGGAAGGGAGTGTCGATGAGACGGCTCTGAACCGAGATGCCCGTCGCGGCGACGTACCCGATCGTGTAGCCGTCCGGGGCAGCGGAGGCGAGCTCGAACTGGCCGATCGTCGATGAGCCACCTTCGATGTTCTCGACGATGACGCTCACCCCGAGGTCGCTCTCGAGCTCCAGGGCGATCACGCGAGCACTCGCGTCAGGGCCGGATCCGGCCGGGAACGGCACGATGAGGGTGATGGGTGAATCCGGGAACGGATTCTCCTGAGATGCGCTCTCGCCGGTCGACGGGGTGGCTGAACACGCCGCAAGGCTGAGGACGGCGAGCAACGCTAGGGGCGCTGTGGCCTTGGCACGGAACATGGGGAACTCCTCTTCATTGAGTTAGCTAGCCGTGGGTACGGCGGGCCATGATCTGACTACGATGGATCGAAAACGTTGGTCGAGTTATTTGATCAAGTGGAGAAAGTAACACTAAAGTGATTCATGCGTCAAGATGGGCGACCGGGCAGACCTTACGGAAGGACGAGAGTTGGCGATGATTGCGAAAAATGAACGAAGCCCGCACGAGGCACTGATACTGCGCCTGCTGCGTGATGAGCCCTCGCATTCACGCACAACGCTGTCCGACGCCACAGGGCTCTCCCCCACCACAATCACCAAGATCGTGGGACCGCTCATCTCACGCGGACTACTGACAGAGCGCGAAGTTGGCGTTCGGGGTGTGGGCCGCCCCGCACTCATCCTCGTCCCCGTCCCGGATGCGGTAACCGTTGTCGGCGTGCAGCTGGGCGTCGGCACGATCAAGGTGGGCCTGACGGATGCGCGGGGCAGCGTGCGATCGGCCGAGGCACGTTCATTCGACCCAGCTGCTCCGGTTGAAGACGTAATCGAGCTAATCGCGAATACCGTCTCCTCCGCCCTGGAAGCCGACGATGGCGCACCGTGCTTGGGCGTCGGCATCGGGGTGCCCGCGCCCGTCGACGAAGCGCACCGACGAATCGAGCTCTCGATCAACCTAGGCTGGAAGCAGGTGCCGATATCGGACATGCTGGAGGCGCGCCTCCACCTGCCGGTCGTGGTCGATCACAACGTGCGGTCCATGGCGCTCGCCGAGGCTCGATACGGCGAGCACGAAGTCAACAGCATCGCCTACGTCTACGTCAAGACCGGTCTAGGCTTCGGGGTCGCCGTCAAGGGCCAGCCCTTCTACGACAGCCGGGGTGGTGAAAGCTATCTCGGCCACACTCGCGTCGTCGAACAGGGCGAGCTGTGCTCATGCGGCGCCCGAGGATGCCTTGAGACGATGGTCTCTGAGCCGTACATCCTCAGGCGGCTCGCCGCTATCGATCCGACTTTCGATCCCGCGGGCAACGTACTCGCGATCCTGCACGAGTGGGCCAGCCTCGGTGAGCCGGCCGCGGTCGAACTCGAGGACAACATCATCGGACACATGAGTAACGCAGTCGCGACGGTCGTCAACCTATTCACGCCTGGACTTCTCCTTCTCGGCGGAATCTTCGCGACTTCGCCGGTGCCCATGATCTCCGCGATCCGCGAACAAACCCGCGAGCAGATCTTCCCCCTGCTCCGTGACGCGCTACGAGTCGAGTCCGCGGACGCGTCGCTGGAGTCGGCCGTGAGCGCGGGAGCATCTGTAGCCCTTGAGGAGTTGCTGTACCGATGACCGATCGCTGGAACATCCTGCTCATCACCGCCGACGACCTCGGGGGTGACACACCTTCGAGCTTCGGGGGGCCTCCCGGCGTGATGCCGGCGGTCGACGGTCTCGCGGGCGAAGGCATGGCCTTCCATCGGGCCCACGTCGCCACCGCCGTATGCCAGCCAAGCCGCTCGGCGATACTTACGGGACTGTGGCCGCACCGCAACGGTGCTGAGGGCTTCGAGCCCATCGCCGACGGTATCCCGGTGCTCACCGACTACCTGCGCGAGGTCGGGTATCAGGCCGGCATCCTGGGCAAGGTCGACCATCTCCAGCCGGTCGATCGGTTCGGATGGGTGACCTGGATATCGATGCGAGAACTAGGAATGGGACGGGATCCACAGGCGTACTCGAGCGCGGCAACGAGCTTTTTCGCGACGCACGCCGACGAACCATGGTTCCTCATGGCCAACGCCCACGACCCGCACCGCCCGTTCGACGGGAGCGCAGACGAGACTGCGAGGTTCGGCGAAGAGGACCTCGCTCGCATACCGGCGCCATCCCAGCGATACCGCCCGGGCGAGCATCCAGTGCCGGGCTTCCTCCCGCGCCTGCCGGGCGTGGAGCAAGAGTATGCACAATACCTCTCGTCCTCGAGACGTTGCGACGACGTCGTGAAGGCACTGCTGGTCGCACTCGACCACTCGGGCCAAGCCGACCGCACGATCGTCATATTCCTCTCTGACAACGGGATCGCCGTGCCTTTTGCCAAGGCGAACTGTTACCTGCAGAGCACCCGTACACCCCTCGTGATCCGTTGGCCGGGGCGCACCACACCGGGGGCAGCGGACGAGGAACACTTCGTGTCGGCACTCGACCTCTTCCCGACCCTGTGCGAGGCCGCGGGCATCCCGACTCCGGCCGGTCTCGACGGCCGATCCCTCACGGGCCTCATCGACGGCGCTTCGGAGGCCGATCGCGACCTGGTCTTCACCGTGTTCCACGAGACTTCGGCAAAACGCCGCTTCGAGATGCGGTGCGTGCAGGACAGCGACTTCGGCTACATCTGGAACGCCTGGTCCGACGAAGGTGTCGAGTACGAGGCCGAGAACATGGAAGGCATGACCTGGTCCGCCATGAGCGACGCGGCCGCCGAAGATCCCGAAGTCGCCGCCCGAGTCGAGTTCTACGTGCGGCGCGAACCGGAAGAGCTCTATCAGCTCACCACCGATCCGAACTCGCTTGTGAACCTCGCCGGAGACCCGGCATTCGAGGCCGAGGCCACACGACTGCGCGCCACGATGGCCGAGTGGCTCGAATCGACCGGCGACTTCCTCGCCGAGCGCTATCGGAGGGACCTCACCGAGTGAGGGCGGCTAGCGCGCTGTAGAGTCTCCACGACACTGCGCCATCACAGCTTCAGCAGCCCAATTGGTGCGCACGTGGCCGATGTGGTCCCGCATGATTTGTTCCATTGCGGGGCGGTCGTGGGCGAGGGCGGCGTCGAGCATGGCGTAATGCTCGTTCGTATTCTCGACGAGGTTGCCCGCGTCGGCGACCGCTTTCAAGCCGTGCAGTCGGGTGCGGTCACGCAGTTGCCGCACTGTCGCCACGAGAATGTCGTTGCCGTGGAGGGCGAGAAAGCGTGTGTGGAACGTGGCATCGGCGCTCAAATAGTTCGTCAAATCTTTGCGTTCTGCGGCATCTACCATGGAGTCAACGATGGGACGTAGTTCGTTGAGTTTGGCGTCTCGCTCGGGGCCCGTTGCTGCCGCGACCTCGCCCATGATGGGAACCTCGAGCAGAAGGCGAATTTCAGTGATGTGGTCGAGCTCGCGCGGCGTGACCTCGGTGACACGGAACCCGGTATTGGGCACGACGTCGACCATTCCGTCGCGGGCAAGGTCGAGCATCGCTTCACGAACCGGTGTCGCTGAAACATCGAGTTGCTTGGCGAGCGCGGGTGCGGAGTACACCTGCCCGGGCACGAGTTCGCCCGCAATGAGAGCTGCCCGAATGGTGTCGGCGACATACTGGCGGATGCTCTCCCGCGGCGGGCGTGGGGGAAGTATAGGAAGCGCTGGCTCCCTCATTGGTTCACAATGACGGATCGGCTGATGGCGGCAGCAACTGCGAGGTCTTCCCAGCTCATTCCTGAGCTTTTGAAAACCACCGGCCGGTCGCTCTGAAGTTCAGTTCTGCCACATACGACATCCGCCATGGGGATGAGGTCGTCGATGCTGAGCGCGTTCTCGGCGATCACGAGCACAACGTCGCCACTTTCCCGCAGCGCGGTGGCTACGTCTTCGACGATGACTTGGGATCGGGCCATCAGCGCGGAATCGAGCTCGCGGGCATCCGGCTCATGTGAACCGACGGCGATGACTACCGCATCCGCTCGAACGTGGGTCGAGGAGAACACCGGCGTGCGGGCGGTCGTGGCGCAGATGATCAACCCGGCAGATGCGACAGCTTCCGAGGCTTCCGCGCTGCCTGCCGCGACGACCGTGGCCTCGGCGACGGCGATGGGTCGCGGGGTGCGCACCACGAAGGTGACGGATGCGATGGCCCGCTGGGCGCCGAGAACATCCTTCAGTGTTGCGAGGTGATCGATCCCTTGCGGGCCGGCTCCGAAGATGACGACATGAAGTGGATCAGTGGTGCGCAGGAGCGCCGTTTCGGTGGCGGCCAACGACACGGCTGGGGTTCGGATATTCGAGAGTGCGGCACCCTGCATCAGCAAATTCGGGGTCAATGTCTCGCTGTCGAACAGGATGTAGATCCCTTGGATGCGCGGAAGATCCTGCTTCGGATTCTCCGGGCTGACCGTAATCACCTTGATGCCGGTGTGCGGGCCGACCTCGGACGGCATGAGCAGGAAGCCACCGTGGCTGAGTTTCTCGGCCGACCGAACATGGTCGGTGCCGGGATCGAATCCGGAGAGTAGCGCAGCCTGTATCGCTCCGACCGCTTGGGCTGGGCTGATGGCGGCGTAGAGCGCTGCGGCGTCGAGGTAGCGGGGTGCGGCGCTCATCGCAGCACGAACCCTGGCGTGAGGGTGTCGCGGGGGTCGACAGAAAATACGTGTTCGCCTGTCTTGAATGCCATCCCGGTTACTTGCGGCATGACCGCGTCATGGCCGGCAATGTGGACATGTTCGAGCACTGTCGCCGTGAATTGGGATCCGACTATGGAGT
>Ga0307486_1002019_pt1 | contig 14671 bp, 10 predicted proteins | sample CBIW02metaG_FD_203663 | JGI IMG/M metagenome (GOLD analysis project Ga0307486, IMG submission 203663) | Sea-ice brine microbial communities from Beaufort Sea near Barrow, Alaska, United States - CBIW 0.2 | ecosystem: Environmental > Aquatic > Marine > Coastal | place: USA: Alaska | collected... | reverse complement strand
ATGCTGTCTTCGCGGCCGACCTGCAGCAACTACGGCCCCAGCTCGGCCAGGCCGACAGCGCGGCAAACCTGCGCCGGCTGTTGCACGGTTCCGCCGTGCTCGCCAGCCACGCCGGCCCTGAAGACGCGTCGGTACAGGACGCCTACTCGTTGCGTTGCGCCCCGCAGGTGCACGGCGCTGCGCGCGACACCGCCGCCCACGCAGCGCTCATCGCCGGTCGCGAACTAGCCAGCGCCATCGACAACCCGGTCGTGACCGTCGATGGTCGGGTGGTGTCGAACGGTAATTTTCACGGCGCCCCGCTCGGTTACGTTCTCGATTTTCTCGCCATTGCATCGGCGGATGTCGCGAGTATGAGTGAGCGACGCACCGACCGGCACCTCGATGCGAGCCGGAGCAAGGGGCTCCCGCCGTTCCTCGCGCACGAAGTAGGCGTGGACTCCGGGCTCATGATCGCCCAGTACACGGCCGCCGGCATCGTGTCGGAGCTCAAGCGACTCGCTGCGCCGGCATCCGTTGATTCGATCCCCTCGTCGGCAATGCAGGAGGACCATGTGTCGATGGGCTGGCATGCCGCCCGCAAGTTGCGCCGCTCGCTTGACGGGCTCGGTCGGGTGCTCGCAATTGAGATTATGACCGCGGCACGGTCACTGGATCTGCGGGCGCCGCTTGCTCCCGCCGGCGCGACCGGAGCGGTGCGCGACCTCGTACGCACAGTAGCCGCCGGGCCAGGGCACGACCGTTTTCTCTCGCCCGAAATCGAGGGAGTCGTGGCCCTCGTCGCGTCGGGCGCGGTATGCACCGCCACGGCGACCGATTTGGCGTAGCGTTCGGCCGACCGTATTGCCCGGAACAGAACAGTTTTACCCCGTTGTGACCGTCGCGGTAGCGTGCCATACTTGCGCCACGCAGGCCCGCCCGAGCCGTGCGAATCCATCGCCCGAATGGATCAGGTCTTGCAATGTTGCTCCCCGAGAACCGGCGTCGCACGGTGTGGTCGGGGCGCGCGGTGTGGTCGGGGCGCGAACCGCGGCACGGAGCGCGGCACGTGACCCTGGGAGGGCAGGCTCGAGGAGCCCGGCCCGGCCCGCTCGCGACAGCCCTCATCACGGCACTTGTTCTCTTCGGTGCCCCCGTCGCGGCGAGCGCCGACGACGCCCCAGCCAACTCCCCCCTGATACCGACAGCAATCGCCGGCCCGACAGCGGAACCAGATCCGACCCCAACGCCAACGCCAACGCCAACGCTGCAACCCGTTGCACCGACCGCTATCGCCGCGCCTGAACCAACCGTCGAGCCGACGCCCGAGCCCACGCCCGCGATGGCCACGCCCACCGCAACACCGGAGCCGACAACGCAACCCACAGCGGCTCCCACTGCCACTCCGACAGACACCCCGCCAGCCACCGTGCCCCCAGAGTTTGCCCCAGAGTTGGCCCCGGCCGCTGCCGATGCTCCACCAGAGGAACCGGCTCCGGAACCAGCCCCTGATCCAGATCCCGAACCGACCGACGGTCCCATCCCGCCGGTGAACGGGACACCGGATTCGGGCGCAGCTCCGAGCGCAGACCCGGGCCCGGTCACGCCCACCAACACCCTCGCGCATCCTGTAGTCCCAGTCACGGACCAGGTAGCGGCGCAGGCAGCAGCGGTGCAGGCAGCGCAAGCCTCAGCACAGGCCGCGGCTGCCGCCACGCGCGCCGCCGCCCACGAACTCTCAGTTCAACGGGCCGCCGCGCTCACGACCGCACTGACCCGCTCGCAGAAAGCGCAAGCCGCGCTCGACACCGCGCGAAACAACCTGGAATCAGCGCGGGCGAGCCAAACGATGGCGCTGGGTCGCGCCGATCTGGTGCATCGACTGGCCGTCGACGCCACACAGGAAGCCGCCGACTCAGCGCACAGCTTCGCCGTACTCGCGCGCAAGCTGACCCAGCAACACAGCGGGGCCGCCGTCGCCGATGTCTTTCTCGGCGGGCATTCGCTCAGCACCGTACTCAACCAACTCAGCACGCTGGACCAGCTCAACCGGGTCGCCGAGAACATCGAGACGATCCAGGCTCGCGCCAAGCGCGACCAGGCCAGAGCCATCACCCTGAACCAGCAGGATGCCGATACGCGCGCAGCCGCCGGCATGATGTCGGTCGACGCCAGCCAGGCCGCACTCGACGTGGCAGCGACCGACTTCGCAAGAACAGGCCAGGCGCTGCTGGCCGCCGCCTCTCAAGCGGCGACCAGCGCCGCGAGTCTGGCGGCCCTCGACCTGCGCCCGATCATCCGCACCGACGACGGCCAGTTGAGTGACCAGAGCTGGACCAACCCGGCGCACGGTGCCATTACGGATGGCTACGGGCCGCGCCCGGTTCGCCCCCTCCCCGGCGTCGGCGCATTCCACTACGGCATCGACATCGGGGCGAGCTGCGGAACACCCGTCTTTGCTGGCACCTCCGGAGTCGTGCGGGCCGTCAGCGTCGTCGGAAGCTACGGCAACTGGATCCTGATCGACCATGGGGAGGGCGTGGAAACGGGCTACGCTCACCTCGCCAGCGGCGCCCCCCTGGTCGCTGTCGGTGATCGCGTCATCGCCGGCCAACAAATTGGAAACGTCGGCACTACCGGGCTGTCCACCGGCTGCCACACGCACGTCGAGGTTCGGATTAACGGCGTGCGCGTCAATCCCCAGTTGTTCTTCGTGAACCGCGGCGTCGTTCTCGGCGGCTGACGGCTGCCGGCTGCCGGCTGCCGGCAGCTGCCTATCGGCCCGCCCGACGCGCGGCACGACGCTCGCGGGTGCCCTCGACCAGCAGGTAGAGCACGGGCAGCACGATCAGTGTCAGCACCGTCGACGACACGAGGCCACCGATGACCACGAGGGCGAGCGGCTGCGAGATGAACCCGCCGTGGCCGGTGAGTCCGATCGCCATAGGCAGCAGGGCGAAGATGGTGGCGAGCGCCGTCATCAGAATGGGACGCAGCCGACGGCTCGCTCCGGCGACGAGAGCGTCGGGCACCGACAGTCCGCGCCGCCGATACTGGTTGACCAGGTCGACGAGAACGATCGCGTTGGTCACCACGATTCCGATGAGCATGAGCACCCCGATAAGCGACGGCACCCCCAGTGGAATACCGGTCACGACCTGCAGCGCGATGGCTCCGGTCGCCGCGAACGGCACCGAAACGAGCAGCAGCAACGGCTGCAGCAGCGAACGGAACGTTGCCACCATCACGATGTAGACGATGAGAATGGCCACGAGCATCGCGATCCCGAGCTGCTGAAAAGCTTCCGCCTGGTCGGCACTCACCCCGCCGAGCGTCGCGGAGGCCCCAGCGGGGAGCTTCGTGTCGACGAGCATCTGGCTCAGCTGAGCATTCGCCGCGCCCAGGTCGTCGCTCGCGGGCGTTGCCGAGACTGTCGCCGTGCGCAGCCCCTTGGACGTGGTGAGCGTACTCGGACCATCGACCTGTTCGACGGTCGCGAGAGCGGAGAGGGCGACCGGCCCGGCGCGGGTGGGAATCTGCAGGGCCGCGAGGTCAGCGGACGTCGTCGGCGGCGACTCGGCCGACAGGTACACGGTCAGGTTGGTCTCGTCGATCACGATCGACCCGACCGCGCTCGGCTGCATGGCCTGCGACACGAGAGTTCCGAGCGCGAATTCGCTGAGACCAACCGCCGCTGCTGCCGCGCGGTCGACCGTCATTGCCAGGTACGGCAGTGACGCGGCGAGAGTGCTCGAACTCTCCTTAATGGGGCCCAGTTTCTGGACCGCACTGAGAATGGACGTCGTCGCAGCCTCCAGGTCGGCATCCGTTGCCGCCGTGATGTCGATAGCGATATCGGAGGATGCCCCGAATCCGCTCGCCGCGGCTACCGAGATCTCGCCAACGTCGGGTAGGTCGGCCAGGGCCCGGCGTGCCTGATCTTGCACCACGCCCGCGTCGGCATCGTCGGCGGTGGTGATCGAATAGGTCACGACACTCGAGGTGGGCCCACCGCCCCGAAACGCGCTCGCCGGACCGCCGCCGCCGCCGCCGATCGAGAGTTGCACGATATCGATTCCGTCGAGGTCACGAAGCGTTGACTCCACCGAAGCGGATACCGCATCCTGCGCGGCCAGGCTGCTGCCGACCGGCAACGTCTGCGCGACCTGAAACGTGTTCTGTCCGGTCGAGCCGAGAAAGTTCACCTTCATGAACGGCACGAGCGCTGCCGTTCCGCCGAGCACGAGCACGGCGAGCAGCAGGGTCGCGACGGCGTGCTTGAGCGTGAACCGAATAACGGGCAGGTACCCCTTCTGCAGCCGCCCCGGATTCTCGCCGGCCTCGGCTGCCGCCGACACCCCCATCGCCGCGGACGCCGTCGCCGCGTGCCTCGAGTGCGCGCCGGTCATTGGGGACGGCTCCGTTGAAGCGCGAGCAAGACCCGCAATTGGCATTACGCCGGTCGGCTCCAGAGCGCCAGGGGCCGCTGGCGGGAGCTCGGATGCCGTGTCGGCGGCGCCCACGATCTTCGGCGCCCGCAGAAACCAATAGGCGAGCACCGGGACGATGGTCAGTGCCACGATCAGCGAGGCTAACAGGGCGATCGTCACCGTCAGCGCGAACGGCCGAAACAGCTCGCCCGTCGACCCGCCAACGAAGGAGATGGGCAGGAACACGGTGACCGTCGTGATGGTCGACGCCGTGATCGCGCCAGCCACTTCGCGCACAGCGAAGACGATCGTGGCTGCCCGGTCGGCGCCGGCGACCAGGTGCCGTTTGATGTTCTCGATGACCACGATCGAGTCGTCGACAACCCGACCGATCGCGATCGTCAGAGCTCCGAGAGTGAGAATGTTGAGCGAGTATCCCACGGTCTGCAGCCCGATGAAGGTGATGAGCACCGATGTGGGAATCGAGATCGCGGTGACGATCGTGGCCCGCACCGAGAGCAGGAACAGCAAGATCACGATGATCGCAAACCCAAGGCCGAGCAGGCCTTCCTGGGTGAGCGCATCAATTGATTGCTGAATGAACGGCGCCTGGTCGAACACGACAGTGAAGGTGGCGGGTGCGACTGCGGCTTCAAGTTGGGGAAGTATCGCGCGCACAGCCGTGGACACGTCGACAGTATTCGCGGCGGGCACCTTCGTGACAGCTATCGTCAGGGCGGGTTTACCGTTGACCCTGGAGATGCTCGTGACCGGGTTGTTGACGAGGGCGACCGTGGCCACGTTTCCGATCGTCGTGGGCACGGCATTCGCTGCGCTGCCCGCGGCTCCGGTCGGACCGGTGGGATTCGCCACGAGCGGCAGTGCGGCAATATCCTCCACCGATCCGAGCTTGCTGCCGGCCTGCACCGACAGGGTGGTGTCACCCTCGGTAACGGTACCGGCCGGAATCAGCGACCCGTTCTGTTGCAGGGCGTCCCGCAGGCTTTGCGTGCTCAACCCGCGGGCGGCGAGCTCGTCGATGTCGGGTGTGATCGTGACTCGGCGGCCGATGTCACCGACCAGCGCGGCGTCCCGCACGCCGGCCACGTCGCGAATGTCGCCGAGCACACTGCGTTTCAGCTGGTCGGCGAGCGCCACGGAGTCGCTCGACGTGACCGCGAGTGAGATCACCGGAAAATCATCGATGCTTCCGCTGATCACCCGCGGTTCGACGTCAGCGGGCAGAACGTTCTTGATGCGGTTGATGGCCTGGTCGATACGGGATTCGGCCTTGACCAGGTCGGTGCCGTAGGTGAAAGTGGCGCTCACGAGCGAGGAGTTGGTGTTGCTTGTCGTCGATGTCGTCTCCAGGCCGACGAGGCCTTGAATCGCGGTTTCGATCGGGGTCGATATGTCGTCGTTGACGACCTGCGGAGAAGCACCCGGGTAGCTCGTCGACACGAGCAGCTGCGGCAGCTGCAAAGACGGAATCAGCTCCTGCTTGAGCCCGGTCAGGGCCAGGCTGCCGAAAACTGCAGCCACAATCGTGATGAGGGCGATCAGCGCCCGATTCTTCATGCTCACTACCGCAAGAAAATGCACCCGCTCAGTATGCCAGTGCCGGGCCTGAAGAAACGGGGTGGGTCAGACCACTTCGGCCAGATATCCGGTATCGGCAAACGGATGCCGCAGGAGCGACCCCCAGGCGTCCTTCAGCGTATCGACGGCCCGGTCGGTTTCCTCGATGGAGTGCGAAAACGGCAGGCGTACAAACCGCTCAAAGGCACCGTCGAGGCCGAATCGGGGGCCGGCCGGCACGAGTAGGCCGCGGCTGCGAGCGGCCAGCGCGAGCTGCGAACTCAACGGACGGCCCAGATTCACCCAGGCGGTGCTCCCCCCGTCGACGTGCGGCACCTTCCAATCGGGGAAGGTGTCGGCGAGACGGCGTTCCAGGTGATCGCGCCCCGCGCGCAGCAGCTCCCGTCGGCTGGCCAGGATGCTGGGCGTCTCGGCAAGCAGCCGAGTGACGATGAGCTGTTCGAGGATGGGCGTGCCGAGGTCATTGGCCGACCTGGCCGCGACGAGCTTGTGGATAAGCGTCGGCTCGGCGCGGACCCAACCGATGCGAATGCCGCCCCATACCGTCTTGCCCACAGAACCGACGCTCACGACCTGGGGAGCCGATCTGGGGTCGGCGCAGGCCGCGAATGGCGGAAAAACGCCTGCCCGGTCGATGGTGAGCTCGGCCATGGTTTCGTCGATGATGAGTGTCGTGCAGGAGTCCGCAGCAGCGGCAGCCACCCGTTCGCGCTGCTCAGTCGGCATACTCTGGGCCGTGGGATTGTGAAAGTCGGGCATCAGATAACCGACCACGGGGTTGCTGCGCCGCAGAATCTGCAGCAGGGTTGCTTCGTCCCAGCCGTGGCTGGCGGGATCATCGTTGCGGCCGTCGGCCGAGACACTCACGGCAGCGAAGCGGGCACCGGCCGCGCGCAGGGCATCGGCAGCATGCGGGTAGGTGGGCGTTTCGATCAGGACGCGATCCCCCCGGCCCACGAGCACGCGTGCCAGCAGGGCAATGGCATGCTGGGCGCCCAGGGTCACCATGATCTGCTCGGGCGCGGTCGGCAGCCCGCGGGCCGCGTAGCGATCGGCGACGGCGGCCCGCAGCTCGGGAATTCCGACGTGATCGAAACCGGAGTCGCCGAGATACCGAGGCAGCTCGGCGGCGGCATGCACGGCCGCATCCGCCAGCCCGGGCCAGGCCGGCATCGTGGCCTTGCTGAAATCCAGGACGCCGTCTGCTTCCGGGGTGGCCACAGCCGTCGCCCCCGGCAAGCGCACGAAGCTGCCCGACCCGCGCACGCTGCTCAGATAGCCCGCGTCGCGCAACTGTCGATAGGCGGCCGTGATGGTGGTGCGACTCAGGCCGAGACGCACGCTCAAGTCTCGTTCGGCCGGCAGGCGGGTGTCCGTGGGGATTCGCCCGTCGAGGGCGAGCAAGCGGATGCGATTGCTCAAGGCGATATATGAGCTCGCTCCGCCGCGCCATTGCCCGAGCAGTGTTTCCAAGGCCCGTGCACTGAGGTGGTTCTCGGTCATGAGGCCACCCTAGCCAGATTGGTCTCTTGATAACAGGCCAATAATGCAATTGGATAGACCAGTATGACCCGCCGACTTACGCAGCTGCTTATTGGCCTCTTCTTGTACGGAATCGGCATTGCCCTGATCGTGCGCGGTGGCATTGGCGTGGCCCCCTGGGACGTGCTCACCCAGGGCATCGAAAACCACACGCACTGGGGCTTCGGCCTGATCACCATTCTGGTCAGTGCCGTGGTTCTCGTTCTGTGGATCCCCATCCGCCAGAAACTCGGTGCCGGCACGCTGCTCAACGCGTTACTCGTTGGCCCCTCAGCCGATGTGGGCCTGTGGCTGATTCCGGCCGACCTCGACCTGTGGGCACGAATCCTTCTGTTCGCCGCGGGACTCCTGACGGTGGCCGTCGCCACTGGCCTCTACATCGGCGCGCACTTCGGTCCGGGCCCGCGCGACGGCCTGATGACGGGTCTGCACAAGCGCACCGGCCTGAAGATCTGGATCGTGCGTACCGGCATCGAGGTGACCGTGCTCGGCATCGGGTGGGGGCTCGGCGGCAACGTGGGAATCGGAACCGTGCTGTTCGCCACGTTGATCGGGCCACTCTGCCAGCGCACCATCCCCTTCTTCGCGATCAAGCATCCCCCGCCCGCTCCCGCCGAGCCGCCCCTCGCCGCCGTCACCCCCCAGCCGTAGCCGACCCGATCCTGCGAAGCCAGGAACCGCGGCGGATCGTGGTGCTGCACCCGGCCCGCCTAAGCAACGCGCATGCGCATGCGCATGCGCGCTACAGGTGGCGCTCACCGAACACAAGCATGGCGTCCCGCACAAATTCCGCGCCCGAAACGCCGCCATAGTTCGCAGCGAACCGTTCATCCGCCACGTACATCTCGGCCAAACCCACGAAGTAAGCCCGGGGCGGTGCGTCGGTTCCCCCACCCGGTGTGCCCGGAATCCCTCGCAACCAGTCGAACTGCCGCTGCGCGAGGGCCTGCGCCTCGTCGCTGGTCGGGTCGACGCCGCGCAAAGCGGCCGCCTGCCAGTCGGCGCTCAGCGCCTGCTGGTGCTGTTGCCACACGGCCTTCCCGGCGGCCGACATGCTGCGCCACCAGGTGTCGCTGCGGCCATGGGCCTCCTTTCCCCAACGCTGTTCGACCTCCTCGCGGTACTGAGTGTGGTCGAACCCGTCGAACATTTTCTCTGCCATGAGTTGTTCATCTCCATCCAACGTGTTGATCGTGTTCTCGACCGACCGAATCTGTCGAGCCAGCCGTTGTTGTTCCTGCCTGAGCCAGTCGAGGTGGTGTTGCAGCGCCTCGACTTCGCCCCGCTGCTGCGTGAGCACGTGGCCGATTTCCGGCAGTCCCAGGCCGAGCGCGCGCAGCATCAAGATGCGCTGCAGGCGCACGAGCGCTCCCTCGTCGTAATATCGATAGCCCTTGCTGCCGACACGGCTGGGCGTGAGCAGGCCGACGTCGCCGTAGTGGCGCAGGGTGCGGCTGGTCGTGTGAGCCAGCCGTGCAATGTCCTGAATGGACCAGTCCATTTCACGCTCCTTTCCTCTGGTAGCTCCCACCCTAGAACTTGACGTTGCGTCAAGGTCAAGCGCCCATGTCGGTCGATGGGCGTACCGTTCACCGCATGGCGACGTGGCGAGACGTTGATCAGGATCCCCCGAGGCGAACGTGATGCTGGGGTGATGCCCGATTCGCCCAAGCTGCACGATGTACCCCGCGCGTCGCCATCCATTCGCCGACGCTGGAACCGCCGTCCGTCGCGTCCTCTGACAGGTCCGGCGACGCCAAAAGTAGGAGGGTCGGGGCTGGGGGTCGGGACCGGGAGCGGATCAGCCGGCTGTAGGCCCGCAGAACTCGGCGATGGCTCCCTCGAGAATATCGGCGACTATGCGCACCGACTCCGCGTCGACCCACTCAGTGTCGGCGTGCAGGCCTTCACCGTCGGCGCCGAACACGATGCACGGGATTCCCGCTTGGAGGATGAGCCCGGCGTCGGTCCAGAAGGGTTCGCCACGCGTTTTCACCGGACGGCCGAGTACTCGCTCGGTGCTGCCGCTGAGCGCACGCACGATGGGCCAGTGCGGCTCGGCCTCAAAAGCCGCGCGCGCCACCAACCGGGTCAGTGTGAACTGACCCTGCGGCTCGGCCTGGAGCGCCGCTGTGAACAACTCCCGCAATTCGGTTTCGACGCTCTCGGGCGACTCGCCCGGCAGCATCCGTCGTTCCACGGTGAGCATGCAGCGGGCCGCGACCGTGGCCGCATCATCGCCGCCGGAAATCTGCGACACCCGTACAGCGCTGTGGCCGAGCGAGGGATGAGCGGGGGCCGCGTTCAACCGCTGCCGCAGTCCATCCAGGGCGTGCAGAGCGAGCCCGGCGTGCCAGATGGCGTCGACGCCGAGCTCGGGCTGCGAGCCGTGCGCGGCGAGCCCGGTCAGCTCCAGTTCAAACCAGGCGAATCCGCGGTGGGCTGTGGTGAGTTCGAGACCGCTTGGCTCGATCACCAGGGCGGCGTCCGCGCGAAAGCTGCGCAGCACCTCCTCGGTTCCGATGCTGCCGAATTCTTCGTCGGCGACCAACGTGACAATGACGTCCCCGGCCAATTCGTCGGTGCCGGCCCGCGCCGCCGCCACGAGAATGGCTGCAAGCCCACCCTTCGTATCAATGGCCCCGCGGCCGTGTACCCGGCCGTCCCGGAGATCACCGCTGAACGGATCGCCCTCGTACGTCGCGACGCCGACCGTATCCAGATGAGCGTTGAGCATAAGCGAGCGACCGTTCCCGGTACCGCGCTTCACTCCGACCACGGATGGTCGCCCGGGAGTCTGTTCCAGCACTGTGACGTCAAAACCCCGCTCGAGCAGCCAGTCACGGCACCAAGCGGCAAGCTCAGCCTCACCCGCGGCACCGGGCACGAGGTCAGGATTGACCGAATCGATGCGCACAAGCTGCTGGAGAATCGTGACGGGGTCGTTCTCAAGGGGTAGACGGGCCATTCTACGAATCTAGGCCCTCTCGCAGGAGCCGTTGACCGGTCGATTCGAACGTCGTGGCATTCGGCCCTGTCTTCGCCGAGTGATGAGATGTTCTGAGTAGGGTGCAGCATGGGTTCTCGCGATATATTCCGCTCCCGGCTGGGGCTGATTCCGGCCGCACTGGTGAGCGCATCCGCTGTGCTGCTCTTTGTGCTGCGGCTGCCGCTGCCCGGCTATCTACTGCTCGCTGCAGCCCTGTGCCTCGCGTTCGTGATCAATCGGCCGTTGTTTCGGGATCTGTTGCTGATCTCGTCGGGTCTGGCGATCATCAGCTCGATCTCGGTCGAGGCGAACATCAGTTATCCCAACATCGCGCTCATGGGTACGGTCTTGACCCTCGCAGTGTTCGTTCCGTATCTGCTCTCACGCTTTTACTTCCGCGACCGCGCAATCCGGTTTCCGATTCGCACCGGGCAGCGCTGGAGCAGGCTTGAGCGCGCCTACCTGCCGACAGTGTTGTTGCTGGGCTATCTGATTCTGCCGAGCTATTTCATCGGAAGCGGCGCGTACCGAAACTGGCCGGCGGTGACCGCGCCCGACGAGATTGCCCGGCTCTTTGTCGGGGTGGGATTTGTGGGTATCTGGGACGAACTGTTCTTCATCTGTATCGCGTTCGCCCTGCTGCGTCGGCATTTTGACGACTGGCAGGCCAATATTTTGCAGGCCGTGATCTTCTCGTCGTTTCTCTGGGAACTGGGCTATCAAAGCTGGGGGCCACTGCTGACCGTGCCGTTCGCGCTGCTGCAGGGCTACACCTTCGCCCGCACCCGGTCGCTGACCTATGTGGTCTGCGTGCACCTCTTGTTCGACGTGGTGGTGTTTCTCGTGCTTGTGCATGCCCACAATCGTGACTTTCTGGACGTTTTTCTGTACTGACCCTCTTGCCACCTTCAGGAACGCGATATATCGTGTCTCTTAGAACACGCGATATAGCGCGAGTTCATTTCTTCTGAAAGGACAGCCAGTGTCACTGGAAAAATGGCTGGTCGCCCCCGGGCAGACCAAGATTATCGATATCGAACTGGTGCGCAAGCTCAAGGTGGGCCTCATCGGCGGCACCGTCGACATCATCGGACATGACGAGCCCGGCGCGCGCATCGAAGTGCGCGGCGTCACCGGCAAAGACCTCAAGATCTCGATGGACGGCGACCGCCTGGAGATTGACCACCCGCAACTGCGCTGGGACAACTTCATTGAGGTGTTCGCCTCGTTCCGCGGCACCGCACGCGCCGAGGTGAGCATTTCGGTTCCCCGCGACGTCGCGCTGCGATTCGGGGTCGTCTCGGCCGACGCTCTCGTCTCCGGTCTGCGCAATGACGCCAAACTCAGCACAGTCTCCGGAGACCTCGTCGTCGACGATGTCGAAGGAGACCTCGAGCTCAACGCTGTCAACGGCGAGATCTCGGTGCGCAACCACGTGGGCGCGCTCGTCGTGCACACTGTGTCCGGCGACATCATGGCGAGCGGCAGCATCAGTCGATTCACCCTCGACGGGGTGACGAGCGACGTGTTCCTGGACCTGACCGGCACGCCAGATCAGATCGTGACGAACTCGGTCAGCGGCAGCCTCACCGTGCGACTTGAACCGGACGTCGCCGCGCGGTACCACCTCAACACCATCTCCGGCACGCTCCAGCTCGACGACCACACCGTAAGCACCGCGTTCGGCAAGGGCTACGAGGGCTCCACCGGAAACCTCGACGGCAGCTGGCTCGACGTGCGTGCCAACTCGGTCTCGGGCGATATCTCTGTTGTGCGTCGCGAGAGCGCCGGCACAGCGGATGCCGCAGCGCCCGCCTCCGACCACGCCCCGCAGGACCCGGCATGAGCGCCATTTTCGCCCACGGCAGCCTGCGACTCTACCTGCTGAGCCTGCTTTCCGAACGCCCCCGGCACGGCTACGAACTGATCCAGGCACTCAGCGACCGGTTCGGCGGCACCTACAGCCCGAGCGCCGGCACGATCTACCCGCGGTTGGCCAAACTGGAGGAGGAGGGCCTCGTAACCAAGTCGACCGACGGCCGCAAGACCGTCTACGAGATCACTGACGCCGGCCGCGCCGAGTTGCTCGCCCGCGACGGCGAACTGGGCGCGATCGAAGACGAGGTGACCGACTCCGTTCGGCGCCTCGCCGACCAGGTGCGCAGTGGTGTGAACTCGGCCATGAAGACCCTGCGGGCCGACCTGGCCTCGGCCGCACGCCAGGCCCGCGAGGCCGCCACGGCAGATTCGGGCGGCTACGACGGCACTCCCGATTCGTGGGACCCGACGGGATCGTCGCCCAGGGGGCCTGCCGACTCGACACCGAGCGCGACCGCGGCAGGACCGGGCGAGACGTCGAGTCCCACGACATCGACGGGGGAAGAATCAGTCCCGCGCCACGACTCCACGCGAGCCCTCCGTGAAGCCGACATGGTTCTGAATGAGTTCCGGCAGCAGCTGCGCGCCGATCTGCGAACCCAGGCCTACCGGTCGGTCATGCCACCCGACACCGTTCCGTCTCTCCGTCGGCAGCTCGCCGACGTGCGCGCGAGCATCCTCGCCACACTCCACCCATAAGCTCAGGGCGGCGGCCCGCAACACGGCACGAAATGCGCGAGAAATCAAGACGATTTGACACGGGCCGCCGCAGGTGTAGTCTCATCCATCGTGACAACCGAGGCGAACGCTCCACTACCGGAAAGTCGTTCACCTAAACGGTGGATCATCGGCGATCCGCTCCCAACCGAGCATTTGGACGGCCAGCTTCTCCCTAAGCACCTCGCCCTGCCCATCTTTGCGAGCGACCCGCTGTCGAGCGTGGCGTACGCGCCGCAAGAGCTCCTCATGATCCTGACCCTCGGAGGGCTCGCCTTTTTGAGTTTCGCGCCGTGGGTTGCCATGGTCGTCGTCGTGCTGCTTCTCGTCGTGGTCGCGTCGTATCGCCAGCTGATCAAGGCGTACCCCTCTGGCGGCGGCGACTATGAGGTCGCCCACAAGAACCTGGGCGAGAAGGCCGGCCTGGTCGTCGCGTCTGCGTTGCTCGTGGACTATGTGATGACCGTGGTCGTGTCGGTCGCAAGCGGCGTGGACAACATCATCTCTGCACTGCCCGCGCTGGCATCGCTGCGGGTGGAATTCGCCGTATTCTTCGTGATTCTGCTCGCCGCGGTCAACCTCCGCGGGGTACGCGAATCGAGCAAGGCTTTCGCTTTTCCCACCTATCTGTTCGTCGCGAGCGTGCTGCTCATGATCGTGGTCGGTCTCGTGCGGATGGCCCTTGGCGACCCGCCCATCGCCGAATCGGCTGCCTTCAACGTTGAATCGCACAACCTCGCCCAGTCCGCGTTCATTTTACTGCTGCTGCGTTCGTTCGCGAGCGGATGCTCCGCCCTCACCGGCGTCGAAGCCATCGCCAACGGGGTCCCCGCCTTCAAACACCCCAAGGTCAAGAACGCGCAACGCACGTTGACCCTCATGGGCGGCATCGCGATCGTATTGTTCGTCGGGTTGACCGTCCTGGCCCTCGTCTCGAACGTGCACTACTCCGAGCACCCCTGTGACCTGATCGGTTGGGCCGAGTGCGCCACCGCCCCGCAGCGCAGCCTGATCGCGCAGGTCGCGGCCGCCACCTTCGGCAACTACTCGATCATGTTCTTCGTGCTGCAGGCTGCAACCGCCGCCGTCTTGTTGCTCGCCGCAAACACGGCGTTCAACGGCTTCCCACTGCTCGGCTCGGTGCTCGCGCACGACAAGTACGCGCCCAAGTCGCTCAGCACCCGCGGCGACCGGCTGATCTACTCGAACGGGGTCGTGCTGCTCGCACTCGCCGCCTGCGTGATCATGGTGGTCTACCGGGCCAACCTCACCGTGCTCATTCAGCTGTACATCATCGGCGTGTTCGTGTCGTTCACGCTGGGCCAGACCGGCATGGTGCGGCACTGGCTGACACTGCTCAAGAAAAATCCGCCGAACCGGGGTTCAATTATTCTGAGCCTGTCGATCAATGGTTTCGGCGCCGCACTGACCGGCGTGGTGCTCATCATCGTCACCATCACCAAGTTCACCCACGGCGCCTGGCTGGTGTTCGTCATGATGCCGGTGCTGTTCTTTCTCATGATGGGCGTGAATCGGT
>Ga0307486_1002018_pt1 | contig 14673 bp, 11 predicted proteins | sample CBIW02metaG_FD_203663 | JGI IMG/M metagenome (GOLD analysis project Ga0307486, IMG submission 203663) | Sea-ice brine microbial communities from Beaufort Sea near Barrow, Alaska, United States - CBIW 0.2 | ecosystem: Environmental > Aquatic > Marine > Coastal | place: USA: Alaska | collected... | reverse complement strand
GGGGCGACCGCTCAACCGGCGAGGTTTCGATGCGTTTGTCAGCGTAGTCGCCCAGTATAGGGAGTATGAGTTTCGCGCTGCCGCCGTTAGTGAACCCTCACCGTCACATCGGTGCTCGAACGTTCGATTTTTCTCAGCAGGTCGCCGTCATGGCGATCGTCAATCGAACGCCAGACTCGTTTTACGATGCGGGAACAAGCTTTGCGCTTGCGGATGCTCTGGCGGCGTCGCTGCGTGCAGTCGAGGAGGGCGCTGATTGGGTCGACATCGGAGGCGTACCGTTTGCTCCGGGAGAGCCGCTAGACCCCATCGAGGAAGCCGCACGCGTCGTGCCCGTGATTCGAGCACTGCGAAAAGCATCCGATGTCGTGATCTCAGTCGATACTTTTCATGCCGAGGTTGCCCGCCGCAGCATCGAAGCAGGAGCAAACGTTATCAACGACACCACGGGGCTCAGCGATCCTGATCTCGCGGGTGTCGTCGCCGAGAGCGAAGCGTCTCTCGTGCTTGTACATTCCCGCGCACAACCTCGTACTCATTTCGCTCGGCCCCACTACGACGATGTCGCCGCTGAAGTGCGCGACTATCTCGCGGTGCGCATCGACCGTGCGCATGCCGCAGGAGTGCCAAAGGAACGCCTCTTTGTTGACCCGGGTCACGACCTCAACAAGAACACGCTGCACAGCCTCGAACTCACTCGGAAACTTGACGTGATTACCGAGCTCGGACTGCCAACACTCGTTGCGCTCTCAAACAAAGACTTCATCGGTGAGGTGCTTGACCGACCAAAGCAGCACCGACTTGAGGGCTCGCTTGCTGCTGCCGTTGCCTGTGTGCTGAACGGCGCGCGAGTGGTACGTGTTCACGAAGTTGCTGAAAGTGTTGCGGCGATCCGCATGGCCGAGGCTATCCTCGGATTGCGGGAGCCCGCCGTGCTGACGCACAACATGTCCGACGCAAACGAAAGGTAGCTTCTCGTGGCAACTGCATCCGATATTCGTGCTCTGCATTCGGGCACAGTGCTCACCGACGAGCAATTGTTAGCGACCTATGCCGTTGCGGATCGCTCGGTGCCGTGGCTGCGTGCCAACTTTGTTTCCAGCGTCGATGGTGCGGCAACCCATGAGGGTACTTCGGGCGGTCTCGGAACGAATGCCGATGGCCGAGTGTTCGGACTCTTGCGCAGACTTGCAGATGTGATCGTCGTTGGAGCAGGCACTGTGCGCCAGGAGGGGTACCGCAATCTTGCTCTCGATGACGAGGCTGTTGCGTGGCGGACGGCCAACGGGCTATCAGCGCAGCCACCATTCGCCCTCGTGAGTGCTTCGCTACGAATTGAACCCGACGACCTCGCCCACTATGCGACGCGGCCCTTTGTGATCACGACCGAAAGTTCACCGGCTGATGCCCGATCGCGACTAGCGGACGTCGCCGAGGTGATCGTCGCCGGAGAGACTCAGGTCGATACCGTGCACATGAAGCGCGCTCTTGCAGAGCTCGGCTACCCGCAACAGCACAGCGAAGGGGGCCCGACGCTCTTCGCGACGATGCTCGGTCAGGGCGTAGTCGATGAACTCTGCCTGACAGTAAGCCCGCGCTTAGAAGGCGGCTCGGCGAGACGAATCGTGGATGCCGCTGAAGCGACGCCGCAGCCCATGAGTCTTGCGCACGCCTTAAGCGCCAGCGATGGCACTCTTCTCTTGTGCTACGTGCGTGTCCAACCCCACGAAAGCAGTTAGCACTCCACGACGTTGACGGCGAGCCCACCCATCGATGTCTCTTTGTAGCGCGAGCTCATGTCTTTGCCGGTTTCCGCCATCGTGATGATGACCTCGTCCAGGGAAACGCGGTGGTTTCCGTCTCCCCACAGCGCCATCTTCGCCGCGTTGATAGCTTTAGCTGCCGCGATCGCGTTGCGTTCAATGCACGGGATCTGCACGAGTCCGCCAATCGGATCACAAGTCAGCCCCAGGTTGTGTTCCATCGCAATCTCGGCTGCGTTCTCGACCTGCTCGGGTGTTCCGCCGAGAATTTCGGCCAAACCCGCGGCCGCCATCGAGGACGCTGATCCGACTTCGCCCTGACATCCGACTTCGGCCCCCGAGATAGATGCCAAGCGCTTATAGAGCACGCCAACGGCTGCGCTGGCGAGCAGGAAACGCGCGGTAGCGTCATCCTTCGTCGCTTGGTCAGCGTCTTTCATACCGGGGGCGTAATGCACCGCATAGAACAGCACCGCGGGGATGATGCCGGCCGCGCCGTTGGTGGGCGCGGTAACCACCCGACCGCCTGAAGCGTTCTCTTCATTCACGGCGAGAGCGACAAGGTTGACCCACTCCTGCCAGAACGCTGGATCGCGGTTGGGGTCCTCTTCGCGCAGTCGACGGTGCCAGTCTGGTGCGCGTCGACGTACGTTCAAGGTGCCGGGAAGGTTGCCGGTGCGTTCAAGACTGTTGTTTTTGCACTCATCCATGACGTCGCGGATGTGCAGGAGTCCAGCGGTGATCTCCGCCTGGGTGCGGCGCGCGAGCTCATTGCGCAGCATGACTCCGCTGAAGCTGAGGCCCTCGTTTCGGCAATGTTCAAGGAGCTGTGCAGCGGTGCGGAACGGCAGGGGATCGGCGATGGGAGCCGCTCCCGTGGCAGAGCGGCCGTCGCGGTTATCACCCTCGCGGTAAATGAATCCGCCCCCGATGGAGAAATACGTTGCTTCAAGCACGGGCTCACCGTCTGCACCGTTGGCCGCAAATTTCATGCCGTTCGGATGACCGTCGAGAACTGTGAGCGGGTGCAGCGCGATATCGGCCTCGCGAAAGACGAGCTCGTGGGAGCCAGATAGTTTTAGTGTTCCCGTGCTCTCGATACGCGAGAGAATCGTTTCCATTTCGGCGGGGAGAACCTGATCAGGGAGCCGGCCCTCAAGCCCGATGAGCACAGCGCTCATGGTGCCGTGACCCGCACCGGTGGCGGCCAGGGAACCATAGAGTCGTACCGTCAGCGAGGCGACAGAGTCGAGCATCCCGTGTTCGGAAAGATCTGCTGCAAAAGATGCTGCGGCGCGCATAGGGCCAACCGTGTGTGAACTCGATGGCCCGATGCCGACCGTGAACAGGTCAAAGCTGCTGAGTGGAACCTCCTCAAGTGAGGGGCTGGGTACTTCAGTTGTGGGCGTCAGATTGCGAATTGGCACGGTGACTCCATTTCTTCACCACACGTCTTCGTGTGGGCGTCGTTGAGTCCTCTCCGCTCTGTAATTGGGCCTGAGAGTTTCCGCACGCTTGTGGCGTTGCGTTGCCCCGTCGGCGAGTCGGACAGGGCCGACTACTTTTCAGAGTTGCCTAGCCACTGCGGTACTGGTGCCTGAGAGATTCCCGGAGAGGGTTTGCTCCTACGGCGCCAACCAACGATCGGAAGGGCTCTCCCGCAGCGGTATGACGGCTGTTCACTTGTGCCATCAGCATACACTTCGGGATGCGAGAGATGCCTGAGGAGTGAGCGCACGCTGAGGTCGCATTGTGTCCGCGCTCACGCACCGTTTCTGGCCCCATTATGCCAAGTAGCGGCTAGTCTTCGGGGTCGCTCGGATCGATCGGTTCGTGGTGGTCAGCGTTGATAATTCCCCGCCGCCAGTAGCCATCGGCAGCGACCTGTTTCTTGGACAGCCCGAGTTCGCGTCGCAGGTACCGTCGCAGTGAAACGAGCATTCCCGCCTCGCCAGCAAGGAATACAAAGGTCGATTCACCGATCGATCCGAGTGAACGCAACGCGGGGTCGATCTGGCCGAGTCCGTCGGTGCGGTAAAACCATTCGGCGGAGATTCGCGCGTGCTGCTCGGGTGTTAAGTAGTCTTCCCCGCCGACTTCGGCGACCTCAAACAGGCCGGTCACATTGACTGAAGTTGGCAACATATCGATCCAGCGAGACGCTGCGGGCAGCGCCGTCTCGTCAGCGACAAGGATGACGTGGGTTGCACCGTGGGGAAGCAGCTTAGATCCGCGCGGGCCAGCGATCGCCAAAGGGTCGCCAATCTGAGCGCGACCGGCCCAGGCTGAGGCAGGCCCGTCGTCTCCGTGAACGACGAAGTCGATGTCGAGCTCGTGCTGGCCCTCGCGGCTGCGGAAACCGAGCGGCGTGTAGTCGCGAGAAATGATCACGCCGGTGTCGGGACGAGTGATTCCCGTATCGGTCATCATCGGAGCGGTGAGCTCGCCAGTTGCTGGGTCGGGGAAAAATACCTTGATGTGATCGGTAGGCCCGCTGCTGACAAAGCTGGCCAATTCATCACCGCTCACCGTGATGCGCCTGATGTTCGAGGTGATTTGAGTGACAGCGCTCACGGTGAGGCGGCGCACAACGAGGGGGTGTTTGACAGAATCACGTTCAATAGACATAGGCGGTTGGCACTCGTGCCAGCTCATTTCGCTCAAGGAAGTTAGGCTTACCTAACAAGCGTAGCGTGTGGATGTAGCAAGGTCTATGCGTGATGGCTAAACGCTTGCCCTCACGTCGCTTGTCGTAATGGAAATCTCGCCCGTGAGAGAGCGGTGCACTGGACACTTGTCTGCGATCACGAGCAGAGATTTACGTTGGTCGTCGGTGATCTCACCCACAAACGTGAGTTCGCGCGTGATGTGCTCGACCATGCCCTCTGTTGACGAGCAGTGATCGCAGTTCGCCGCGTCAATGCGCTCGCGAGTCAATCGCACGCTCACTCCGTCGAGGGGCATCTTCTTGCGGTCGGCGTACATCCTAATCGTGATTGATGTGCAGCTGCCGAGGCCCGCCAGTACCAGGTCGTACGGCCCAGGGCCGTGATTTTCGCTGAACGGAGCAGGCTCATCAGATATCAGCTCGTGGCCAGACGCAAACACCCGCTGTTCGTAGCGTGCCGGTCCACTCTCAGTCACAATGACTGACTTTCCATCGCTCGTGATTGTCGCGCTTGGACTTGATGCAGCCGGGGAGCCGGAAATCGAGGAGGCCTCGACCGAAGTGCCAGTAGCGGTGCCAGTGCCTGAGCTGGTGCCAGTGCTCGCGAACGCGCTCGCCGCGGAGTCGGCGTTTGCAGGCTCGAATGCGTAGCGCGCGACCCACGCGGCGATCATGCTTGCGGCAAACGAGGCATCGTCTCGGTTGCTGAGCAGGTGATCCGCTCCGTCGAGTGCGACAAACGACTTGGGATGCATCGCCGCATCGAAGATTTCGCGGGCGTTGTCAATGCCTACCGTCTGGTCGATCGGGGAGTGGACCACCAGCAGCGCGGCATCCAGCTCGCGGAGACGGGCGAGCTGAGGTTGCGCCGCAATGTCATCGAGCATCTGCTTGCGAATGCGAAACTCGCGCCCACCGAGCTGCACTTGGGCTTCGCCTTCGGACACAATCTCGGCGCTGGCATCGGAAAACAGATTGGTGATATGAGCGGGATCGCTTGGGCTTCCGATCGTCACGAATGCTCGAGCCGAAGGAACTCGGTGAGCAGCAGCGAGCACTGCGGCCCCACCGAGCGAATGCCCGATGAGGAGGGTCGGGGCACGATAGTTGTCGCGAAGGTACTCGGTCGCGGCAACAACGTCGTCAATGTTTGACGAAAAGTTGGTGTTCGAGAAGTCGCCGTCAGAGCCACCCAAACCGGTGAAGTCGAAACGCAACACAGCAATTCCGTAGTCAACGAGCGCTTTGGAAATACGGGATGCCGCAAAGGAGTCTTTGGAACAGGTGAAGCAGTGCGCGAAGAGCGCGAACGCCGAAGGCGACCCTTCAGGAAGCTCCAACCGAGCCGCGAGCATGTTTCCGTCTGAACCGGGGAACTCGATCTTCATCGTTTGCTACCGCCCTGTTTTCGAAGAATCTCCAGAGTTTCTCATCCGGATAGTGAATGCACCAGCCTATCGAGCAATTCCCGCGAGTGAGCCCGTGACTTGGGCGCCCGAAACGTCATAGACGAGACACAGAATTTCGCGGTCGCCCTCAGACCAGCTTCCCGCAGTCGGGAAGTACCAGGAGAAGTCATAATCCGAGTCGTCATAGTTGGCACCGATGAATGACTCAAACTCGGTGGAGCAGTCTGCCGTAGCCTGCTCCTCAATAACAGCGTCGCCGGGGAATTCCCCATCGGGAACGTTGACGGAGGCGTAGATTTCGGTATCGTGCGGCTCGGCACAATCGATCGTCGTTGTCTCGGAGCGCTCACCCTCGTCAATGCTGTCGATTTCGCAGTCGCCAACGCTGATGTCAAAAATGTTCTGGGTAGTGCCGTCGCTCGAATCGACAGCGTTAGAAATCTCCGTCGTCACTTGATCGACGACGGTGCATCCGCTAAGCGCAACTGCAGCGGCGGCGACTGTGGCTAGTGTGAGAGTTTGGCGCCAGAGGGTCGCTGTCGTCATAGAGTTTCGTTTCTTTTCGGGTGAACGTGGTCGCGCTTCGAACCGCTCAAGCGTAGTGAACACTTGGTCGGTGCTGCTGGTCGGAGACGGAGAATTATGGGTGGGAGCGCAGGAACGAGAGAACTTCGTCGTGAAGGATCCCGTTGGTGGCAAGCGCGTTGCCGTGCCATGGGCCCGGCTCGCCCGTAACGGACGTGAACTGCCCACCGGCTTCGAGCACGATGGGAATCAACGCCGCCATGTCGTAGGGCTTGAGATCAAACTCGCCAACGACATCCAGAGCGCCCTCGGCAAGAAGCATGTACGCCCACATGTCGCCTATTGCGCGCGAACGCCACGTTGCTCGGGTGAGAGCGATCGCAGCGTCGAGCCGACCAGCCTCATCCCAGCCGGAAAGGCTGTTGTAACTAATGGATGACGCGTCCAACGAGGTCACCTTGCTTACGGAAATCTGTTGTGGTTCTTCGCCGTGTGTCTGCGCAAATGCGCCATGACCGGTTGCCGCCCACCACCGTTTGCCGAGGGCTGGCGAGCTGACGACACCGACCTGCGGAACGCCATCAATTGCGAGCGAGATAAGGGTGCCCCAGATGGGAACACCGCGCAGAAAGTTTGAGGTCCCATCGATTGGGTCAATAATCCACTGCCGGTCTGAATCGCCGGCCTCGCCGTACTCTTCACCCAGAATCGAGTCACCGGGGCGGGCGCCCGCGATTCCAGCGCGGATGCTGCGCTCAACAGCTTTGTCGGCATCTGTCACCGGTGTGCGGTCTGGCTTGGTCGTCACCTCAAGGTCGAGCGCGGTGAAGCGATCAAGCGAGATGAGGTCCGCATCACCCGCAAGGGCAAGAGCGAGAGAAAGATCGTCGGCGAGAGTGTATTCGGTCACACCTACACGCTAGTGGAACCCAGTGTTGTGATGAGCCGCTGGAACGAATCCAATCGCAATCGACCAACATCGCCCAGTGCCCCAGCATTGACGGATTCGGCGATCGCACAGTCTGGAGCATCTGGAAGATGAGTGCAGCCACGGGGGCACTCTTCCGCCAGCACTGCCAGATCGGTGAATGACGACAAAATTTTGCTCGGATCGATGTGCCCGAGCCCGAATGACCGAACTCCGGGGGTGTCAACAACCCAACCATTGCCGACACGGTACGAAATCGTCGATGACGAGGTGTGTCGACCGCGACCGGTAACCGCGTTCACGTGACCGACAGCGCGGTTGGCATCAGGAACAAGCGCGTTCACCAGAGTCGACTTTCCGACGCCGGAATGACCGACAGCCACCGTCGTGTGGCCCGCGAGAGCAGCGCGGAGTTCCTCGAGGGGAACCTCATCGGATCGACTCGCAATCACCTGAAACTCGAGCCCCGCAAAATTCTCGAGGAAGGGCCCGGGATCAGCGAGGTCAGTCTTGGTGATGCACAGGATGGGAGTGATTCCGGCATCGTATGCTGCCACCAAATAGCGGTCCACGAGTCGCGGTCGTGGCTCAGGATCAGCGGCGGCAACAACGATGAGCATTTGGTCGGCGTTGGCCACAATGATGCGCTCTACGGCATCCGTATCGTCGGCACTGCGTCTGAGTAGCGTTGTGCGCTCACGAATACGCACAATGCGCGCGAGAGTTCCCTCAGTGCCGCTTGTGTCGCCAACGAGGTCGACCCAATCACCGGTGACAACGGAAACTTTGCCCTGTTGATTGCGACCGAGTTCGCGCGCGCGTGCAGCGATGATCTGACGTTCCGTGTCGGTGCCCTCATCGAGCCACACGCCATAGCGGCCGCGGTCGACGCTGAACACGCGACCTTCAACCGCGTCGGCATGTTCGGGGCGAATCTTGCTTCGCGGTTTGTTGGCCTTGGGGTTGGGGCGTACCCGTATCGAGCTTTCGTCGTACTCGCTGTACTTGCGGTCGTCGTCATCGTCGTCCCCACTGAGCCAACTCATAGTTACAGGAGCCCGAGAGTGTTGGTGGTCAACGGGGCGTCACCAACGAGGGTTGCCCACAGTGCTGGAAACTGCGGAAGGGTCTTGGCTGTAGCCTCGATTCCTTCAATCTCGATTCCGGCAACAGCGAGACCGATGATGGCTCCGGCCGTCGACATCCGATGATCTTCGTAGCTGTGCCACACGCCACCATGTAGTTCTCGAGGCTCGATGTGGAGGCCATCGTCGAGCTCGGTGACCGCTCCGCCCAGAGCATTGATCTCTGTGCGGAGGGCAGCAAGCCGATCGGTTTCGTGCCCGCGAAGATGTCCGATTCCCGTGATCGTACTGGGGGAGGATGCCAGAGCGGCCAGGGCAACGATCGCGGGAGCGAGTTCGCCACCGGTGCTGAGGTCGAGCTCGATTCCGGGGTAGGTATGGCCGCTAACTACGCCAGCGCCGCCATCAATGGTCAGTGCGCCATCACTGCGCGACGCTGTTGCGCCGAACAGTGGCAAAAGTTGTTCGAGGTCTGCGCCCACCTGAGTGGTGGCTTCTGGCCACCCCTCGATCGTGACAGTTCCGCCCGCGACAATTGCCGCAGCGAGGAAGGGGGCAGCATTCGAGAGGTCAGGTTCAAGTTCAACATCAATCGCGCGGATCGGGCCAGCGGGCACGACCCAGACTCCCGGCTCCGGGCTCTGCACGACTACGCCACGGGCAGCCAGACACTCGATTGTCATCTCGATGTGCGGCATGCTCGGCAACGTGTTGCCGGTATGACGCAGGGTGAGTCCTTGATCGAAGCGGGCGGCAGCCAAGAGCAAACCAGAGACGAATTGGCTAGAAGCAGAAGCGTCAATGCTGATCTCTCCGCCGGCAACCGAGCCCATGCCGTAGAGATTGAACGGGAGGGTTCCTCGACCGTCGTCCGAGACATCCACCCCAAGCGCTCGCAGAGAGTCAATCGTGGTGCGCATCGGCCGGCGGAGTGCCGCCTCGTCACCGTCGAAGGAAACAGGACCCAAGGCGAGTGCAGCAACCGGAGGCAAGAAGCGCATGACGGTTCCGGCAAGACCACAATCGATCGAGCTGCCGCCTTGAAGTTCGCCAGGGGTCACAGCAAGGTCGGGACCAAAGACGTTGCCGGTTGCGATCTCGTCGATTTCGACGCCCAGAGCACGCAGGGCCTGGATCATTAGCGCACTATCGCGCGAATGAAGAGGCGCATGCAGCCGTGAGGGACCGTCGGCCAGGGCTGCGAGAACCAATTCACGATTCGTCAGGCTCTTGCTGCCAGGAAGATTCAGGGTCTCCGACAACGCGTGCGACACCGTTGGAGCGGGCCAATTGCCTGGCACCGTGGTGTCTGGCACCGTGTCGTCATTATACGGGCTGAACTCTGGGTTGGAATACTTCGATACGAACATTAGTTACTAAGAGTATCGGCGTTTTACGCACCACGGAGGAGGCACCTGCATGACTGCATTACTGAGCACTCAGCCAGATACCGTGATCGGCGAACTAGAATTGTCGCTGATGACTACCGACAGAGTTGAGCACAGCGCCACCGACACCGCCGCAGCCGACAAGCGGCGGCAATTCGAAGAACAAGCGCTGCCCTTTATGGATCAGCTATTCGGCGCCGCAATGCGCATGACCAGAAACCCCAGCGATGCCGCCGACCTCGTCCAAGAGACGTTTGTTAAGGCGTTCCAAGCGTTTGGACAATACCAACAGGGCACAAACCTGAAGGCCTGGTTGTACCGCATCCAGACCAACACCTTCATCAATATCTATCGCAAAAATCAGCGCAACCCCTACCAGGGCACGATCGACGAACTTGAGGACTGGCAACTGGGTGGCGCCGAGTCGGTAACTCAGTCTGTCTCTACGCGTTCGGCCGAAGCTGAGGCCATCGATCACCTGCCAGACAGCGCAGTGAAGGATGCTCTTCAGTCGATTCCCGAAGATTTTAGACTCGCTGTCTATTTCGCCGACGTCGAAGGCTTCTCCTATCAGGAGATCGCCGACATCATGAAAACACCCGTAGGCACCGTAATGAGCCGACTGCACCGCGGCCGTCGCCTGTTGCGCGAACTACTGGCCGACTATGCGCGTGACCGCACCCCAGCCACGCCCGCATCATCAAGGAGCAAGAAATGACCGATTGCGGTTGCGAAAAAGCCAAAGCAGAACTCGAGGAGTACCTCGACCGCGAACTGAACGAAGCAGACTTTCAGGATGTCTCAGATCACCTCGACAACTGCGAGTCCTGCTCGAGTGAACACCTCGTTGCGCTCGCGTTGAAGCTCAAGGTAAAGCAAGCGTGTCGTGAGACGGCACCCGAAGACCTTCGTAGCGCGATTCTGTCGAAACTGGCAGACGCCTAAGCTCTCTGCTACAGCTGCTCAATCTGCTACCAACGCGAAAGCGGGCACCCTCCGAAGAGGATGCCCGCTTTCGTCGTTAACGCTGCTGCACGACCCTAGGGCTGCGTAATGGCGTGGTCGATTAGCTCTGCCTGCTCAAGCGCGCTGCGCTTCGACGATCCGGTCGCGGGTGAAGCCGCTGCCGGACGCGAGGCAAGCTTGATCTCATGTGCAGCGACGTATCGTTGCAATTCCAGAGTGATAAACGGCCAAGCGCCCTGATTCTCAGGCTCGTCTTGAACCCACACGATGTCGGCATTCGGGTACTTCGTGAGTACCTCGTTCATGTCGGTAACAGGAAGCGGGTAGAACTGCTCCATGCGCACGACGGCAATATGGGTAATGTCTCGCTTATCGAGTTCAGCGACGATGTCGTAGTAGATCTTGCCCGAAGTGACAATCACGCGGGTAACATCCGACTTGTCGCTGAGTCGCACGTCGTCAAGTACAGGCTCGAAGCGGCCACTCGTGAAGTCAGCAACATCGCTCGTCGCGCCACGGAGGCGAAGCATTGCCTTGGGAGTGAAAACGATCAGTGGTCGACGCGGCCGCGAGTACGCCTGACGACGCAGCAAGTGGAAGTACGACGCGGGAGTTGATGGCCGAGCAACGATCATGTTGTTCTCGGCGCACAACTGCAGGTAGCGCTCGATTCGGGCTGAAGAATGGTCGGGACCCTGGCCTTCATACCCGTGCGGCAGAAGCATGACAACGCTGGAACGCTGCGCCCACTTCTGCTCGGCGCTCGAGATGAACTCGTCGACTACGACTTGGGCGCCATTAGCGAAGTCGCCGAACTGCGCCTCCCACATGACAAGCGCGTCAGCACGTTCAACCGAGTAGCCGTACTCGAAGCCGAGAGCCGCGTACTCGCTCAGCAGAGAGTCGTAGATCCAGAAGCGTGACTGGCTTTCAGACAGGTTCTGCAGCGGGAGCCATTCTTGACCATTCACACGGTCATGCAAAACAGCATGACGCTGAACGAAGGTGCCTCGACGGGCATCCTGACCGGCCATACGCACCGGGGTGCCCTCAAGCAAAACAGAACCGATTGCCAGCAACTCGGCGAATGCCCAGTCAATGGCACCCTTACGGCTCATGTCTACGCGCTTGCGCAGAAGTGCCTGCAACTTATTGTGCACAGTGAAGTTGGCGGGCGGGTTGCCGTGCGCGTCACCGATGAGGTGAACAATGCTTTCGTCGATTCCCGTCGTGATGGGTTCACCGACAGCATCGTCGCGCTGCGAGCCAGGACGCTCAAGATCGGAGATTCCGTTGCCATCCTGAGTGAGAATCGGCATCGAGCCGGTCTGTGCTGCATGCGTTTCGGCGAATGCGCGCTCCAGACGGTCCTGGAAGTCCTGGTGGCTCGCCTCGTACTCTTCCTGAGTGATATCGCCACGACCGACGAGACCCTCGGTGTACAGGGTTCGAACGGAACGTTTTGCCTCGATCAGGTTGTACATCAACGGCTGAGTCATTGAAGGGTCATCGCCCTCGTTGTGTCCACGCCGGCGGTAGCAAATCAGGTCGATGACAACATCGCGGTGGAACTTCTGACGGTACGCAAAGGCGAGCTCAGAAACGCGAACAACGGCCTCGGGGTCATCACCGTTGACGTGGAAGATCGGAGATTGAACCGTCTTGGCAACATCGCTCGAGTACTGCGAGGTGCGAGCCTCGCCGGGAGGAGTTGTGAACCCAACCTGATTGTTGATGTTGACGTGGATTGTTCCACCCGTGCGGTATGCCCGCAGCTGTGACATCTGCAAAATTTCTACCACGATGCCCTGGCCCGCCATTGCAGCGTCACCGTGAACCATCACCGGCAGAACTGCATAGGAACCGATCGGACGGCGATCCTGCTTTGCGCGCACGATGCCCTCAAGGACGCCATCGACAGCCTCAAGGTGAGAAGGGTTTGCCGCGAGGTAAACAGGGATCTGTCGGCCATCTGCAGCGGTGAATGTGCCCTCAGTTCCGAGGTGATACTTCACATCACCGGAGCCCTGAACGGTGCGCGGATCTTGAGTTCCCTCAAATTCGCGGAAGATCTGTCCATAGGTTTTGCCAGCGATGTTCGTCAGAACGCTCAAACGACCGCGGTGCGCCATGCCGATCGCAACCTCTTCGAGGTTGGCTTCGGCTGCTTTCTGGATGACAGCATCCAGCAGTGCGATCGTCGACTCTCCACCCTCAAGGCTGAAGCGCTTCTGACCGACATATTTAGTCTGAAGGAACGTCTCGAATGCTTCGGCTTCGTTGAGCTTGCCGAGGATGCGCATCTGCTCGTCATGGCCAGGCTTTGAATACGGCTTCTCGACGTGATCCTGAATCCAGCGACGCTGCTCAGGGTCTTGAATGTGCATGTACTCGATGCCGACGGTGCGGCAGTATGCGTCGCGCAACATCCCAAGAATTTCACGCAAGAGCGCCTGACGCTTGCCACCGAATCCGCCAGTAACAAACTCACGGTCAAGATCCCAGAATGTGAGGCCGTGGCTTGAGATGTCGAGGTCGGGATGTGAACGCTGGCGGTACTCCAGCGGGTCAACGTCGGCCATGAGGTGACCGCGAACCCGGAACGAGTTGATGAGTTCCTGAACACGCGAGGTCTTATTGACGTTGTCCGCAAGGTCAACACTGATGTCGTTTGCCCAGTGGATGGGGTCGTAGGGGATGCGCAGTGCCGCGAAAATGTCTTCGTAGAAGTGGTTCTCACCGATGAGGCGTTCGTGGACTTTCTTAAGGAACTCACCCGAACCTGCACCTTGGATGACGCGGTGGTCGTAAGTGCTCGTCAGAGTAATGGTTTTTCCGATGCCCAACTCGGAGAGGGTGCGCAAACTTGCACCCTGGAATTCGGCCGGGTACTCCAGGGCACCGGCACCGACGATTGTTCCCGAACCACGCATGAGACGAGGAACGGAATGCTCAGTACCGATTCCGCCGGGGTTGGTCAGCGAGATCGTGTTGCCTTGATAGTCAGCGCCGGTCAACTTGTTGGCACGCGCACGAGAAACGATGTCTTCGTAGGCGGCGAGGAATTCGCCAAAGCCCATTGTCTCGGTCTGCTTGATGCCGGGAACCACAAGCGAACGGGTGCCATCGGGCTTAGGCATGTCAATCGCGATGCCCAAGTTGATGTGCGCTGGGGTAACTACCGAAGGCTTGCCCTCGGGCTCGTCGTAGAAGACGTTCTGGCTGGGGAACTCTTTAAGAGTTTGGATGATCGCCCATGCAATCAAATGGGTGAACGATACTTTGCCACCGCGAGCTCGCTTGAGGTGGTTGTTGATGACAATGCGGTTGTCGATCATGAGCTTGGCGGGGATGGTGCGAACACTCGTCGCGGTCGGAACCGTGAGGCTCGAGTCCATATTCGCCGCGAGGCTCTTCGCTGCTCCGCGAAGGGGAGCTATCGCGTTCTCTGTCGCCGGCTTCGCCTTGGTTGCTGACTTAGTCGTGTCGATGGGAGAAGTGGCTGGTGCTTGAGCCGGAATCGGCTGTGGCTTGGGTTCGACCGATGTGGTGCGGGCAACGGGCTGGCTGCCGGTGCTCGGGTTCGGTTCATCAGAGAAGGGCTTCTCCGTTGAGGCTGGCTTCTCCGCCGGTGCCTCGGACGGCTGCTCTGCCGGTTTCGTCTCTACTGGCGCCTGCGCGGTTGCCTTCTCGGCCTCGGGCGGCTGCTCCGCGGGCGTCTCTGCGGGCGTCTCTGCTTGCGGCGCTTCGGCAGCGGTGTCAGAGGTGGTCGGAGTGGTTTCCGCCGGTGAGGGAGCTACCGCTGGCTGATAACTCTCAAGGAACGGCCACCACGATTCAGCAACTAGATTCTTGTCTTCGAGGTACTTTTCGTACATCTCGTCGACCAACCATTCGTTGGCCCCGAATTCGCCTGAGGAGTCACCTTCCGGTGCGATTCC
>Ga0307486_1002017_pt1 | contig 14677 bp, 13 predicted proteins | sample CBIW02metaG_FD_203663 | JGI IMG/M metagenome (GOLD analysis project Ga0307486, IMG submission 203663) | Sea-ice brine microbial communities from Beaufort Sea near Barrow, Alaska, United States - CBIW 0.2 | ecosystem: Environmental > Aquatic > Marine > Coastal | place: USA: Alaska | collected... | reverse complement strand
ACCACGTCCTCCCCTGGCAACACGACGGCCCCACCCATATCGATAACGGAGTCCTGCTCTGCTGGTACCACCACCACACCATCGACACCAACGGCTGGACCATCCGCATGCACAACGGCCGACCCCAGATACGCGGACCCCTACTCTGGGACCCCACCCACACCTGGCGACCAGCCCACACCCACCGCGCCAACACCCCCAGCACCCCACCCCACTGGCGCACCTAAAAGCCCTGGCACACCCCGAAACACCGCCGCACCTAAAAACACCGGCGCACCCAGAAACGCTGGCACCCTGAGCAACACAGCAGACCCACTCATCGCAGATTGGTCCATGTGCAAAATTCAGGACTCAATGATTGTCTACAGACCACTGCTCTTCGGTGCCACCGGGAGTGTCTCGGGACTGTCTCAGTAACGATGTTTCCGGCGGTATTCATTAGTACGATTCTGGGTTCGGCCAGCGGTCGTGAAACGTGATGGCGAAGGCGGTGAGGGCTGGCTTGCAGCGCATCGTCCACCGTGCTCAGCCCATTCCTGTGGTGCCCAGGCTTCGGGTTACCACATGCAAGCATCTCAGACAGTATCTACCGACAATGTTGGCGCGCTGGTGTAGTCCGCTGTCTACCAGGCCCGGCGTTCCCGCAGCTTGTACCCTGTTGGGATAACGGCGACAGCTGGACAGGCAATATGAACGGTGCCCTGGCTTGTTACCAGCACTGCGGCAAGGGCCGTGCTATCCGATCAAAATCGTTGGGACCCGGCATCACAAATAGTCTGTTGTGCATGGATGTACTTCTTGACCTCTGGCAGCGCATAACGATGTCGCAGGCCGCGCTGGCACCGCTCACCTCCTGGCTGACCGTGCTGGGCGCCGGGGCGATCGTGCTCCTTCCGCCCGTCTGGCGACTGGCCCGCCACTTCATCACCATCGTGCACGAGGGTGGTCACGGGATAGTTGCCGTTATCTCTGGTCGACGACTCGGTGGAATTCGGTTGCACTCCGACACGTCCGGGCTCACGGTTAGCCGTGGGCGGCCGAGTGGCCCTGGCATGATCTTTACTCTTCTCGCCGGCTACCCGGCCGCAGCCTTGCTCGGCCTCGGCGCGGCCTGGCTGCTCAGCCGGGGACACTACGCCGGTCTACTGTGGGCGCTCCTGGCCGCGCTGGCCCTTCTGCTCCTGCAGATCCGCAATTGGTTCGGACTCTGGTCCGTGGCAGTGACTGGAACAGTGGTTCTTGGTGTCACGTGGCTCGGGTCGGTACAAGTTCAGGGGGTGTTCGCCCTCCTGGTCACGGCCTTTCTTTTGCTCGGAGCGCTGCGTACGGCCCTGGAACTGCAGCAATCACGATGGCGCCGGGCCGGCTCGTCGTCCGATGCCGACCAGTTGGCCAGACTCACGCACATTCCCGGGATCTTCTGGGTAGCCATGTTTATCGTCATTCAACTATCCTGCCTCGCCGCTAGCGCCCGCGTCTTGGGATTCATTTAGGGCTGTGAGCCTCAGTCGGCACTCAAACAACCGTGGCAGGGTTGGGACATGACAAAAATTGCGATTATCGGCGGGCACGGAAAAGTTGCTCTCCACCTGGCACAGATATTGACCCACGACGGCCACGAGGTGAGTTCCTTCATCCGAAAGCCCGAACAGAGCGACGACATCTCCAAAACCGGAGCAACACCCGTCGTCGCGGACGTTGAAAATCTTTCACAAGAAGAGCTGGCAACCCTGCTTTTCGGGCACGACGCCGTGGTCTGGTCCGCCGGAGCAGGAGGCGGCAGTGACGACCGCACCTACGAGGTCGATCGGGACGCAGCTATCCGTTCCATGAACGCAGCGGCAGAAGCCGGAATTTATCGATACGTCATGGTGTCCTACTTCGGTTCCAAAACCGATCACGGCGCATCTCCCGACGATGGCATGTTTGCTTACTATGAAGCTAAAGCGGCCGCTGACAATTATCTTCGTGCTACATCATTAAAATGGACGATTTTGGGACCGAGTGCCCTCACCAACGACACGGCGACTGGAGCAATCTCGGTCGGGTCCAAGGATGCCAAAGGCGACACATCACGCGAGAACGTTGCCCTCGTGGCTGCCGCCGTACTGGCCGAGGAAAAATCCGTAGGAAAGTTTATTGAATTCACCGACGGCGATACAGCGATCGATGAGGCTATAGCAGCAGTCCACTGACATTCATCGTTTCGCCCTAGTTGCCGCGACCAAACCAGGTCGTAACGCCCGGCGAGTACAGCACCGAGTCGGGGGCGCGGACGGCGAGTCCTGTAAAGCCGGCCGCGGCCAGCAACGTATCGTCGATACTCACAAGCTCGGCGGTGAAAATGGGCCACGGCTCGTGATGATTACGCAGGCTGATAGTGCGGCCACGGGTGCTCGTGAAGAGCGCCCATCTGGCAGTCAAAAAGTCTGCCAATGGGTCGCCCCGTACCGCCCCAGACCCGGGTCGGGCCACGATGTCTGTATGACTGCCGCGGTTCAGATGACGCGTCGAGGTGTACCGATACTCTCCAGCAGTAACCGACAGTCGAGTCCGCGCCCAAATATACGGCAGCGAGAAAAGCGCCCGCGCAGCCAGAACCGCAGCGAGGCGGCTGGCCTCCAAGGAGACGAATACAACACCGCGGCGGCCCGCTGAGTCTCTGGCATACAGGCGCACATTTATCTCGACAAAATTGCCAAAATACGGAACCGGGGGGCTGCCCAGAACCGTGGCGCGTTCCAGCACGAAGGGAATCAAGCCGACCCAGCTTGAACCGTCGTATTCGTCCGGGACCAACCCCTCCGGCAACAGCGGTGCTACAAGCGCAGCATCCACACGCCAGTGGATAAAAATCAGGTGTGACCAGCGTTGGCTGGCGACCGCACGACCTGCTAGGGGCGGTGCTACCGCCGAAATGGGATAGGCCTCGGCGTTCGTCACGGAATCCTTTCGAGGAGAGTGCGCAGAAACACGATCATTTGCACGCTCTCACGGTAGTCCCTCGGTCGGTATAGGGCCTGTTGATCGCCCGGGAATTCACGTAGCTTCGCTGGCCCGCTCAGCAATCGCGGAGGCGTCCTGTGTAAGCATGAACATGTCCATGCTGTCGCACAACAACCACAACTGAGGGAGACGAATGTCAGGCTCGACCGTTCTCGACCTCCTGCTCATACTGGTGTTGTTCGTAGCCCTGATCAACGGCTATCGGAGCGGCCTCCTTCGAAGCCTTACTGGAATCATCGGTGCGGTAGTTGGTGGAACGGCCGCTTTCTTCGTCGTACCCCTGGTGGGGGGTTGGGTGCCGGAGCCGCAATGGCGCACACCGGCGACCATTGCCGTGGCGATTGTGCTTGTACTCATCGGCCATTCGCTGGGCGCTTCGGTGGGAGGGATGGTTTCTCGGCAGAAGCGGCGTTCCCCTCTGGGTGCCGTAAACCGCATACTGGGAGCGGTCTTTGCTTCTGTTGCATCGGCACTGGTTGCCTCGATGGTGGCATTCAGCATCGGTGCCCTCGGAATTCCCTTTCTCTCCCCAGCCATCGCATCCTCTACTGTCGTCTCTGGAATCGACTCCCTTACGCCCGACCCTGTGAAAACATTTTTGGCCGAGCTGCGGTCGATTGCGGTGACTCAGGGTCTGCCTCGGATCGTCGACGCGTTCTCTGGCCCCACACCGGATGCCGCGCAAGCCGACACGAGTAGCCCCGCATTGACCGTGGCTGCGCGGTCCATCGTGCGCATCACCGGCACGGCATACGCATGCGGCCAGAGCCAGTCGGGTAGTGGGTTTGTTGTGGCTGAGGGTCGCGTTATAACCAATGCGCACGTCGTTGCCGGAGTGGGCCAGCCTGTCGTGGAGACGCCGGCCGGGCAAGCCCTGGCGGGCAAGATCGTCTACTTCGACCCGGTCGATGACCTCGCGATAATTTCGGTGCCGGGCCTGGACGCCGCACCTCTCACAGTAGGTGAGAGCCTGACCGTGGGCAGCGGTGCCGTCGCCGACGGGTATCCGTTCGGCGGACCCTACGTCTCTGACCCGGCACGAGTGATCTCGGTCGGCACCATCAACGTGGCCGACATCTACGGCCAGGACCCCACGCCCAGGGAGGTCTACACGCTCGCGTCGGACGTGCAACAGGGTGAGTCCGGCGGCCCGTTGCTCAGTGAGTCCGGGTTGGTAGCCGGGGTCATATTCGCCAAGGCATCCAACACCGAAAACGTCGGCTACGCCCTCGCCCTCGCGGAGGTTCAGCCCGTTATCAACGAGTCTTCCGGGTTGAATACTCCCGTGTCGTCAGGCACCTGCGTGCGCGGCTGAGCGGCAATCATCCGCTTGTGTATCGTTGAGGCCTAGCCGATCGTGTCGATCAAACGGTAGTGTCGCATCGAGAACGCTGGCTGCAAATTTGGAGTTTGCCCTTGAGCGAAAGTGGTCGTAATGATTCAGAATCTATCGTTCACCCACGTGGGCATCTTGGCCGTTTTTCTGCTCCTGACGGCCGCTGTCATCTGGGCGGTCGTTGTGAGCATTCAGGACCAGACTGCGTCCGTGTTCGATAAAATTGGTGGGTCATTGGCCTACTGGCCTTTCCGGTGCTGGGTCTGCTGGTGTGGGGAATCGTTCAGGTGTTCCGGCGCCGGAACGGTCCCGTGGGTTCCGCCTAGGCTTCGCGAAACGTGACCATAGCCAAGAGCGCCTATCGATAGGCGCCGTAACGGTAGCGGCATCCGTGTGGAAACACAACGTAGGGCGGCGAGGAGGCTGCGACGTGGTCGCTTCCTGCTCGCCGCCCTACGGACAACGGTGGTTCCAGACCTGCTTTCGGTTAAACCTTCTCGAGGGCATAGCCCTCTTCGCCGTGCACGCTCGTATCGATCCCGGCCAATTCGTCTTCGTTCTTGATGCGGAAGCCGATGGTCTTCTCGATAGCAAGTCCGAGAACGTAGGCAACGACGAAAGAATAACCGAGAACCGAGAAGGCCGCGATGGCCTGTACGGTGAGCTGGCCGAGGTTGCCCCCCGTGAAGAATCCGGTATCGACGGCGAAGAAGCCGAGGTAGAGGGTTCCGATGACGCCACCGACCAGATGGATACCAACGACATCGAGCGAATCATCGAAGCCCAGCTTGAACTTGAGTTCAACGGCCAAAGCGCACACAGCACCGGCGACGGCACCGAGCAGGAGAGCCCAGCCGGGCTCGAGGTCCGCGCAGGCCGGGGTGATAGCCACGAGGCCGGCCACGGCACCGGATGCGGCACCAACGGAGGTCGCCTTGCCGTCTTTGAACTTCTCTACGAGCATCCAACCGAGAATGGCGGCGGCCGTAGCACCGAGGGTATTGACAACAATGAGTCCAACGTTGGCGAGGCCGTTTTGCCATTCGGCACCGGCGTTGAAGCCGAACCAGCCGAACCAAAGAATCGAAGCACCGATGAGAACGAGAGGCACGTTGTGCGGCTTGGTGATGCCCTTCTGAAAGCCGACACGCTTGCCGAGAACCAAGGCGAGAGCGAGGGCTGCCGCACCGGCGTTGATATGCACCGCGGTACCACCTGCGTAGTCGATAACATTGGGAAGGCCGAGGGTGTCACCGAGGCTCATGATCCAGCCGCCACCCCAGACCCACGCTGCGACGGGGAAATACACTAGCGTCGCCCAAACACCGGCGAAAATCATCCAGGAACCAAACTTGGCTCGGTCGGCAACGGCCCCGCTGATCAACGCCACGGTGATAATAGCGAAGGTGGCACCGTAGGTGGCTCCGAGCAAGTCGATGCTGCCGGTCTCTCCCGTGGCGAGGTTGCCCAGGCCGAAGTCGGAGAAGGGATTACCGGAGAACTCGGTGGGGCTCCCCACAGCACTCATGTTGAAACCGTACAGAATCCACAGAACGCTGATCAGGCCCAGCGCGCCGAAGCTCATCATCATCATGCTGATAACGCTTTTGGCCTTGACCAGACCCCCATAGAAGAAGGCGACACCCGGTGTCATAAACAAGACGAGGGCTGTGGCGGTAAGCCCCCAGGCGATACTTCCGGTATCCATAAATTGTCCTAACGCGTCGAGGTGCAGGGTATGCCGCTACTGGAAATGCTTAGGGCCTGCCGGGAGCGCATTCCCGGCTCGGGCTGGCATTAGTATTACCGCTCGACGTTTCAGCAAAAGTTCCCGCGTGTTTCGTGCAGGTAACGAATCTGCAGGCCGCGTGACAATCATTCTTTTTTCGTGGGTGCGAACCGTTATTCCGAATGTGGCGGCAGCTCCCCCGTGGTGAGGGCCACCATGCGGGACTGGCATCGCTGGTACTTCTTGCGGTAGCCACCCGACATCATTTCGGTGTCGAAAACTTCGTTGAGCGGTCGCCCGCTGGCCACAATCGGAATTTCGGCATCGTAGACGCGATCAATGAACGCCACGAGACGCAGTGCGTCTGACTGGTCAGTGAGCAAAAAGACGTCGCGCAGGGCGATGACATCAACCTCACCAATAACCTTGACGTACTTAGACGGATGCACCGTGCCAAGATGACGGATGAGGGATCCGAAATCATCTTCGGTCACCCGCGAAGAACGTTCGACAAGCATTGTCACCAGGCTCTCAAGGGCTTCCGGCTCGACCGCGACAGCCTGCCCGGTAATATTCCGACGTCGGTAATCAAGACCATCGATACGCAAGGTCTCGAAGTTAGAGCTCATGGCCGAAATTTCGCGCAGAAAATCCTGCGCTGCAAATCGGCCTTCGCCCAGGGAGTTGGGGGGTGTATTCGATGTGGCCGCAACCCGCGTCCCCGTAGCCACGAGTTCACCAAGCAACCGGGTCATCACCATGGTGTCGCCCGGGTCGTCGAGCTCGAATTCATCAATGCAGATGAGTTTGGCGCTCCTGAGTTCCGTGATCGTTTGTTGATATCCAAGGGCGCCGACGAGAGCGGTGTATTCAATAAAAGTGCCGAAATATTTCGGACCGGTGGCCGCATGCCACAGAGCGGCGAGGAGATGGGTTTTGCCGACACCGAATCCGCCGTCGAGGTAAATACCGGGCAGGTCATCTTTTGCTCCCCGACGACGGGAGAAGAACCCGGCTGGACGAGGATTGACGAATTGCTGCAGTTTCTCGACAGCCGTGACCTGAGATGGGTAATCGTGATCAGGCCGATAATTCGCAAACGATGCGTGCTCGAACTGGGGAGGCGGCACTAACTCGGCAACAATTTCCCGTCCCGTAATACTCGGCGTACGGCCGGCAAGCTGAGCAACCGTGTGCTCTGCTTTTTCGTGGGCCTCTGGAGCCATACTGAAACGCCCGTTCTCGTACTTGGTGCAGCAAATGCGCTGAGTGCCGGCACCACCTAGGTTTAAGGGGTGGGCCAGTCAAGCCTAATCCGCGGTCAACCCGAATCCGTATGCATCCGCTGCCCATCTGGAGGTTTCATGAACACGCCGTTCGACCCGACCGAAAAGTTTGCCGCCTACGCTCATCCGTCTAAATTAGTCTCGACCGAGTGGCTGGCGGAACATCACAACGATCCCGGACTGGTGGTGGTCGAATCCGACGAAGACGTTTTGCTTTACGAAGTGGGACATATCAGGGGCGCCGTCAAGATCGATTGGCACACTGACCTCAACGACAAGGTGAACCGCGACTACGTCGATGGCCCCGCTTTCGCCGCGCTGATGAGCAGCAAGGGAATCACGCGCGAGAGCACCATCGTTATTTATGGCGACAAGAGCAATTGGTGGGCCGCCTACGCCCTGTGGGTGTTTACCCTGTTCGGCCATGACGATGTTCGTCTGCTCGATGGCGGACGCACGAAGTGGCTCGCTGAGCACCGGGAAATAACGACGGATGCCTCCTCCGTTACTCCTACCGACTACCCGGTGATTCAACGCAACGATGCCCCGATCCGCGCGTTCAAAGATGATGTACTGGCTCACTTCGGAAACCCGCTGATTGACGTGCGTTCCGACGAAGAATACAGCGGTGCACGCACAACCATGCCGGCCTACCCCGAAGAGGGTGCTCTCCGCGGTGGTCATATTCCTACCGCGGCATCGGTTCCGTGGGCCCGTGCGGCCGACACTGACTCTACTTTTAGGTCGCGCGCTGAACTCGACGACATCTACCGAGGTCAGGCCGGCCTGACCGACGGCGACGACGTGATCGCCTACTGCCGCATCGGGGAACGCTCAAGCCACACCTGGTTTGTGTTGACTCATTTGCTCGGTTTTGAGAACGTGCGCAACTATGACGGTTCCTGGACCGAATGGGGCAACGCCGTTGCGGTACCGATTGCAATCGGTACCGAGCCCGGTACAGCACCGGCACCGGCACCGCGACCATGAGTACCCTTCCCACCCAGCTGATCGAAATTCAAGAGGATTTCCTGGCCCTCGAGCAGAAGGACAGATTGTTGCTCCTGCTCGAATTCGCCAACGACCTGCCCGAATTACCGCAGAAATTTCAGGACCATCCCGATCTGCTTGAGCGAGTCGTTGAGTGCCAATCGCCGGTCTTTATTTTTGTCGAGGTGGATACCGACACAACCTTTCACCTGCACGCTACGGCCCCACGGGAGTCGCCGACCACCCGTGGGTTTGCATCGATATTGGCTCACGGCCTTGAAGGGTTAAGCGCCGAAGACGTACTGGCCGTTCCCGACGACTATCCACTGTCGATTGGCCTCAGTGAAGCCGTTTCGCCGCTTCGGCTGCGCGGAATGAGCGCCATGTTGGGCCGAGCTAAGCGTCAGCTTCTGGAGCGCCTCGCTTAACGAGCGTGGCGGGCAGTGGACAATCCGGCTAACCAATCTGCGATCGACGCGTTCCAACGCTCGGGATCATAGTTCCACAGCTTGGTGTGTCGGGCCTCGGAAAACTCTACGAACGTAACGATATCGGGTCGCCGTTCGGCGAGACGATGCGACCCGTTGGCGGGCACAAAACCATCGTCATTGCTGTGAAGAAGCAAGATCGGCCGCTTTAAGTCGCGCGCACGGGTAACAAAATCAAGCCGTGCAAAATTGATCGGCTCGGCCTGCCCGGTGAGGCGTCGGCCCCATACAGCGCCCATGATCGCCAGAGCCCCGCGCGCCACAGTGCGGGGCAGTCGGCGGTCAGCGGCCTGGGCCGCGACAACGTCAGACCAGTCGATCACGGGCGAGTCCAAAACGATCCCCACGATGAGGCCCCGGCGGGCGCTGCGGGTCAACGTTTGCAAGACCACCGCACCCCCCATCGACCACCCCATCAATACGACGCTCCTGGCCCCGTGGTCAACGGCGAACTCAACGGCGGCGTCAATATCGGTCCATTCCGTGTCGCCCAGGCCGTACCGGGCATCGGAACTAAACGGCGCGTCCTGGTCGTTTCGATAGGACACCAACAGGGACGTGTATCCCGCCGTATGAAATACGGGTACTGCCCGCAGACCTTCCTGCCGACGCACGCCGCGGCCGTGCACCTGGATCACCCATTTTCCCGCGGATGCTGCGGCATCCGCGGGAACCAGCCAGGCCGGAGCCGCGCCGATCGATGTTGGAACGTTTACGTCGATGTACGCCAGCCCGAGATCCCGAGGACTCGTATAGAGCCAGCCACTCAGTCGACCGCGGCGAGCCTCCGCCAAATTACCGTAATCAACCTTGTCAACGCGCCGAGTGACGGTTCTCGCCGTACGATCCGTGATGTCTCCAATGCGGGCATGGCCTCTTCCGGCGCTAAAAAACAGACTATAGTTCCCGGGCAGGAGGGAATCACGGTGACGCTCGAGGGTCACTGTGGCGGCTAGCCGGTTCACGGCAATAACGCGGGTATCGTCGGGGCGCTCCGCGACCGGGGTAACGATGGTTTTGGCCATGAGGGCAGCGAGTACACCGATCACGCCGACAAGAGCCAGCGCGCACACGGTAAGGGCGACAAGGCTCAACGAGACAATGTGGTGCACAACATGGCGTTGTGGCCCGGTTGAAGACTGTGGGTCGCGCATGTGCACCTCCGACTGATCGGCGTGCCTCACGGACAACACCCAGAAAAAACCCTAGTCTGCAAACGTGCCCGAAAATGATCAAGCGCTCCCCGCGGAGTTTATCGCGGCAATAGAGGCGGTTCGTCGCGTGAGAAGCCGGGCCGAGCTCGTCGTCATCGAGATTACGGCGCCAGCCCAACTCGCACCGTATTCAATCGCCCTAGCCGCCAATATCCGGCCGGTACAGCACGGCAACGATTCTGCGCTGGGCACGGGGCGGTTCATCCTGCTCTACGATCCGGCGGAACCCGAGGGTTGGGATGGTGCCTTTCGCGTGGTCTGTTTTGCGATGGCCCCGCTTGAGGTCGAGATCGGGCTCGACCCGTTTTTGGCCGAGGTCACGTGGGCGTGGCTTGTAGACGCCCTGGATTCCCGAAAGGCCACGTACACCGCCGCCTCGGGCACAGCCACTAAAATAATCTCGTCTGGGTTTGGTGCCCTCGCCAAACAGGGAGATGGCGCGCAAATCGAACTGCGTGCGTCATGGACCCCCCTCAACCACAATCTCACCGCCCACGTCGAGGGGTGGGGCGAGCTGCTCTGCATGCTGGCCGGCCTCCCTCCCGCTGGGGAAGGAGTCAGCATGTTGTCAGCACGCCGAGCAGCCCGTGGCTGAATCGCACCACCTGGTCATCGATACGCGCGAGGCCTATCTCATCGCCACGGCCGAATTGGCCGCTGGTACCGGGCCAATCGGTATCGACGCGGAACGGGCTTCCGGTTTCACGTACTCTCAACGGGCCTATCTCATCCAGATCTATCGCCGCGGTGCGGGAACGTTTCTCTTCGATCCACCGTCCGTCGGCGACTTCAGCGAGTTGAATAACGTACTGGCTGATGCCGAGTGGATTTTGCATGCCGCCAGTCAAGACCTCGCCTGCCTTCGAGAGGTCGGACTCGACCCCGCTCACATTTTCGATACCGAGCTTGCTGCTCGCCTGCTCGGCATCCCCCGGGTAGGACTCGGAACCGTTGTAGAAAGTCTTCTGGGAATCCACCTCGCGAAAGAGCATTCCGCCGCGAACTGGTCCACACGGCCGCTGCCGGAATCCTGGCTGGTGTATGCCGCACTCGACGTTGAACTCCTGCCCGATCTGCGCGATCGCATGGTTGACCTTCTCCTGGAGTCGGAAAAGACCGATATCGCGGATCAAGAATTCGCCGCCACCCTGGCTAAGGAGGCAAAGGCTGCCCGTTTAGATCCCTGGCGGCGTTTGTCGGGGATCCATTCTCTTCACAACCAGCGTAATCTTGCCGTCGCCCGCGAATTATGGATCGCCCGAGACGAATTCGCGCGTGAGGTCGATGTCTCCCCCGGTCGGCTCGTGCCCGATGCCTCCCTACTAGCCGCCGCGCGCGTTTTACCAACGTCTCGTCAGGCACTGTCCAATTTGCGGGAATTTAACGGGCGAGCCAGTCGAAACCAACTCGACCGTTGGTGGGCCGCCATCGAGAATGGTCTGGCCACTGTCGAACTGCCGGCGCTGAAGGCGAGCACTGACACCCTTCCGCCCCCGCGGGCCTGGGCGGACCGCAAGCCTGAAGCGGATGTGCGGTACCGGGCAGCGCGAACGGCCTTGCAAGCAGTCGCGGACGAGCAGGAAATTCCGCTAGAGAACCTACTCACCCCTGACTATCTCCGGCGCGTAGCCTGGTCTCCGCCCGAGCCAGCGGACGCCGCATCCGTGAGCCAAGCCCTGACCGCCCTCGGAGCCCGACGCTGGCAAGTTGCCGCAACCGCACAAATAATTGCGCAAGTTTTTATAGAAGTTCTACAAAGTGATGACGCGCCACCGCACGAAGATTCGTAGAAACCAGCAAACGATTCGGGCGGCCATTTTTGCCGCCCTAGGATCGAATGAGACCTGACAGACCGATTCGGTTTGAATGAATCACCTACGGAGGCATTGTGGCCGAGAGAGCAGAAGTCGTTTTTGTGGACGGAGTTCGAACCCCGTTCGGACGCGCCGGCGAAAAAGGCATGTACTGGAACACCCGCGCCGACGACCTTGTGGTCAAGGCGATGATCGGGCTGATGGAACGTAACCCAGCAGTACCACCGGAGCGCATTGACGACGTAGCCATTGCGGCTACGACCCAAACCGGTGATCAGGGCCTCACTTTAGGCCGCACAGCGGCTCTTCTGGCGGGGCTTCCAAAGTCTGTTCCCGGATTCGCTATTGACCGCATGTGCGCCGGCGCGATGACCGCGGTCACCACGATGGGCTCGGCGATCGGCTTTGGTGCCTACGACCTGGCCATTGCTGGCGGGGTTGAACACATGGGACGTCACCCGATGGGCTTCGGAGCCGACCCAAATCCGCGGTTTCTCTCCGAACGGCTGGTTGGTGAAGATGCCCTCAACATGGGCGCCACAGCCGAGCGTATCCACGATCGATTCCCGGCCTATACCAAAGAACGCTCCGACCGATTCGCGCTCCGCAGCCAGCAGAAGGTTGCCGCCGCCTACGAGGCTGGAAAAATTCAACCCGACCTGATACCTGTCGCGACGCGCAGTGAGACCGGTTGGGGTCTCGCCACTCGTGACGAAGCACCCCGCCCCGAGACGACCCTAGAGGGGCTTTCTCACCTGCGCACACCGTTTCGCTCACACGGCCGAGTCACAGCCGGCAACGCCTCCGGTCTGAACGACGGCGCGACGGCGTGCCTGCTGGCCAGCGGTGCTACCGCGAAGGAACTGGGCCTTGGCGTAAAAATGACGATGACGAGTTTTGCCTTTGCTGGGGTCGAACCGGAGGTCATGGGATTGGGCCCGGTCCCCTCCACTGAAAAGGCCCTCCGCAAGGCAGGCCTGTCCATCACCGACATCGGTCTATTCGAGCTGAACGAAGCTTTCGCGGTCCAGGTCATCTCTTTTCTCGATCACTTCGGGATTGACGACGAAGACCCTCGTGTCAACGAGTACGGCGGAGCGATCGCGCTCGGCCATCCGCTCGCATCCTCGGGTGTGCGCCTGATGAACCAGCTCGCCCACCAGTTCGCATCACACCCGGAGGTGCGCTACGGCCTCACTGCAATGTGTATCGGCCTCGGCCAGGGCGGCAGTGTCATTTGGGAAAATCCGCACTTCAACAAGAAGGCAGCCAAGCGATGACGACCACCGACTACAACTCCCTCGATTTCAGCGCGCTCATTGCGATCAGCGACGATGAGGTGGTGACGCACTCCTTGGTGCGCGACGTGCCTCTGAGTTCAGGACGAACCCTGGCTTTGGTCACCCTGGACAACGGACGCGACCACACCCGGCCCAATACCCTTGGCCCGGTAACACTCATGGAGTTCGCCGAAACCCTGGATAAGCTCACCGCCCGTGCGGGGCGCGGCGAGATTCACGGCGTTGCCGTCACCGGCAAACCGTTTATCCTTGCCGCTGGCGCGGATCTCAGCAAGATCGCGGACATCCCCTCGGTTGAGGCCGGCAAACTACTCAGCCAACTGGGCCACCACGCCCTCGGCAAGCTCGACACGCTCGGCGTGCCTTCGTTCGTATTCATCAACGGTCTGGCGCTCGGCGGCGGGTTAGAAATCGCGCTGAACGCCAGCTACCGCACAATCGACATGGCCGTACCAGCGATCGCCCTGCCCGAGGTCTTTCTCGGGCTGATCCCTGGTTGGGGCGGCTCCTTTCTACTCCCGAACCTCATCGGCATTGAAAACGCCCTGAAGGTTATTATCGAAAACCCGCTCAAAAACAACCGCACGCTTACCGGAGCGGATGCACTGGAATTGGGTATCGCTGACGTCATGTTCAGTTCAGCGCGGTTCCTCGAAGATTCCATCTCGTGGGCTGATGAAGTGATCGCCGGCACGACCAAGGTGAACCGAGCGAACGCGCCCGGCAAGATAGAGCGTCTCGTCAAGTGGGATGTCGCTATCGGTATCGCCCGTAAGATGCTGGTGAACCGTATCGGTGAGGTCGCGAAGTCGCCTTATGCTGCGCTGGATCTACTTCAGGCGGCTAAGAGCGGAAGTCGCGCCGAGGGCTTTCAGCGAGAGGATGAGGCACTTGCCGGACTCATCATTGGCGACCAGTTGCAGGCAAGTATCTACGCCTTCAACCTCGTGCAGAAACGCGCCAAACGCCCGGCGGGAGCGCCGGACAAAAAGCTCGCGCGCCCTATCACCAAGGTGGGCGTGATCGGTGCTGGCCTCATGGCCAGCCAATTCGCCCTGCTCTTCGTACGACGCCTTCGCGTACCGGTGGTCATCACCGACCTCGATCAGGCGCGCGTTGACAAAGGCGTCTCCTATATTCACGATGAGATCCAAGCCCTGCGAACCAAAAACCGCATTTCCGCCGATGAAGCCAATCGGCTTCGCGCCCTCGTCACCGGCACCACGGATAAAGCGTTATTTTCCGACGCCGACTGGGTGATCGAGGCTGTTTTTGAAGAACTCGGCGTGAAGCAGTCGGTGTTTGCCGAGATCGAGAAATATATTTCCCCGGAGGCGATCCTCGCCACCAATACCTCGTCGCTGTCGGTCGAGCAGATCGGGTCCAAGCTTGAGCATCCCGAGCGTCTGGTTGGGTTTCATTTCTTCAACCCCGTGGCCGTTATGCCGCTGATCGAAGTGGTTAACACTCCACAGACCGATGAGGTCACGCTCGCGACGGCGATGGTCATTGC
>Ga0307486_1002014_pt1 | contig 14699 bp, 14 predicted proteins | sample CBIW02metaG_FD_203663 | JGI IMG/M metagenome (GOLD analysis project Ga0307486, IMG submission 203663) | Sea-ice brine microbial communities from Beaufort Sea near Barrow, Alaska, United States - CBIW 0.2 | ecosystem: Environmental > Aquatic > Marine > Coastal | place: USA: Alaska | collected... | reverse complement strand
ATGGAGCATAGACACTTGGTAGAAACAACAGTTCAACCATAACAAAGCCTTCACCTTCACAATTGGGACAACGCCCCTTTCCTACATTAAATGAAAAGCGACCGGCATTATAATGACGCGTTTTAGCTAATTTTGTTGAGGCAAATAATTTTCGAACCACATCAAACAAGCCCGTGTAGGTCGCAAGGTTGGAACGCGGTGTTCTTCCAATTGGTTTCTGATTGACCACGACCATACGTTTTATGTTTTCTGAACCTGCGGTAATTTTACCACCCAACGTCGCTACCACTTCCTGTTGTAAGTCATCTTCTACATCCTCTTCGGCAGAGAGGCCGTTTCCTAATTGGGTGGACATTAATTCTACTAAAACCTGGCTCACCAAACTGCTTTTACCCGAGCCTGAAACCCCAGTAACACTCGTCAATACGCCAAGAGGAATTGACACCTCAAGGTTCGTTAAATTGTTTCTGGTAACTCCACTTAATTTCAGCCATCCAGAAGGTTTCCGGGGCTTAAACTTTTCAAAAGGGAGATCATTAAAAAGATGTTCCCTGGTTTTAGACCTTGAAATGGTTTTTAAACCGGCCGGTGGTCCACTGTATAAAATTTCTCCACCACCTTCTCCAGCATCCGGACCTACATCTACTATCCAATCGGCATGGCGAATCACATCCAACTCATGCTCTACTACAAAAAGCGAATTCCCGCTAGCTTTTAGTCTATCCAAAGTCTTCAGTAAAGCTTCGGTATCAGCGGGATGCAATCCTGCAGAAGGCTCGTCTAAAACATAGACCACCCCAAATAAATTACTTCGTACCTGGGTCGCCAGTCTTAATCGTTGATGTTCGCCAGGAGAAAGCGTAGGTGTGCTTCGCTCCAAGGACAGGTAGCCAAGTCCTAATTCCAACAAAACAGTTACCCTCGCAACAAGATCTTCGGCAATCCGTTGTGCCACCATTGCTTTCTCCTTATGGTTTTCGCCCAATTTAGACAAACCAGGTGCCGAGCCATCGCCATAAGGAGAGAACATAGAAAGTAATTTTTTAAGCGGTAATCTTGAAATGTCGGCAATATCATAACCTGCAAAAGTCACGGAAAGGGATTCGCGACGTAAACGTTTGCCGTTGCAGGCAGGACATTCGCTGCTCAACATGTATTTCGACACGCGTTTTTTCATCAAAGCACTTTGCGTATTGGCAAATGTGTGCAATAAATGTTTTTTGGCACCTGTGTAGGTACCCATATAACTTGGTTCCCTCTTTTCTTTAATGGCAAGTTGTACCTCGTCACGGTTTAAGTTTCGATAAACCGGCACCTGTGGTTGTTCATTTGTGAACAAGATCCAGTCGCGGTCTTTTTTTGGAAGATCTTTCCAGGGAACATCAACATCGTAACCAAGTGTGACTAGAATGTCACGAAGATTTTTTCCTTGCCATGCAGTGGGCCAGGCATCTATCGCTCTTTCCCGGATTGTTAAAGTATCATCAGGAACCATGCTTTTTTCTGTTACCTGGTAAACTCTACCAAGTCCATGGCATTGTGGGCAGGCACCTTCAACTGTATTGGTTGAAAATGAATCAGCATATAAAAGAGGTTGATTCGCTGGATAATCCCCGGCGCGGGAATACAACATGCGCAATAAGTTTGATAATGTGGTAACAGAGCCGACAGAGGATCGGGTTGTTCCTGAACCTCGTTGCTGCTGTAAAGCAACTGCTGGAGGCAAACCTTCGATTTCATCTACTTCCGGTATTGGCATTTGATGAAAAAGTCGCCGTGCGTAGGGCGACACAGATTCGAGATACCTTCGCTGAGCTTCAGCATACAGGGTGCCAAAAGCAAGGGAAGATTTGCCCGAGCCGGAAACCCCGGTAAATACTACCATAGCATCGCGAGGAATTTCCAGGGTTACATTTTTAAGATTATGTTGCCGTGCTCCACTTATTGCAACGAAGCCTTCTTTCTTGGTCTTATTGTCATGCGGTTGTTCCATGTCTTCGGTTCGACCAAAAAATATACCAAGAACCTATTGATCCAGCTTTTAAATTTAGGGTTTTTGTAAATCCTCGTTCTAAATTCAGTCCGCAACAGTTCAAAATTTATTTAAGACTTCCTTCAAATAAATATGGTAATGTCATTAATTAGGTGTCGAATTGGGTTACAGCTAACGGTGAGTAAAAAGGGCGTTTTAATGCCTGTAAATATAATAAAACTTACAAGTCAATATATGATAGAGCTCTTGCTAATGGAAAGAGTAAAAAATTGGCACTAATAGCAGTATGCAACAACTTATTAAAACAAGCCTTTGCTGTTGCAAAATCAGGGTTGATATATGATAAAAATTATCGAAGTGTTATGGCGAATAACTAAATGAATGTTACTTGTTTTTACCACAGTTTTTTATTACCGGTTCGTTGTTTTTTTGCAGACTTCGGCTATTTTATGCCATTTCTGAATTAGCTCCTGTCATAATAGCTATGTCGCAATGAGTGTTGAGTAAGAACGTTCCCGGTAGCTTATCAGGATTGTAGGCTTAGTTGTTTTGATACCGGATATCTAAAACATCACTTTTCTCTGAAATGCCCGCTTTTTTGGTAACCGATGTGAGGAAATGTGATTTTAGATGGTTCTAATCTGTAGTGATTTTAGAAAATCACTCATTACTATGAAAAAGCTGGGAGGCTATTACCACCTCCCAACTTACTTAAATATTTTTAACAAAATCTAAAAAGACTTTTTTATGAAGTTCAAGATCCAGATTAGGAGAAACTGATACACGGACAATATAATCTTTATCGCCTTCTTTAGTCGTTCCTTGGGTGGATGTTGCAGGCACCGTCCAATAACATCCCTTTAACTGCCCATAACTCACACAGAACTTACTTTCATTAGGGATTTCTGTTATCATTAAATTGATTAATTTAAGATTTAAGGCTCTTTTATATGCTTCTTTTTCTTCATCAGTATTCCCTTTCGTGGGAAGGTCTAATGAAAATACCGATGGTGTAAATCCTTGATTTGCCAATTCTTCTGAAACAAAATTGATTTTTGCAGCTGGTAAAGTCTCGTGGATGAAGTTTACAAATTCACGTGTATTCTTGTAAGCATCCTTAATTCTTTGATTCATTGAAGGCAATTGTTTGGCCAATATTTCATATTGAAGGTGTGTAGCCTCATTATCGCAAAGTCTTAGATGTATTTCTATTTTTTCCATAAAAGCATCCGTTTTGTTATTTCCTACGCAGTAGCCAGCAGTACATTGCCCGCCACTTGGAAATTTTGATCCACTGGCATATGAAATGGTGCGAACCGTAGATAGTATTTCACCTTCACCTAAAAAGTGAATATTAGGACAAAACGTTTGATCTAAAATAAAAACGGGATCAATAGCAATTTCGCCAGTTGCAGTTTTACGTTTTTTACTTAAGACTTCTTTTAAGTCTAATAGATTCGGAACTTCAACTCTGGGATTTGTAGGGATTTCAGCGATGATGTATGGCACAGCATCTTCATAAGCGATTTTAGCTAAAACGGTGTCAATACTTTGCACCATTTCATTATCACCATCCACTAGTAAATCCACCACTTCAACATTATCAATGCAAGCAGCTACTCGTCTTGCCTGGTCATTTGTGCCACCATAACAATTAGGAGGAACAATAAATTTAATAGCCTTTCCCTTATGTTTTTCCAGTGCATCGTGAACGAGCCCCATCATAATCGCATATTGAATAGATAGTCCACAAGAAGCAACTAAAGGCTTTGCAGTTGTACCGGTAATCTCTTTAATTGAATCTAAGACACTTGTTTTGTTGGTCTCGACATTACTTTTCTCATTCTCAAAAGAAGATTTCTCAATTATCGACTTTAAGGCAACAAGACAATTGGCTGGCGTCATTGAAATGGTCTCTCTTCTTCGGACATGTTGAATATCTGAAATATAACTTTCATTTTGTTCACCATTTACTACTAAAATACTTCCAAGATGCGAATGAAGGCTGACGAAAAAGTCAATATTTGGAGTGATATCAATTGTGCCAATTTCATCTTGTTGTGAAATGAAGATGGTACTTCCGTTAAACTCGGAAATATCTTCAATTTTATCTATATGCTTTAACTCAAATTTATAACCATAAACACGTTGCAGTACTTCGGTATCAAAAAATTCAGGTAAGTCCCCTGTATAGACGATTTGGGTGTTTTTATTATCTAATAAATTTTTTCTTAGAACGGCCAAAACAGGAATCGTCTTTGAGGAAAAACTGATTACATTTTCTGATTTTAGATTATTTAAGTTAGCAATTACCCATTCCAGGACACAGGATAATGGATGACCTAATCGAATATAGTCATAAGCAGTGGGTAATTTATTTAGTGCAGATGATTCAGAATTATTGTTATTGAATAAGGTTTCAAACTGATCTAAGAATTGAGTTTTAGCCAATTTTTCATCATAGATATCTAATCGATGTGTAGTTAGATTTAACCAGCCCGTTGGCATATTTTCTAATACATCTTCAATATAATTTAGCATTTTATTGTCTTCCATAATTCCTAACTTTTGAAAGGCAAAAATATACATTTATTAGGTTGATTTTAGAAGTAATACAAGACGTTTTGTCACATTGTGCCTGATGGTTAGTATACGGCGCGTTTTAATGCGCGAAATACAGTGTTATAGGTAGGTTACTTTATATTTTAGTTGAATGAAGTCGTTTGGAAACGCAACTGCCTGAGCCTCATTCAATTTTATGTCTTTAAATGTTTTTCCGAATAATGGGATTCCCTCCCCTAGTAAAATGGGTGCTTTTGTAATAGTTATCTCGTTAATCAGTTCCAGGTTTATAAACTCTTGAATGGTTGTTCCCCCGTCAATATATGCATGTTTGAATCCCTTATTTTCAAGGGAAGAAATTAACTCATTTAAGTCTCCAGAGTACATTTCAACCTTATCTTTTAAATTATCAGGAGCCTCTTTTACTGTATTGCTCAAAACAATAATTTTCAAATCTCCATAAAACCATTGCTCGGGAGTTAAATTCATACTTGAGATCATGTCCATGCATTTTCGCCCCATAATCATACAATCTACAGAAGATATATAATTGTTAAGCCCCATGTCGGCATTTTCACCTGTAAGGACTTTACCATTTCCAGCTGTGTGTAACCAATCGACACTACCATCTGGCTTTGCAATAAAGCCATCAGCACTTGTAGCTATAAAAACTGAACATTTCATAATTGTGTTTGTTTATATTATAAGTAAGGGAAGTTGTACTCAATCCATTAAAAAAACAAGAATAAAGCCGGAAAACCGAATCATAAAAACCGCGAAAAACAAAACCGGGATCTGCTGCACCATCTATACACCGAAATATCAATTACAGGGTGTACGTCTACACAAACTAACAAAATAAGCCCCTCTACTGAGGGACTTATTTTTTGTTAGTTTGCTAAATGTTGGGCAGCAGGACTTGTTGTTCAGTCATAATGGAACCTACATTTTGCAATTAATATTTCCCCTTCTCTATGTTGATAAATCAGTCTATGTTCACTATCAATTCGTCTTGACCAAAATCCAGAGTATTTATGTTTTAAAGGTTCCGGTTTTCCAATTCCATCAAAAGGGTTTCGTGCTATGTCCCTTAGGAGTTCATTTATTTTTTTTAACTTTTTTTTGTCCGTTTTTTGCCAATACAAATAATCCTCCCAGGACTCGTCCACAAATACATACTTCATATTAGTCTTCGATTAAGTCTTTCTTGAAAGATTCGCCATTTTTTAGCTTGTCTATGGCAGAATCTAATCTCAATTCATTTTTTCGAGAGGTCAATTCGTGATTTGTTGCCATTAATGAATTGTATTCTTGTAACGACATAACTACAATTCCTGAATCTTTGCCACGATTTATAATCAAAGTCTCAAAATTATTAACCACTTTATCCAAATAGGTTTTAATGTCCTTCCTAAAATCCGAAACTGTCGTTATTTCCATAATATTGAATTTTATTAAGTACAAATATATGTACAATATATTATTTAAGCAAAAAAATTCAGTAAGGGGATTGCTTAGAACGGCTTTCTATCTAAAAACCTTAATTGACTATCAATTATGAACTAAATAAGCCTTTTAAACTTTAGATTAGAATTGGGGCAGAAATTAAGGTTTAGTAAATAAGTTGGGCAAAATGCCATTAAAATGACTTTGTGAGCCTGGATTAAGACAGATAAAGAAAGAATCAACTGACCATAATACCCCCGGAACCCTTTTTTTCCCTTAAAACTTAATATTCGTTTGAGATTTTAGGCAATGGAGAAAAGGCAAAGATCTGCCTAGGCGCGTTTCCTGTTTTTTTTGGAATCCTAAACAAAATATTCTCAAGAGGTGCAAAAGATAAACAACCAAAAAAAACAAGGCCACTCCCCTTTAAAATATATTAAAAAATACAGCGATTTATCCCACGACATCCTAACTCATTAACGAGCCCCCATTTTTTGATTAAGAGAAGTTGTACTCAAAACATTAAAAAAAAAGAATAAAGTCGGAAAACAGAATCATTAAAACCGCGAAAAACAAAACCGGGATCTGCTAAACCACCTATACACCGAAAGACCAATTACAGGGTGTAAGTCAACACAAACTAACAAAAAAAGCCCCTCTACCTGAGGGACTTATTTTTTGTTAGTTTGCTAAATGTTGGGCAATGGCCAACTCCTCATTCTAATAGAAAAGTTCTATTCCAAACTCACTTGCTTTATTTGAAATAGTATCAATTTGTTCACTGTATTTATTTTCTAAACCTAATTCAACTATTTCGTTCGTTGCATCATTAAATATTCTTTCAAGAGCTATATAATATTTTTCATCCCAGTAACCAAAATCTTCTATAACCTCTAAGCAGCATTCTAAGTAATGTAACTCTAATTCAACATTGAGTTCTTTTATTTTCATTTTCCCGACATTCCGAATAATTTTTCGTGCTTCTGTTTCACCTAAAATCATATTACGACCGTTTGGGTACACATATTTCCCTATTTGCTTTTTGTAATTTTCAGCAAGTTTTTTAATCTCTCCAGTAGCAAAAACATCTAAATAAGATTTTGCCATTGGAATTTTTTTGTACATCTCTGAAATCAATTTGATGATCTCAGTTTTCTCCATTTGGTTTAATTCCTTTTTTACTTCTTTTAAAGCCATATTTTTTAATTGGATGCTTTAGTCTCAATTTTGATAGCCTGAAATTTGTTCTTTTACCCAGAGAATATTTTGATCAAATTTGAAATCAAACCAGTGTTGCCGGTATTCAGAATTGTCAATTAGATATTTGAAATTTCCAAAAGGTTTCGGTCGGCTTAGTGTATTTAAAAGTTTTTCCCGTAACTCGTCAGAGTTTACTTTTTCTATAAAAAGTTCCATAACTTGAAATGAATGGTTAGCATCCATTTGTTCAATTTTAAGATAATCATCCAAATTATTTTCAATCCTATCAATTATATCTTGCCAGGGATTTTCTTCATCAAAAAACAAATCTATTTCTTTAGGGTGATATTCAAAACTTCCATCTTTCTTGTTAAGAAAACAAATGTGACCACAATCAATCAAATCAGCTATTTCTTTAATATTTTCTTCTTTATATTTCATATTTTGCTTATTAAAATTTGGTTGTCAACGTTTTACCAATTTGTTTTCGTCCTTTTGCAATGAACTGTTCTGTAAGAAAGGCCTGAGACAAAGCCCGTGTTTCAAACAGGTGTTATTTAGGCTTGTGCCATAATTTTAATATTATCAGTACAAATTTTTAAGGCAGATTATCAAAGCAAACAAACTAATCTAAAAATTTAATTTCTCCTTTTCCATTAGCAATTTTGGTAAGAACTAATTTCAAATGTTCAAATTTTTGATCGTTAATGTCAATATGAATTTTATATGTTTCTCCTTCAAAATTCATTGTAAACAACTTTCGGGATAATTCAATATAAAAATCATTTAGTTCGCCAGATTTGTCAAAATCGCTTGATTCAAAATAATAATAATCCGATTCAAATTCGGATTCCGGATAAGTCCTTTGAAGGCTTATATACAGTCCGATTGAAGTCATTATTTCGTTATAAGACTGGCCGATTTCAAAATTTTTCTTGTCCTCAATTTCTGAAAAACAAATTGTGCAACCAAACTCCTCATCACTTATAGATAATTCTTCGCAGTCGAATTTCATTTGTTTTTTCAATTTAATTGCCACCCATTTTTATTTCCCTTAATTCAATAAAATTGCTTGTAAAGTGTTTGTATATGGTTTCGTTGTGGAAAAATCTTCCCGGATTTTTCCACAACGAAATCAAGATAATAAAAAAACGAGGGGAAATTCCGAGAGAAAACTCAGAAGTAATAAACGCTAAGCAGTATTAACGCTTATGGTCGAGGGTGAAATTCCATAGAGGTTACCTATTAAATTAATTTTCTTGACCAAAATCTATTTTAAAATGACGTTTAAATAACCAAAAAATTATATTTGAACAACAGAATTTATTTAGTTTAACACCTACCACTTCATTAGAAAAAATGATTTTAGCCATAAAAATCTTTAATTTAAATTCTCCATTTTAATTTCCCCAAAGAACTTTTGCTCACAATTAGGGCAACCAGGATGTCATTCTTTCTCATTACCACTAATATGGGATATTTAATTCTTTATATGTATTCATTAAGTCTGTTGTTTTTAATCTAATGAATTCAATGTGAAAATAGATTTAGAGAAAACATCCGTTAGTTAATTGAATCCTAAATTTTATTGAATTTTTAGTTAAATTTCTTGTCTGTTTTCCTGATATTTGCATTTCTTAAACGTTTAAGCAGATTATTTAAGAGTAAAAAAATATCCTTTTTAAATTCCTCATATATGAGCAACGAAGTGTTAGTTAATCCAGATTCAATTAAACAAAGCAGAAAAGATACTGTTCAATATATTAATCTTCAACTGGCATCTCTAGGGAAGCCAATTTTTCAAGATGGCGAAAATTCAAAAGAAAAATTTTGCAATCCAAAATTTCAATCCCTAACCAATGGTTTAATTAAAAGTTTTCGCGAAAAGTCAAGACTGTTATCAAGTCATCTTTCGCCGGCAGATACGAGAATTCAAAATTTTTTAAACGATTATCTTAAAGATATACCTTTTAATAAATCGTATGGTTTGCCGAATGATACGCTTATTTTATCGCAAAACGGTCATGCGCGTGAATTGAGTTTACCTCCAAACGGGACTTCTTTTATAAGTGATGAGATTACTTCCTATAGAATTAAACAAGGAATTTTAAATAATCCGTTAAACGATAAACGTACTACAAAAGGGACGTTTCATATTATTGAAGGAAAATTACCTGTGCCTTTAGATAAAAAGGAAGTGCCTAAAATTGTTTTTGCCCATTTATTAAATGCTGCATTTAATCCTTCAGAAAAGATTAAAATATTACCATTTACTTCCAACCAGGAGGATCAAGCCAAATTAATGGTTTCAATGCTGATGCGCCCAATGGTTTGCCCTGAAGTTAAGGGGGTTCTCTCAAAAAAGAGTATGGAAGTTCGTTTTTTTGCTCCTGGAAGTCTGGTGAGTAATTTAGATTTTGTGGAAGCTATATTTGGAAATGCAGGCGACCCTAATTTGGCACAAAACGATGCAGCTTTAGATACCGAACATTGGACAGGTCATACAGGATGTGTTATTCTAGCTCCTCAATTAAAACTTCTTAAGAAAAAAGATGTTGGTTTACCTCATTTTAACGAAGCTACAGAGCGTCAAAAAAATGAAGGTATGTGTTGGAAAGATGAAAATGAATTATATAATGATGGAGGTGCTTTTAAAGCAACCTGTAGAGATGACAGGGGTGTTGTTGTTACAATAATTGCCGATAACTACTTTGGATATTCAAAAAAGGAAATCAAAACCCAAATTAGTTATTCTGCTAATTTATTTGGGTTGGTTGAAGAAGAACATTCGGGTGGTGCTATCGCATTCCCAAGAGGTGTTATGGGTGATATTGTTGATGGAAGTGGTATTTCTGAAAAGAATGGAAATCAGTATAATTTTGATGGTGTAAAAGAATTTCTTGGCGATAGAATAGAGGTTAAACCCGAGAATTATGCAATAGATAAAAAGTATCCTAACATCGTTTATATTCCTGAGAATGCATACATTAATATCAATACAAATAGCATTACCTGGGATTATAACAATTTTGAACAAAAATTAATTTTATCGCCTCATAAAACCTATGTACATCCAACTGGCAATAAACTGAGATTAGAAAAACACAATGCCATTGCTTTATGGCGTATTGTAAATACATCTCCAGAAGGTGTTTTTTGCCATAAACCTTGTACAGTTTCGGGTGGAGGTAAATCTGAGATTTCTAAATCTATGCAGAATGCCATTACATATAATGCATTTAATATTTTAGATATTGAAGAAGATTTTAAAAAGGCAGATGAAATAATTGAATTTAATTATTCAAAAAGATGGGGGAAAATTGATCCTACACGACCTCTTTCAAGATCATTTTTAGATCAACGAAGAACTTTAGGTTCAGCAGTAAAACTACTGACACCTTCAGATGAAAATAGTAAAGAATTTAATGACTTCATTAAAAATATTCCTGTTCACATTAGGTCGTTAGTGTTATTTGTGAAAAGATTGTACAGGCAAGATTACAATGCATTGAACTGGAAAGACTGTATGTCCGTTGAAATTATAAACGGGAAAAACGGTACCGGTTTGCAATACAACAACACACCTGTTATGGGTAGTTATGTGCGGATAGGATTCAATCAAAAAGGCGTATGGTTATTGAATAAATTGAGATCCGATTTTTCTGCAAGTGAAAAAATTCAAATGGAAGATGATATTTCAGCGTCTATTACCTTACCTAGAAACCGGTTTAAAAATCTAAATCAAGAATATACAAATCAAAGTTTTAAAGTAGTTGCCAATTGTGAATCTCATTTGTTCCAACGTCCTGATGAAGCCATTATAAGAGGTTACGATAAAGGAGCAGAAAAGGATATTGCGGGTGATAATGTATATTTAACAAACTTCGAACCTCTAAAAAAGAAGGATGCTATCGATATTTTTGAAGACACTATCAACTTTGATAAATATACTCAGCCTGTTAAAGATTTAATATTGAGTATCGTAAATAGCCCTAATGAAGAGGAGTATTTTGCTTTGCCTTCGCACACCAGAATTGTTGATGGAGAACCAACAAAAAACCCACGTTATTTAGAACGTAATATATTTATTGATGAAACCGAAGCTAGTTATGTAGCTGAAGTTGGCGTTCGGTTATTTAGAAAAATAAAATCAGATGATCCGCTTATTAATGTTGTAAATGCAGTTTTGCCAGGAAGAAGAAATAACCCGAGTGACAAAAAAGCAGGTATTCGCCCATTAGCCGTTTATAACCCAATTCATTATCAGGAAACACCAGAGTTGTTCATGGATTTTATTTGTAGTCTTACAGGTAAATCGCCATCAACTACTGGTGCAGGATCAGAAGGCGCCTTAACAAAAGGACCTTTTAATATGTTGACACCAACAACCGATTTAAATAACGCCTTGTTGTCACATATTTTAACCGAGTCTAATGCGTTTAGTACTGCAGCAGGTTATGTAGGTGGCGAAAATAAAGTAGATCACGATATTAGCCTTTTAATTCCTGAAATTTGGGCACGTTTAAATCCAAAAGATCGGGATCCAAAAGTGTTGATTGCCAACGGATCTTTAGAAAAACTGGAAGATTTCGAGTATGATGGTAAAAAAGTATTGGCCAGTAGATTGGGATATCGCATTACAAGTACATTTTCTTTCCTATGCTTGAACCGTTTATTTGATGAGCCAAATGCTGTTTTTAATGAAAAAATGTTAAAACCAGAGCTTCAAGGCATAGTAGATTACGTAGATGGTATTGCAAACATTGTAGAGGCTCAACAAAAAGTGGCCTTAAGTTATTTTGAAGATGGAAGTATTGAAGCTGCTGTTCCGCCATTGAAAATAATATTACACATGATGGCTTATGGCAATTATGAAGGCAAAGAGATGAGCGATCCTGATTTAAGAAGCCTTTTTGAAAGAGACTATGTAATTAACAGCGATTGGTATAAAGAGCGATTGAAATTGAAACAACAAAAGGATATCAATTTTTATAAAAATCAAATTAGCTATTTAGAAGGGTTTATTTCAAATGCCGAAAATGAATTATTGGTTATCGAAATGGATTTAAATACCCGTTTACAGAATGTCAAAAAATTGTACAAAGAAGCCTGTTCAACCCAATACCTTAATAGTTTAATAGGAACCATTGGAGCAGATCCTTTGTGTAGAAAATAATTTAAAGGATTTCACCAACTATTTTTGGCACCACCATTGGCGATCCAGGTGGGTTTACTGGATGACCTGGCTAAGAGGGGACAAAAAAACGGATTAACTGGCCTTAAATTTTTAAACAAGGAAGAGCTCAAATCGCGAGAGCCTCATGTATATGCTAAAAAGGCCCTATTAGTACCCGAAGAAGGAATTGTCAACTACAAGCAGGTAATGCATGTAATGGCAGGATACATCCTTCAGGCTAATGGTAGGATCTCAACTGGTGAAGAAATTAAAAAAGTTGAAAATACCAATACTAACGAAATAATTATTCAAACTGCCGGTGATAGTTTCTCTTTTGATTCTCTGGTTAATTGCACCGGATTATTTTCAGACAGGACTTTTCAAAATCTCACCAGGAAAAATAGACCACTCAGAATAGTTCCTTTTAGGGGAGAGTATATGAACATTAAAAATGACTACAAACATTTAGTAAATCATTTAATTTATCCTGTTCCCGATCCCAAATACCCGTTTTTAGGCTTGCATTTCACCCGATTGGTCAATGGTTCCAGGGAGGTTGGACCTAATGCTGTACTTGCATTAAAACGGGAAGGGTATACAAATAAAGATTTTAATATAAATGATTTTGCAGATGCAGTATTTTACAAAGGCTTGCATAAATTTGTATTTAAAAATTTTAACTTCACTTTAGGCGAGCTAAAAAGCTCAATATCTACCACTGCTTTTGTCAATAAAGCAAAAAAATTAGTCCCAGATGTTGAAGCTTATATGTTCGATAAAGGAACTGCCGGGGTAAGAGCCCAGGCGATGAATTCAGATGGAAAATTGATCATGGATTTTCAAATTGAGAAAATTGACAATCAAATTCACTTGTTAAATGCACCCTCTCCCGGAGCAACTGCATCATTATCAATTGCAAATCATATTATAGATAAATATATGAATTGACTTTGGCCCCGATGCTTCGGGGGAATCCATAAAAAAAATGCGGTCCGAAAATATTTCTGAACCGCATTCTTATAAAATTTGAAAACTTGTTTACTATTTTTCAATAGCTTTTTTTTCTTCAGATTTCTTTTCTGAAGCGACCGGTTCATTCAACTTTTTGCTCATTTCCATTGATATGGAAGAACGATCAAAAGTGATTTTTCCTGCGCCGGTTTCTATTATCACTGAATTGTTTTTATCGCTAAAATCGACAATTTTACCGTGCATTCCGCTTTTGGTAACAATGCGATCTCCTTTTTTTAAGTCGGAAGCAAAGACTTTTTCTTGTTTAGCTTTTTTCATTTGTGGTCGTATCATAAAAAAATACACTACCACGAACATTAAAATAATTGGTGCAAACTGTGTTATTTGATCCATAAATCTGTTTGATTTTTTTTATCCGGCCGGATTAGTATCGGCTTCAATAAATGCTTTGATTTTTAAATTTTGTGTACCTTTTTCGGTATTAGCGCTTACGGTTACGGTTTTGGTGACTTGTCCTTGCCCTGATCCATTAAATTTCACGGTCATTTCTCCTTTTTCTCCAGGTGCGATAGTCTCATTTTGAGGATAGGTAGGGATAGTACATCCACAAGAACTGGTTGCATTGGTAATTACCAATGGTGCATTTCCTGTATTGGTAAATTTAAACACGTGCTCTACATTGGTGCCTTTTACCAGATTTCCGAAATCGAATTCTTCTTCTTCAAAAGTCATTTCAGGAAAGTTTGCGACTTGCGCATCGCGCTCTGCAGCAGTTTCCACGTTTTCGGCTTTCACTTTGCTTGAGGCATCATCCTTGCAGGAAGTAAATAGCATGGCCCCAACGGCCGCTAACATTAAGATTCCTTTTTTCATAATAATCAATTTTAAATTAAACGTTAAAAATACTAAATTTTCTGAATTACAGAAGGCCACGCCCTATTTTATTTAAGCGATTTTCCTCCTGGTATTCTTTAGACAACTTATCCAAAACCCCATTAATAAATATACTGCTTTTGGGGGTGCTGTATTCCTTGGCAATTTCCAAATATTCATTAATTGTCACCTTGACCGGAATAGAAGAAAAGTTCAAAAATTCACAGAGTGCCATTTTTATAAGAATGGTATCTATTTCGGCAATTCTTTCCTTATCCCAATTAGGGGTTTTCCCTTGCATTTCATTTGATAATTCTTCGTCATTTATATAGACTTTTCTGAATAGATCTGTACCAAACTCTTCATCTTCCGGACTTTTAAAAAGCTTGGGGAGTTTTAATTCCTGCGGGGTAGATTCTTTTAATTTTTTAAGAAATTTCAAAATTGCCGTATTGACAATTGGCAGATCATCCAGCC
>Ga0307486_1002013_pt1 | contig 14702 bp, 15 predicted proteins | sample CBIW02metaG_FD_203663 | JGI IMG/M metagenome (GOLD analysis project Ga0307486, IMG submission 203663) | Sea-ice brine microbial communities from Beaufort Sea near Barrow, Alaska, United States - CBIW 0.2 | ecosystem: Environmental > Aquatic > Marine > Coastal | place: USA: Alaska | collected... | reverse complement strand
ATTAAGCGAATTAGATTTTTAATAGAAAGTTTCCATTTAAATAAAAGTAGAACCAAATTAACAATCGTTTAGCTTCAATTAAAACCATAGATTTTAAAACTACCCACACAAAATCATATAGAACCTTAATTATTAAATTAAAGTTTAATGATTAACGTGTGTTTGCGCTGGACAGACTTTTTTCATGATTAGTTAGTTGTTTAAGGTGTTGTGATAACATGGTTTGCGTTTTACTTCTTTGTGGAAAAGACAGCCTCAATTTCTACGCATTAGCGACACAATAGCAATCGTTAAAGAGCTTGTCCGACCCATGGTGGATTAAGAACCAGCCATTAACCATTAGTTTTTAATGATAAAGGCTGTTTTTTCTGGAGCGTTTACTGGAAGAAATAAGCTTAGTTTCTATGTGTTATTGATTTATTATCAATCTGTGAGATATTGGAAATTAAATATTAAATCAATCCTTAAAAATTAATAATTAAGTCTACAAGTTCCTCTTTCTCCAAAGCGCCAAAATAATTGTTCACATCAACATCTTTCAATGCTTTTTCAATTGAGGGCTTATCATAAGGAATTCCAATCAATAATTTCTCTAATTCCTCAACAGAATCTCTCCCAAAGAAATCTCCGAAAATATTAACCTCTTTGATCAAGCCTTTTTCAACGAAAATTCGGACATCAATTTCTCCTACCGAAAAGCGCTTATTATTCTGGATATTGAACTTTGGAGCTCTGCCGTAATTCCATTTCCAAGTATCGTATTTTTCTTCTTTGAGTTTGTGAACCGCTTTCCACTCTTCATCTGTAAGGCGATAAGTTTCAAAATCTTCTGATTCTGAAAATAATCCTTTGAGTAATAAAGCTCTGAATTCTTCAATTGACAGTGGTTCTTTTAGAAACTCACTGATGTTAGCCACACGACTTCTTACAGATTTATGTCCTTTGGATTCTAACTTACTTGGCTTCACATTCAATGCATTCGCAACTTCTCCAAGATCGGTATTGTACAATAATGTTCCGTGGCTAATCATTCTTTTTCCTGTAGAAAATTGAGCTGTTCCGGAAATTTTCTTTTCTCCAACCAAAATATCATTTCGACCTTTGAGTTCTGCATCCAATCCTAAATCGTTCAACACCTTAATAACAGGTTCGGTGAATTTTTTAAAATTGTGCATTTGTGTAATATCATGATTGGTGATAAAACTAAAATTCAAGTTCCCAAAATCATGATAAACTGCACCACCTCCGCTTACTCTTCGCACAACATGGATATTATTGTTGTCGATATAATCTTGATTGACCTCTTCAATTGTGATTTGATTTTTCCCAATTATAATTGAAGGTTCGTTGATGTAAAACAATAAATAATCGTTTTCTGCACTAAAATTTCGAACGATATATTCTTCTAACGCAAGATTTAAATGAGGATCTGTGATGCCTTGGTTTTCTACAAAAATCATAATTCAGTATTTAGTAGGGAGTCCTGAGGCTTTTAGTTCGTCCCAAAGTTCGCTATTTTGTATGTTTATAAAAGTAAGAAATTAGATTAAGAAAGAAGTGGATTTCTCTCCCTACTCAATACTCAATACTCCTTACTGTGAGGCTTTGGTTATTTTAGTTCACCTAAAATTGCCAAAGCCTCACTCACGTGCTGATCAAATTTCAATTGTGAATTAAAAACACCTTTCACAACACCTTTTTTATCAATCATGTAGGTCACTCTGCCAGGAATCAATCCTAATAAATTCGTTGGAACACCAAATGCCTTTCTTACTTTCTTATCAGGATCGGCCAATAAAGTAAACGGTAATTTATGTTTCTCAGCGAATTTCTTGTGACTTTTTTCATCATCACTTGAAATACCAATCACTTTAGCACCAGCGGAAATAAAATCTTCATAAGCATCCCTAAAAGAACAGGCTTGCTTAGTACAGCCAGCAGTTTCATCTTTTGGATACAAATAAATCACTAAATTATCTTTCCCGATAGCATCTTCAATGTTGAATGCTTTTCCGTCTTGGTCCTTCAAAGTGAACAATGGACATTTATCTCCTATTTCTATCGATTTCATTTCTTTATAATTATTAATGTTTAATTTAATTATTAAGGTTTAATGTTTAACGGGGTTTGCACTGGACATTTTTTTTAGAAAAAACAACCTCAATTTCTAAGCAGTAGAAATTCAATATCAAAACGTTAAACATTAATAATTTACAATTAATAATTATTTAGTCTTTTCAGTTTCTCCCTAATCCCTTCCAGTCTCCCAATCAATTCTTCTTTATTCAATTCTGGCTGGGTAATGATTACTTCTCCACTTTTTAATGCTTTTTTAGCACCTTCAAGTGTATGTCCATCAACTTTAACCAATTGATAAATATTCTGAAGTTCTAAGACACTTTTTGGAGAGAACAAGCGATTTCCTTTGTTGTTTTTCTTAGGTTTAATTGATGGAAATTCTTTTTCCCAGAAACGTATCAATGAAGTGTTTACATCAAACATTTCAGCCACTTCACCAATGGAATAATACAATTTCGTTAATTCAGACGCTTTAATCATAGCTTAAGATAGATGTTACTAAATTAATGAAAATAAAGGAATCTAATGAGAAAGTTTAGTTAGTAATCTACAACTTTAGATAAATAATTTTACAATTGCGTTCGCATGAAGATTCGGAAACTGATATTCCAAAAGCTATACTAAGGTAATTGATAATTCGTAATTAATCTAGTCCATCGACTTCATCGCATTCTTAGAAATCTCAACGATTTTCTCATACTGCTCTGGTGTTAAATCAGAGTGGAAATAATCGATAGGACTTACTTTATGTCCATCTTTTTCAACTTCATAATGCAAGTGAGACCCAGTAGATTTACCAGTACTTCCAACCAATCCAATAAGGTCACCACGCTTTACAGCATCACCTTCCTTCACTAGAAAAGAACTTAAATGCGCATAACGCGTTTTGTATCCAAATCCATGATTGATCACGATTTCTTTACCATAACCCCAGCTGTTAACGCGGGTTTCTTCAACCACACCTTTTCCTGTTGCATAAACATCTGTTCCTACAGGCGCAGAGAAATCAACACCCCAATGCATTTTACGTGTACCATAAACAGGGTCAATTCTCCAGCCATAACCAGATGCCATTTTCTTTAATTCTTTATTGTTAACCGGTTGAATCGCTGGTAAAGACGCCAATCTACTTTCACGTTCTTTTGCCAATGAAACCAATTCTTTGAAGGATAAACTTTGTGCGTGTAATTTTCTTTCTACCTCATCTAATTTAGAAATGGATTCGATGAGTAGTTCACTGTTTGACATTTTCTTGTATGAATTGTAGGCATCACTCCCTCCAACTCCCATCAATCTCAATTCTTCAGGAAATTCACTTGCTCCCAAAGCAGTTCTGTATAATTCTTCATCACGTTTTTTAATTACTTCCGTAACGCGATCAACTAATTCTAATCTTTTTTGAACGTTTTCAAATTCTCCTTTTAATTCAAGGATTTCTTTTTGAAGTGCTTTTTCTTTTGGAGAATCGATTCTGTAAGCAATGAAGAAGGCAAATATTAAACTCAAAACGATTGTTGGAGCAATAAATATAAACCCACGTAGGACACGTTCCCCTATTGATCGCTTAACTTTTTCGTAAGAAAGCGTTTTTTGATTGTACCTGAACTTTGTCTTTGACATTATTTAACTTGTAAAACATCGCAAAATTATGTAAATAATCTAACTTTGCAAAATCGTTAACTTTGATTAACACATTTAAGACCATAATTTTTTAAAGGAATCCCAATGATACTCGAAGAAATCAGAAATAAATTCCTCTCTTTTTTTGAAGAGAAAGGACACACAATTGTGCCTTCCGCACCGATGGTAATAAAAGATGATCCGACCTTGATGTTTACGAACGCAGGTATGGTTCCATTTAAAGAATTTTTCTTGGGAAATGCCATTGCCAAGGACAAACGTGTGACTGATACTCAAAAATGTTTGCGTGTTTCAGGAAAGCACAATGACTTGGATGAAGTGGGTGTCGATACTTATCACCACACTATGTTCGAAATGCTAGGAAACTGGTCTTTCGGAGATTATTTCAAAGAAGAATCTATTGCTTGGGCTTGGGAATTACTGACAGAAGTCTACGGAATTGACAAGAACAATCTTTACGTTACCATCTTTGAAGGAGATGAAAAAGACGGTGTTCCAAGAGATACTGAATCTTATGATTTCTGGAAAAAATGGATTGCTGAGGATAGAATTATTGAAGCAAATAAAGACGATAACTTCTGGGAAATGGGCGAAATGGGACCTTGTGGACCTTGTTCTGAAATTCACGTAGATATTCGTTCCGATGAAGAAAAGAAAAAAGTTGATGGTAAAACATTGGTGAATAAAGATCACCCTCAAGTAATTGAAGTATGGAATTTAGTATTTATACAATTCAATAGAAAAGCAGATGCTAGTTTAGAGAAATTACCAGAAACGCACATTGATACTGGAATGGGATTAGAGCGTTTAGCTATGGTTCTTCAAGGAGTTCAATCGAATTATGATATTGATTTATTTCAAAAATTGATTGGGCAAATCGTGAAACAGTCTGGTTTTGAATACGGAAAAACCGAAACAACAGACATCGCTTTACGCGTAATTGCAGATCACGTGCGGGCGATTGCATTCTCTATTTCTGATGGACAATTGCCGTCTAATACTGGAGCTGGATATGTAATTCGTCGTATTTTGAGAAGAGCTGTGCGTTACGGATATCAAACTTTGAAAATGAATGAACCATTCTTGGCTCCTTTAAGTAAAGTTTTAATTCAAGAAATGGGTGAAGCATTCCCAGAATTGGTTGACAATAAAACATTGATTGAAAATGTAATTCGTGAAGAAGAATTGAGTTTTTTCAAGACTTTAGAACAAGGAATTAAGCGCATTGAAATAATCTTAGAAAATCAGAAAGCTGAAGGGATCAAACAAATTCCTGGAGAACAAGTTTTTGAATTGTATGACACTTTCGGATTCCCTTATGATTTAACAGAATTGATGGCTAGAGAAGCTGGAATGACATTAGATCAAGCAGGATTTGATAAAGCTTTAAAAGTTCAGAAAGACCGTTCTCGTTCTGCGACTTCTCTAAAAACTGATGATTGGACAGAAGTTCAAAAAGACGATAAAGAAGAGTTTATTGGCTACGACCATTTGGAAGCGGACGTGAAAATTACGCGCTACAGAAAAGTAGAACAAAACAAGAAAACTTTTTATCAATTGGTATTTAACTTGACTCCATTTTATCCGGAAGGAGGTGGACAAGTTGGAGATAAAGGATACATTGAATTTGATGGAGAAAAGATTTCAGTTTTCGACACTAAAAAAGAAAACAATCTGATCGTTCATTTAGTAAAAGGCTTACCAAAAAATCCAAGCGCGACATTTAAAGCGGTTGTGAATTCTGGAAACAGAGCACTTTCAGCAGCAAATCACAGTGCTACTCACCTTTTGCACCATGCATTGCGCACTGTTTTGGGAGATCACGTAGTTCAAAAAGGTTCTTTGGTGAATCCAGAATATTTACGTTTTGACTTCTCACACTTTTCAAGAGTTTCAGAGGAGGAATTGATTCAGATTGAGCAAATCGTAAATGATTTAATTCGTCAGAACGCGCCATTAAATGAAATGCGTAACACACCCATAAAAGAAGCACAAGAGCTTGGAGCGACTATGTTATTTGGTGAAAAATATGGCGATACAGTTCGTGTAATTCAATTTGGTGATTCCATGGAATTATGCGGAGGAACGCACGTTCAAGGAACAGGAAACATTGGATGGTTTAAAATCATTTCTGAAGGTTCTGTTGCATCTGGAATTAGAAGGATTGAAGCAATTTCGAGTCAAACTGCGGAGCAATACATCAATAATAAATTGGAGCAATTGAGTAATGTGAATGCATTATTTAAGAACACAAAGAACGTTGTTCAATCGGTGGAAGAGATCTTGGAAAGCAATAACCGCATGCAAAAGCAATTAGAAAAAATTGAAAAAGAGCGTGCAAAAGACATCAAAGCAGATTTAAAGAAAAGCATCGTTGAGAAAGACGGAATGAATTTCTTAGAAGCAATTGTTCCATTGGATGGCGGAGCGATTAAAGATGTGCTGTTCCAATTAAAAGGAGAAGTTGCGAACTTATTTGCTGTAATTGGTGGGGAAAGTGACGGAAAATGTACTTTGACTGTCATCATTGATGAAGCATTAGTGAAAGCCAAAGATTTACATGCCGGAAATATTATTCGTTCAGCAGCGAAACATATCCAAGGTGGAGGTGGTGGACAGCCATTCTTTGCAACTGCGGGTGGAAAGAAGCCGGAGGGACTGAAAGATGCAATCGAGGAAGTCAAAAGCATGATATAACATTAGAATTTTAACCGCAAAGACGGAAAGAAATCGCAAAGTTCGCAAAGAAAAAAGGTAAATACCCTTTGCGAACTTTGCGAAAACCTCTGCGCCTTTGCGGTTACCTTTTCTAAATCATCAATTCAACACAGTGCAACTGCAAGCCCGAAGCCGGAGCATTATAAGACAATTTAACTCGATTCTCTCCATCAAGCGTCTCCAAAAACTCTTCCCAAGTCTTTTCATGCTGGCCTAGTTCGAAAAGCATTCCCATCATTAATCTTATTTGATTTCTCTTAAATCCTATTCCTTGGACTTTTACTACGAAACTTTTCTCAGGAAAAAATGATGCTGTGAGTTCTGTATTTTCTATGAGTTCGCAAGAAAGTATTTCGCCAATTGTTTTTGTTTCAGGATTAGGTCGAAACGTATAGGAATAGAAATCTCTTTTGCCGACAAATAACACTGCTGCTTTTTGCATTATTTCTATATCTAAATCACTTAAGATATTACACATAAAAGCCGCACAATAAGGATGGAACTTTTCTCCATAAGCAAAATAATAATGGTATTCCTTTACTTTTTCTGATTGAATAATATTGAATTCTGAATTCGTTGGTTCAACGGAAAGCGCTTTTACATCGGCAGGTAGGTTGTTGTTAAAATCCTTTAAGAAAAATTCTAAATCCTCAATTTTTTGGTCAGTAAAAACCTCAATAAATGTATGATTAACGGATACTTTTGCATCTGTTCTTCCGGAAGCTAAAACTTTGCTTGCTGTGTCTGGAAGCACCCAATTAAGGGTTTTAGTGATCATTTCTTGTACTGTGATTACGTTGGGTTGTTTTTGCCAACCATGATAACGAAATCCCAAGTATTGAATTTCCATTAAATAATAAAACCTTGTTCTCATATCAATAATGCAATTCTGTGTGATACCAATTTCTTAAAACGGGTTTGAAGATATAAAAAAAGCAGTCCTTTTCGGGAACTGCTCTTTATAAATTAAATATTTTAGTGAGAATTAATTACTCTCTTCTTTTCGTATTGGTTCAGCTTTTTTCAATTTTTCGCTTTTTACAGGCTCAATGTTTCTTGCTTTTTTCTGTACAACTTTTGGCTCAGTAACCTCTTTAGATTCAGCTTGAGGTTTCGCAATAAGTTCTTCGTTTGAAGATCGTGCTTTCTTTAGCTTAACCGTCTCTTCTTTCATAGGTTCTGCTTTCACAGTTCTAGACAATTCTCGTTTTTTTTCTTGAGCAAAAGATGGAGCAGCTAACAATAATGCAAAAGCTCCTAATAATATCATTGATTTTTTCATCGTCTTATTTTTTAAGTAAATATAGAATTTTTTTAAACTAATTTCAAATAATCAATTTCCGTTCCATAAATGGTTTGGTTCCTTTTAAAAAAAACCTAAAAATCATCCTCATTAAGCGTAAACTCATCCATTCCACCATACAAATCATCATTATTATCATTTTCCTCATTGAAATCATCATCCGATGAAGCGGTGGTATTTTTACTTGATCTTAGAATATTAGTTCTGGCAATATTTAATCGAATTTCAGTTTTAATTGTTCCATCTTCTTGTTGAAATGCTTTAGCATAAGGTGTCCCAACGATTTCGACTAAAGCTCCACTTTTTAGAAAATCTAGAATTCTCATATTAGAGCCTTCTTTCTTCCAGATGGTGCAATTCACCCAAGTAGTTTTTGTGCGCGATTCTCCAGTTCTTTTGTCCCTCCAATTTTTATTATGAGCTACTGGAAAGTTAATTGCAACCACTCCTCTGTCCATTTTTCTAACTGTTGCGTCTTTACCTAAATTACCTATTAATCTTGTCTCAAATACCGTTGCCATGTTTGTGTTTTTCTTTTTGAATTTTTATAAGTCTGAGTTGTTTTTAAAATCTAAATATAGTTAATCAGGGAGGAATTGACAAATGATAGTTTTTAAATGAAAAGTGAAAAATGAAAAGTGAAAAATAGTGCGGACTACAAATTTTTCATTTTTAGTTTTTCATTTTTAATTAGTTTTTAATTTTTAATTATTTTTTCTTTTTTCCAAAAATTTATCAAAGCCGAAATACCTAAGAAAAAAGCAATATAAGTTACTCCTTGTTGCGTTTCGATGGTGTCTTCGGATAAGAATGAACCAATTGCTATTAAAGTAAAACATATACCAATAAGGTTGTTTAGCTTGATATTTCTCCATAAAAACCAAAGCCAAAATCCGGTAAAGACAACAAATCCAAAGATTCCAAAACTGATCCAAAAAGTCATGAATTGATTGTGTGCCCTGTTCCAATGTACTTCATCCAATTGCGAGTTAGACAGAATGTAAGCTTGATTAAATTCTTCTTGTAAATCGCCAGTTCCAACTCCAATTAACCAATTGTTTTTAATGATTAATTTCCCTGTTTTCCAATGTTCAAACCTTTGTAATAATGAATTTCCGTCAGGATCTCCACCTATTGAATAATGAAAAACTTCATTTCTTAATCCTGCTAATCTAGATTCAAAAGTGCCGTAAGTATGGCGAATCGATGACATACTTTGCTCTACATTCTTGATGTCTTGATCCGACATAGATGCCATTCCTGCTTTGTCTTTGGTTAGTCCTTTTGACGTCATGTAGCGGAGTAAAATTCCTTTTAAATCATATCCAGTATCTAACTTTTCACGAAAATCTATTTCTGAACGCTTATTCCATGCTTTCTCTAATTCATTTCCAGCAATTAAAGATAAAACATGATGACCATTTTCAAACCACAAAGAAGTTGTATCATTAAAATATTTTTCTCCATTTTCACTAAATTCCGGAAGGTTTTTAAACGCTGCGAAAGGTTCATCAGGAACTAAATAATCATACAATTTGAATACTCCAATTCCTAAAATACTTAGAAAGCAAACGGCAGTAATCACTTTTATAGAATTGGATTTAACTGTTTTGATAAAATAAATAAAGCAACCCAAGAGAAGAAATAAAAGCGCTACGTAACCACTAAAAACCTGACTTGTAATAGTGTAGTAGGAAAACCAAGAAATTAGAATCACATAAATAATCCACATTTTCCTGTTTTGTAAAAGCAAATAAATCGACAATAATGTACCTGTTATAATGAGCAAACCATATCGGATATGTGAGCCGAAAAGGGAGAAATCTCTATAGTCTTCTGCTTCATTGCCCAACATGAACTTGATATTCACAAATGAGGTAATCAATAAAGCGATTAAGAAACCATAAAAAACGTAGTTTAAAAACCGCTCTTTAATTGGATAAGCGATCAAAACGATTGGAATCGCTAAAAATGGAAGCTTGGTATTCAAATCTCGTAAGGCGTAGGACATATCTGTTGTGTACAGCAAACCCAGAAGATGAAACGCTAAAACAAGGATTACAAACCAGAAAACGAAATTCTTTTTACATCTTTCCCAAGCTCCTTTAAAATCCGCATTAAGTAAAAAGTTTACCGCCAAAATCAGCGTCGCTAAAGACATCACAACTTTGCTCACTGGAATTCCAACAGCAAGAGCAAAAACGGCAAACATATTAATGTTGTCGTGTGTTTTAGGACCGAAGAAACGGTTAAGCATGCAGTTATTTTAAGGTTTTAAAAGTGACTCGTATTCTGACTTGTTATTTAACACTTCAATGGCTTTTTTAAGTGGCTGATCATCTTGAAAAGCGTTTAAAACTCGGCCTTCTTGATAGTAATAACGAGAAACAATTTCATTGGATAGTAATTCTTTAATTTGAATTTCGAATAAATCTAAATCATCTTCTTTTGAAGCGCTCACTACTTTTTGAAGTGCTTTAAATTCTCCATCAATTTTTTTGTCGTATCCTTCATGTTTTGCAGCTTCTAAAACTCTTTCCAAGTATTCTTGAGTTGCTGTTTTGTATTCAAATTCCTTTTTTAAAACATAGCCTTTGAAATCCTTGTAAATTTTATCTGTAATTCTAAATTCTTTTGCTGGAGCAATTTCAGGATTATTCTGTGCGAATTCAGTGGCGAAATCAAAAACGATATTTTCAACCATTAAAACAGCTGTAATTCTTGCCAAATTTTCTTCTTCGATGCTAATATCTGGCTCTATTCCTCTACCGTCAATCACTTCTCTTCCATTTTTGGTATGGAAAATCTTAATTAATGAATCAGGAACCTCATCTACTTTTCCGTCATTCTTGTGGTAATAATCCAATTTCTGAACACATCTTCCTGATGGCGTATAGTATTTAGCAATCGTTAATTTCATTTTTGCGCCATACTTCAAATCGATTGTTCTTTGCACCAAACCTTTCCCAAAAGTGGTGCTTCCAATTATAACTCCTCTGTCTAAATCTTGAAGCGATCCGGAAACAATCTCAGATGCTGATGCTGAAAATCCATCTACTAAAACTACAATTGGAATTTCTAAATCTAACGGATTATTTCTGGTTTTGTAACTTCTGTTCTCATCTGAGATTCTTCCTTTCGTCTTTACAATTTCTTCATTTTGTGCAACGAAAAAGTTTACGATGTCAATAGATTCAATTAATAATCCACCTCCATTTCCACGTAAATCCAAGATGATTTTCTCCATTCCTTGACTTTTCAAATCTTCAAAAGCACTTTTTACATTTTTGGAAGCTGTTTGGGTAAAAGAACTCAATTTGATATAGCCAATTTTTCCTTTATCATCCACCATTCCAAAATACGGAACATCTGGTACTTTAATTTCGTCACGATCTACTTTGATTTTTTTTACGCCTTGATTCGGACGCTCATATTCCAGCATAAAAGAAGAACCTTTCGATCCCTTTAAAGCATCTGAAACAACATCAGAAGCTACACTTTTCATACTTCTTCCATCGATTGATATAATTTTATCTCCCGCTTTTAAACCTGCTTTTTGAGCTGGCATATTTTCATACGGTTCAGCAATAAAAACATATTCGCCAGATTTTCTAATTAAAGCACCAATTCCACCGTATTGACCAGTTGTCATTAAACGATAATCTTCAATATTTGATTCATGATAATAAACGGTGTAAGGATCCAATTCCTGCAACATTGCATCAATTGCAGCTTTAGAAATCTCACCCGTTTTTGGCTCATCTACATAATATTTATCTAAATTCATGTAAATCAAATCAATAAGTTCAAGGTTTTTGATGACCTCAAAACCGTTTGATTGTGAAAAACTATTGTTATTTATTCCAAAAAGAAATAAAAAGACGATTCCATAAATATATCGCATATAAATTCTGATTTTAATCTTCTAATGTAATGAAAAAGGGCAAAATTAAGCCTTACTCTCCACTAAACGCAGAAAAAGCGCTTCTATTTTATTAATGATTCGTTGATAGGTCTCTTCTTCATTTGAAGTGTAGATCAAAAAGAGTGCTAATTGTGGTTCCTCAGCAGTCATTGATTGTTCAATAATGTACTTTTTCTTGCGCACTGCCTCACGGATTAATCGCTTGATTCTATTGCGGTCTACGGCTCTTTTGAACTTTCGTTTAGGTACGGCAATTACAATTTGGAAACGGGTATTTGTTTTTAAATCTACAGCAAGATAACGCAATAAAAAAGGATAAACTTTTTCTTGTTTTCCGTCTTCAAAGATGGAAGTCATCACTTTTTTACTGCACAGTTTGTATTCCTTACCGAAACTTTCGTCCATGGCGTAAAAGTAATTGTTTTTCGTTGATTTGTTAAAATGTAAATTTATTGATTTGTGATTTCGTTAATCTGTGAATTCGTTGATTTGGTGATTCGTTATTTCGTTGGGACGGTGGCTGAGCGGAGTCGAAGCCCTGTCCATTACAACGCCTTATCAATCACTCCTTTCAAATCTGCTCGAGAATGAATCCCTGCTGAGCGCCAATTGATTTCACCTTGTTTAAACAATAAAAATGTTGGAACTCCACGCACTTTATATTTCTGAGCAGCTGCTTGGTTCTTATCTACATTGATTTTAATCACACGGATTTTTTCTCCATACAAATTTTTGATTTCGTCAATAATTGGATTCATCGTCTGACAAGGTCCACACCAATCTGCATGGAAATCTACTAAAACAGGTGTTTTTCCTTTAATTATTTCATTAAAACTACTCATGATCTTTTTTATTTACTCTTGTTCATTTATTTGTGTTTCCCGATTTTTCGGGACAGCCGTTGAACTCTCGTTGGTCTGTTGTTGGTGCTTTTCTATTGCTTTTGGATCATAACCAGTAAAGATGTTTATCCAAGCCAAACGACCCAATCGGAAACTTAATGGCGCAAAAATAATAAGCACGATTAAGATGTTTATCATATAAACCCAATACGGAGTTTCTTGATAAATTAAGTAGGTCAAAACAAATGTAGCTACTGATATCGCTACAGTAATTCCATAAGATGCGTACATTGCACCGATGAAAAAGGCAGTTTCTCTTTCGTATTTGTGTCCACACTCACTGCAACGCTCATACATTTTGTCGAACTTCCTTAAATTGAATATAGTATTGTACTTAAATACTTTCCCTTTATGACAACTAGGACAGGTATTCGTTAACACACTTTTAACTCTACTTTCGTTCCAACCCATATTGCAAAGATACAAAGAAAAGCAGTGATAAAATAGTGACTTTTATCACAATTCAGGGTTGAAAACTGTGTTTCTACAACCAATTTTAGACATAAGTCATTCCTTACTTGTCTATTCTAAAAATATCATCGAACTTTGCACCTCAAAATATGGAAGACAAGAAAAACATACGGGCTTTATCAAAAGCAGAATTAAAGGCAGAATTCACTGAGTTAGGTGAGAAATCATTTCGTGCAACACAGGTTTATGAATGGTTGTGGCAAAAAAACGCTGCTTCATTCGATGAAATGACAAATTTGAGTGTAAAATTACGTGATCATTTAAAAGACCAGTTTTTTATTGACCATATTTCTTTGGACGAACAACAGATTTCTAAAGACCGTACTATTAAGTGTGCATTTAATGTTGGCGTAGGAAAAGTTGTTGAAGGAGTTTTGATTCCTAGTAAGACGAGAATGACCGCATGCATCTCATCGCAAGTTGGTTGTAGTTTAGCCTGTGAGTTCTGCGCTACTGGAAAGTTAAAATTACTAAAGAATTTATCTGCTGGTGAAATTGTTGATCAAGTAGTCCATCTTAAAAATCTTGCAGAAGAAAAATACTCACAAAACTTGAGTAATATTGTTTATATGGGAATGGGCGAACCGCTTTTGAACTATAAAAACATGATGGACAGCATTGAAAAAATCACTTCTGAAGATGGTTTAGGAATGTCTCCAAAACGTATTACTGTTTCCACGGCAGGAATTGCTAAAATGATAAAGAAATTAGGCGATGATGAAGTGAAATTCAACCTTGCTGTTTCCTTGCACGCCGCTAATGATAAAAAGCGAGATAAAATTATGGCCATCAACGAGACAAATAATCTCGCGGCATTAGCAGAAGCTATAGGCTATTTTTATGGTAAAACAGGAACGCGTGTTACTTACGAATACATCATCTTTAAAGATTTTAATGATGAATTAGAAGACGCGCAAGAACTTGCTGAATTCTGTAAAATTGTTCCGTGTAAAGTGAATATTATTGAATATAACACCATTGATGATGGGATTTTCCAACAAGCTGATGCTAGTAAAGTAGATCGTTTTGCGGCTTTCCTAGAAGAGAAAAATATAATTGTGAATGTTCGCCGAAGCAGAGGTAAAGATATCGACGCGGCATGTGGACAATTGGCAAATAAAAATGAAGTCGTTACGGAGAGGATGATGAAATAGTTTTTTTAATGGTTAATAATTAAGGTTTAACGAGCTTTGAAATTGGTGTACAGCACAAACCCCGTTAATAATTAAACCTTAAAATCAATGTTTAATTGTTTAAGGATAAATCCGCCATTGGTTGGACAAGTTGGTTAACGTGATAAGGGTGGGAATATTTGCGATTATTTTCAGATGTTTTACCAATAAACTTACAGTTAAGGAAAAAGAGATCCTTCTATTACCAAAAATCTTAGATTTTTAGCAATATTCAGGATGACGTGGTTATGTGTTGGAAATCAAAAAAGAGGATGAGAAAATAATAAAGCCGCGGCGTTATTATTTTCTCATCCTCTTTTTTGAACTATTCCCTCCAGCCATAGTCATCCTGAAGTAAATTTTCTTGGCTCTATATGAAATACTGTGGGTAATCAATTTTAATCCTTCGAAAAATTAATGGTTCTACTACGAATTTAACTGTAACCTACACGAGTTGTATTTTAAAGTATTTATCAAAATTATCATTTCTT
>Ga0307486_1002008_pt1 | contig 14733 bp, 11 predicted proteins | sample CBIW02metaG_FD_203663 | JGI IMG/M metagenome (GOLD analysis project Ga0307486, IMG submission 203663) | Sea-ice brine microbial communities from Beaufort Sea near Barrow, Alaska, United States - CBIW 0.2 | ecosystem: Environmental > Aquatic > Marine > Coastal | place: USA: Alaska | collected... | reverse complement strand
GTTCCGCACCGCCCACGCGCGTGCCTCTGTGACCAGGGTGCGTGGAAATCCCTGGGGCGTCTGCACGGCCGAGAGATCTGAGCGGTCCACTGTTCCTAGAACGGCTCCGGATGGGGCAATGCGCTTGATGGTGTCGACCACAGGCAGGCCCGGAATGATGCCGTGCCCGGTGGAGCGCACTGCGTCGACGACCGCGTCGCACAGGCTCGCGGGAGTGAGCGCGCGCGCAGCGTCATGCACGAGCACGACCTCGATGCTCAGGTCAAGGGCATTCATTCCCGCATCCACCGAATCCTGCCGGTTGCGCCCCCCGGCAACGACAGTCATCGCCGCCGTCGGTTGGGCGTTACGCGCGCTGGCCTTCGCCGCGATCGCGTGAGCGTCCGCCAGCCGGTCGCCGGGGGCAACAACGACAATCTGAACCTTTTCGTGCATTCCAAAAATAGAATCCAGGGCATGGTCGAGCAGGGAACGTCCACTCAGTAAGACAAAGGCTTTGGGCTCGGTATTGCGCAGACGAGTGCCATTACCCGCAGCGACAACGATGACGGCGACCGTGGCTATAGAGCCGGGAGCAGCCCCACTGCTGCGCGTCTGCGAAGGGAGGTCCGGACGTGGCGGAGTCGGTGGCGAGAGGGGAGCAGTCATATCTGGAGGGTATCTATCTTGGGGTCGGACGGAAATAAAAGATGCACACGACATGCCGGGCTCGATGCCTCAAAGCGACGCCTCCAATGAGGAACGGCGAGCAAAATTATTCGGAGAGAACGGTGGATGCCTGCTCTTCGACAATTCTTTTGCCAGCGACCACCACTCATGCGCTCTAGTTGGTGTAGCCAACATGCGCTGAAAACCGCAGATATCCTGCGGTTCTGGTCACGGTCTGGCACGTCGTGCCACTCCGGACTCCCTGGTCACACCACCGCTCACGAGTGTTCATTCGATGATCTTCACCGTCATATGGTGAGGCTATACGCTGGTTTGGCCAGCCTCAGAAAAGCATGAAGTGACCCTGTCAGCATGTGAGAGGTTACCACAGCACGAGCTGCTAACGTAGGCGCGCCCGCGAGCGGGACAGCCTGTCGGAGAGGTCAATAGTGCAACGTGTTCGGGTGGCGTGGGCGAACAGCACCAGCACTCCTCCACGGCGCGACGACGAGGGACGCGCACGCGCGCCGCTAAGCTAATGACAAAGTGTTTGTGCAGCGTCGGCATCTGTCGACAGCTGCTTCAGTAAGTGGAGGTCTTGTGAAAGCGCGCATCGCTGCATCCGTTGTCCTGGCGGCTGGCATTCTGTTGGGCACGAGTGCGTGCGGTTTTTTCGCGCCGCAGGCCACCTTGATTCAGTACAACGCCAGTGATGGTGTGAGTGGTGACGTGGGGGACGTGCACATTCGCAACGGCCTGCTGCTCTCGTCCGACGGCGAATTGGCCAATCTGATCGTATCTGTCGTGAACCCGACGGACACCCTGAAGAGCCTGCTCGTGCAGTACGAGTCGACCACGGGGAAGATCTCCCAGAGCGTTCCAGTCGAGGCCAAGACGACCGTCACATTGGGCACCAAAGGAGCCGCTTCGGTGGTTCTGGAGAACATCGACAGCCGTCCTGGCTCGTTGTTCCCCGTTTACTTTCAGTATGGCGAAGAGACCGGAATAGAACTCTTGTTGCCCGTGCTCAACGGCATGCAGGGCGAGTATTCCACGCTGATGCCCACGCCTGCCCCCACGCTTGCTCCCACTGAGACTCCGTCAGAAGCGCCGCTGCCTTCGCCAACGGACTCTCCGTCCGAAACTCCGGCACCCACCGAATAACACGTCGCACGCCAGAACAGGCCGCCATCCTTCGGGACGGCGGCCTGTATTTTCTCGAACCGGGCTCGAAGCGAAACCCCTGGGCTAGGACTCGAAGCGATACCCGAGGCCACGCACGGTGACCAACATGACCGGCTCGGAGGGTGACGCCTCGATGCGCGAGCGGATGCGTTTGATGTGCACGTCGAGCGTTTTGGTGTCTCCGAAGTAGTCCGCACCCCAGACCCTGTCGATGAGCTGGCCGCGGGTGAGCACCCGACCGGCATTACGCAGCAGAAATTCGAGCAGTTCAAACTCCTTCAGGGGCATGTTCACGAGTTCGCCGGAAACGGTAACGGCGTGCCGATCGATGTCCATCTGCACCGTGCCGGCGGTGAGTATCGCCTCATCCTCACTCTCGGTTTGGTCATCGTGCCGACGCAACAAGGCCCGAATGCGTGCCAACAATTCGCGGGTCGAATATGGCTTGGTGACATAGTCGTCGGCACCAAGTTCCAGTCCCACCACGATGTCGATCTCGGAGTCCTTGGCAGTGAGCATGATTATGGGAACGGCAGACCGCGTGCGAATGTCGCGGCACACCTCGGTGCCGCTGATACCGGGCAGCATGAGATCAAGAAGAATGAGGTCTGTGCCGTTTGTCGCGAACTCCTGGATCGCACTCGGCCCGGTTTCGGCAACGACGACCTCGTATCCCTCCCGTTCGAGGAGATAGCTCAACGGCTCGCTCAGGGCGCTCTCGTCTTCAACTAAAAGGATACGTGTCATGGTGTGTCTCCTGCGGCCGCCCGGGTAACCGAGTGGGAGTCGTTAAGCCGGGCCTTGTTCGATACTGATTTGTTGGGACGTAATTTGGTCGGTCGTGATTTGTTTGTTCGAGTCTCGCTACCAGGCTCGGACGCTTCGGGCAGACGGATGGTGAAGGTCGATCCGCTACCGGGCTGGGACCAGAGCCGGATATCACCGCCGTGGTTTTGCACGATGTGTTTCACGATTGACAGGCCAAGGCCCGTGCCTCCGGTATGCCGCGACCGTGCCTGATCGACGCGAAAGAAACGTTCAAACACTCGGTCGTGATCGGATTCTGGAATTCCCACCCCCTGGTCGGTTACCGCGATCTCGACAATTCCCTTCTGTAGGCGCACACCAACGCCAACGCGGGAACCGTCAGGCGAGTAGTTCACCGCGTTCGCCACCAGGTTGTGAACGGCCACGGTGAGCAGGGCGTCGTCGCCGAAGACCCGTGCACCGCTTTTCTTGCCGACGATGATGGTGATGCGGTGGGACTCCGCGGCGACCCTGCTCTGGTCGACTGCGGCGGCGACTACGTCATCCACGCTGAGATTCTCCGGTTCCGCGAGGGCGTCTTGTGCCTGCAGCCGGGAAAGTTCAATGATCTCTTGGGTAAGGCGGCCGAGCCTGGCCGATTCGGTCGTCAGCCGGTTGGCGAAGCGTCGAACCTGCTGCGGCTCATCCGCTGCTTGGTCGAGTGCCTCGGCCAATAGGCCTACAGAGGCGATGGGAGTTTTCAGTTCGTGACTCACGTTGGCCACGAAGTCTCGTCGCACCTCGTCGAGGCGAAACGCCTCGGTGCGGTCGTCGGCCAGGAGCAGAACGTAACGGGTACCAAGCCGCGCCAGACGCACCCGAAACCGCATGGTGGCATCGCCGAACGGACCACGAGAAAGCACGAGGTCTTCGGAGATTGACTCGCCGCTCAAGCGCACCCGGCGGGCCAGCTCGAGCAACTCGGGATGCACGAGTTGCTGGTTGACGACGAGGCCGAGGGCAAGGGCGCCCGGGCTGGTCTTGATCACATTGTTTGACGGGTCGAGTACAATTCCCGCGGTCTCGAGGGCATCAAGCACCTGATCAATACCGTCGGGCACGGCGGGGTTGACCACCTCGGAGGCGCGACGACCGTGGCGTTCGGCGACGTGCAGCAGCGAAACGAAGCCGGCGCCGACGCTCAGTCCGAGGGCCAGCGACAGCAAGACGAGCCAGGTCGATTCCATCTGTACAGGTTATGGCAGTCTGGTCCCCCGTTCGCAGCGCCCCCTCGCGAAGCCCTGTACTTTAGACAGTGTTCAAGTAAGTGGCACCTGCCGTTAACCTGAAGCCGACATCATAAACCGGTGGCCAAGGCTGGCCCCACAGCTCGTGCGTGTTCGCGCGGCAAGGAAGGATCACCCCATGCGCGATGTATTCCAACAGGAACTCGCCGAAGTTCAACAACGTCTCGTCGACATTTCGCGCCGCGTCGCGATTTTGATGGACAAAGCCACCCGCGCCTTCAACGAGAGCGACGTGAGCCTGGCCGAAGAAGCCATCACCGAAGACGACAGAATTGACGAACTCTCCCTCGAATTGGATGAGCTCGCCATCACCATCCTGGCCCGCCAGCAGCCGGTGGCTCGCGATCTGCGCATCGTCGTGAGTGCCCTGCGCATCAGTGCCTCCCTCGAGCGGATGGGCGACCTCGCCACCCACATCGCCCAGTTGGCCCGGTACCGCTTCCCCGACAAAGTCATTCCGAAGAGCCTGCGCGGAACCTTTGCCGAGATGGGCGCGCTCGATGTGGTCATCGCAAACATGCTCACCGAGCTGCTCACCAATCAAGACCTTGACCTCGCCGAAACGATTCGCAACGAAGACGACAAGGTCGACGCCCTGCACCTGAGCGTGTTCGACGCCGTTCTCGGCGAAACCTGGAAGGGACTTGCCGCCGACACGGTGGACGCGACCCTCGCCAGCCGATACCACGAGCGTTTCGCCGACCACGCGGTGTCGATTGCTAAAAAGGTGCAGTACCTCGGTACCGGTGACTGGCACCAGGACGACAACGACTGATGGTGCAGCACAAAGGCCCCGAAGCCCACGCTTCGGGGCCTTTGTGCTGATCTCTTGCCGCCGACCAGCGAATAACTCCTGCACGTTGTGATGAAGAACTTTTTCACCCGTGCGATACCGCGGAACGTGCTGCGTCGCCAGCGAATATGCAGGAGTTATGAGCTGGGGGTCGGAGCAGAGGCTAGTTCTTGCTGCCCTGGGCGGCCACTGCGGCGGCCCCGGCTGCAGCAGCCTCGGGGTCGAGGTACTGGGCCGGAGCGATCGGCATGAAGTCGTCCCCGAGCTGGTAAACCAGCGGAATACCGGTGGGAATGTTCAGCTCGGCGATGTCAGCGTCGCTGATGCCATCGAGGTGCTTCACCAGGGCGCGCAGGGAGTTGCCGTGGGCGGTGACCAGGACGGTCTTGTTGGCGAGGAGGTCGGGCACGATATCGGACTGCCAGTAGGGCAGCATGCGCTCGACAACATCCTTGAGGCATTCAGTGCGCGGCAAATTCGGGCCGAGGTCAGCGTAGCGGGGGTCGTGCGCCTGTGAGAATTCCGAGCTGTCGTCAAGCACGGGTGGTGGGGTGTCGTAGGAGCGGCGCCAGAGCATGAACTGTTCCTGGCCGAATTTCGCCTGGGTGGCCGCCTTGTCGAGGCCCTGCAACCCGCCGTAGTGGCGTTCGTTAAGGCGCCAGGAGCGCTTAACCGGGATCCACATGCGGTCGGCTTCATCGAGCGCGAGGTTGGCGGTCTGGATAGCACGCGAGAGCAGACTGGTGTGCTGAATATCCGGTAGCAGGCCGGCCTCTTTCAGCAGTACGCCAGCGCGGGCAGCCTCGGTGGCACCCTGTTCGCTGAGGCGCACGTCCACCCAACCGGTGAAGAGGTTCTGCTGGTTCCACGTGCTTTGGCCGTGGCGGAGGAGGACAAGTGTGTAGGGGGCAGACATATCCCCACTCTAGCGAGCGCGGCACGCGACCGGCGTAGCGTGGGCATCCGCGACTACTCCAGCACAACTGACCAAAGCGGATGTCTTCACCCGCGACAGCGCGCGGGAAGCAGCCCGCCGGCCGCTTGATTTCTCAATAGCCACCGGCTGCGCAGTGGGTGAGAAGCTGCAGTTGGACAAAACATGGGTGGGGAGCCTGATCATCGGTGATGCACCCCTGCATGGGGGTGCGCCAGCTGGGCTCCGTTACGGTAATCTTCTATTAATTCTTGCCGGCCGTAGTAGTCAGTAGTAGTGGAATCGGGTGTCGTGCAACGGTGGTTCCTGCGGCCCGACGTGCTCATGGTGGCAGCGACTGCGCCGACCTACGTGGCTACCCGCGAAGCCCTCACAGCGCTCTCCCCACAAGACCTCACGGCTACGCGGTTTCTTGTCGGGGCAGTCATCATCGGGCTATATCTTCTCGTTACTAGGCAGCGGCTCACGCTGCGCCGTCACGACATCGGCCGCATGCTTGCGGTTGGACTCTGCGGCTACGCGGGATATGGAATGCTGCTCAGTCTCGGCCAAGCCACTGTTCCGGCGGGCACCACCAGCCTGTTGCTGAACATCTCTCCGGTATTCGCATTCATTTTGGGCTATTTCGTGCTCGTCGAGCGCACGACCCGGCTCGGCTATCTCGGCATGATAATTGCCGTCTTGGGCGTCGTCACGATCACCGTCGGCGGCAATAGCGGTGCCGGATTCAACGGTAATTCCCTACTCATCGTGGGCGCGGCCCTGCTGCTCTCGATCTTTCTCATCGTGCAGCAGCCCCTGTTTGCGCGGGTGCCACCAGTGGAGACGGTGTTCTGGGGCTGCGTTATCGGGGGCATCGCCGCCCTTCCGACTACGCGATTCGATGTCGATCCGAGCCGGCTCACGGCATCCTTTTGGCTGGCCATTTTCGTGCTCATTGTGATTAGCACTGTGCTCGGTTACTGCCTCTGGAATATTACGCTCGCCCGCAGCAGCGTGGCCGAGGGCGGTTCGCTGCTGCTGATCGTGCCCATTTTCTCTCTACTGCTGGGCTGGCTTCTGCTCGGCGAGGTGCCAACCCCGGCGGCGCTTGTGGGGGGAGCCGCCGCGTTGATCGGCGTTGTCATGCTGTCGCGCGCCACATCGCGGCGCACCGAGGCGGGGCTCGGGCTTCTCACTGGGGCTATTCCCATCGTGGGGGTGCTCACCCAGGAGATTCCCATTATCGGTCTGCCGCGTGCCCACGAGGAGGTCACTGACCTGAAACTGCCTCCGGAATGGGCAGCCGAGATCTCGGCCATTGCCATCGACGCCGCGCAGGCCGTGGGCGCCCAGCTCGTCACGATCTCACTCTGGCGCCCCGAATCCGCCGACCTGGTTCGGGTGTATTCCAGTCGACCGCACGTCTACCAGTTAGGCGGCATTACAGCAGATCTCGGCCACGACTGGGTTGAGCACTGCGTTGTGGGACAGCGCTCACTTCTTGCCGGCGACGAATCCCGGCTGGACTCCGACGCCTTCGGCTATCAGAATGTTCTCGCGGCGCTCAACCTGACTGCGGCTGTCAACGCGGTCATCATCCACAACTCAGAATTCCTGGGATGCCTCAACTTTCTCGACGCGTCGGGCCTATACACCGTCTCCAGTGTCGAGCAGGCCGAGGTCTTTGCCGCCCGCCTCGCGCCCCTGTTGCGGCGGGTCTACTACTCGGCCGGCGACGTCCCGGCGCAGGCCGCGGATGTGACGGCCGGGTTGGAGACGGACACCGCTGCGGCGGCTGGCTTGATGGCGACGGCGGGCGATTCGGCGGGCGATTCGGCAGCGGTTGACTGGACGGCGTCGCGCGATTCGGCGGCGGTTCTGGCCGGAATGGCCGGAGTATCAGTTCTGGAGGGCATAGCGGGGGTGACGTGTGAGGCGGGCGAGGCGATTGAGGCCGCGCCTACTGTGGCCAGTTCAAAAGAACCGGCCACGTCGGATGACACCACTCGCGTCACCGCGTCCGCCGCCGCTCCTGTCAGGGATAATTTCCTGAATTAGCAGCGATGAACGGCGGGCACTCGTCCGCGGGGCTAGCGACCGGGAGTGCGAATACCAAGGCGCGGCAGCCTGGGAATATCTGCGACGGAACCGGCGGATTGCGGCACAATAATCTCTTGGCTGGCCGAAATAGAAACATCTTCGGATTGAACGTAGAGCGTGGACGCCGCGGGAATATTGCGTTTGATCACGGCAAGCGCGATCGGCCCGAGCTCATAGTGAATGGCGCTGGAGGTGATGGATCCAATGTTCACCCGCTCCGGTTCAGCTCCGGGCCGGATTCGGTCGGCTTGTACCGGATCACCGGGGGCGGGCAACACGCCCTCCGAACCGTCGAGGTGCAGCATAACTAAGCGGCGTGGCGGGTGACCGAGGTTGTGCACCTTGGCCACGGTTTCTTGCCCGCGGTAGCAGCCCTTGTTCAAGTGCACGGCAGTGCGCATCCAGTCCAGTTCGTGCGGGATGGTCTTCTCGTCCACTTCACGGGCTCGGCGCGGCCGCCACGAGGCGATGCGCAGGGCCTCTAACGCGAGCACCCCAGCGGGGCTGACAGCGGGCCGTGAAGCGGATGCTGATGCCGGTGCGGAGGAGAACCCTGGAATGGATGCGGACGCTGAAGCGGATTCGGGGCCGGACGCGGAACCAGACGCTGAGTCGGGGGCTGAGTCAGGGGCTGATACGCGGGCGTGGCCGGAGGCCGAGGCTGGGGCTAATGCCGACGCGGGACCGGAGGCGGGGCTTGGTCCGGAGGCGGGGCTTGGTCCAGAGGCGGGGCTTGGTCCGGAGGCGGGGCTTGGTCCGGAGGCGGGGCTTGGTCCGGAGGCGGGGCTTGGTCCGGAGGCGGGGCTTGGTCCGGAGGCGGAAAGTTCTTTGGCAGCCAAGGCGTCACGGAGGGCGGGGAGGCTGGCGCGGGGAATAAGGGTTTCGCTGTAGGTCCAGAGACTGCCCGGATGCTCGGCAGTCTCGGCGTACTGGTAGCCACCGCGGGCGACAGCCCTCCACGGGTCCCGCCAGATCAAGGGCACGTCGTTTGGGTTCGCTGCGGTGAGGCCGACAGTGGCGGGGGCATCCGTCATAGCGCCGATGGTCGCGTAGGCGAGGGTGTGGTCGACAATTTGCACGCGCAACGTGAACTTCATGCGGTCGAGAAATATCTGCAACGCTGGCAGTTCGGAGGCTTCGACGAGGAGCCAGGTTTCGACGCCGTCGTCCAGCACGCGAATGGCGAATTCGAGGCGACCCATGGGGTCAAGCAGCAGCATCTCGGTGGATTCACCGGCCGCGAGCGAGCGAAGCTCCTGGCTGGCGATGGAGTTGAGCCAGGTCAGGCGATCGGGGCCGAGCACCCCGAGCACGCCGTGGTGCGAGAGGTCGACTATGGCACGGCCGGCGACGAGTGATCGCTGTTCGATCATGGGGTTACCGTAGTGGGCCGCGACGCCGGTGTCGATTCCATCGGACTGAACGGCACCGGGCAAACCGAGCAACGGTGAAGCGGATACCAGCGATTCAATGGTGGGAACGGTGGGAATGGTGACAGCCGGCTCAATCATGTCGCTCAATTCTGCCGACCCGGGTTGAGGAGTCGGCTATCGTGCAGATCGGAGCATGAGTGAAACGTTGCTCCTCTTTACTTCAACAGTACGGTGCGGAATTTTATTCGCGCCGTGAGGTGGCCACGATAAGGATTCGAACGGATGCGCGAAGCCCACCCGTATGCCGGCTCGCCCGACCCACCACCCGACCGACAATGCCCCATGCCCGATGCCCCCTTTCACTCGCCCCACGCCCCACCCTCGTGCCACACGCACACCCATGCCACACGCACTCCCATGCCGCCGGGCCCACCTTAGGGAAGCGGGCCCACCTTAGGGAAGCGGGCCCATGATCTATCATGGGCCCGCTTTCCGGGCCCGGGCCCGGTGCGGAGAACCAACCCTGCAGCGGGTCCGCGGGACCGGGGAAGGCGGGACGGTGGGGTGGACGGGACGGTGGGGTGGACGGGACGGTGGGGTGGACGGGACGGTGGGGTGGACGGGACGGTGGGGTGGACGGGACAGTGGGGAAACGGGACTATTCGACTCGGGCCAGGCGGCCGGAGGCGTGGGTGCGCAGATCCTGGCCGAGGGCGGCGATGTCCCAGGCCCAGAGCAGATGGTTATCGACGAGACCGTAGAGGCGAGTGGCGGCAGCGTAGGGCTTGGCGCCGGCGGTACGCAGCACGGCATCCGTTGCCAGATCGATGCGCGGCCCCTTGACCTGCCCGAGATAAAGTTCGGCGACACCGCCGGGGTGCACGAGGGTCACCTCGATATCGAAGCCACCGTCGCGGTTGCGCAGTGTTTCCACAGCCGCAGCGGAGGTAAACGGGCGCTCCCCCGTGCCGGGGAGCATGCCGGGTCCAGCATCACCGTCTCCCTGGTGGCGGCTCAATCGCCAGTATCCGGTTTCAGTGACCAACGGAATCTTCTCGTCGGACATCAGTTCGGGAGGCAGCGTTATATCGGAGGGGACAGATTCGGCAACACGCGAACCAGACACGACCGGACCAAGCACGTCCGCACCTAGCACGTCCGGACCAGGCACTACCGCAGACGAGTCGGCGGAAGAAGTCTCACCCGGAAGAGTCTCAGCGGAAGGACGCACAGCCGAAGCGGGAGGGACCGCAGAAGGCACGGCCGACCCGGGTTGATCAACTGTGGCACCAGCGGTTTCAGCTGGCGCGGTTTCAGCTGGCGCGGTTTCAGCTGGCGCGGTTTCAGCTGGCGCGGTTTCAGCTGGCGCGGCAGCGGCTGGCGCGGCAGCGGCTGGCGCGGCAGCGGCTGGCGCTGGAGCAGCGACTTCGGCGCTGGCTGGCGCGACGTCATCCGGTGCTTCGGCGCCGGCCATCGTGTCGGCATGCGCAACAACGGCGCGCGCGGCGGCGTCTGAGGCGACAGCGGCCTCGGCTGGCGCGGGGGTGTCGCCTGGCGTAGCCGACGGTTCGGGCTCAAGCCAGGTGTAGGAACTGTAATTGAGGTGCGGCAGTCCGTCGTGGCTGAAACTCACGCGGTGCCCGAACGTTCGGCTTACCGACTCGTCGCCAATTTTGTATTCAAGAACGCCGGAGCCTTCCCAGACACCGATCAACCAGGACAGGGGAACAAGTTCAGAGGGCAGACCGACCGGAAGGTCAAACATGCGACGTTACCGTTGCCCCCGGTACAGCTTGAATATAACGATGCCCGACACCCAGGCGATGGCCACACTGGCCAGCCCGAGCAGGCCCAGGTAGAAGAGTTCTAGCGCTAACAGATCCATGTTTAGAGTGTACTGCGCCGATCAGGCCCACACGACGATTGCGCTGGCGACGACAAGAATAACAATGGCCCCGGCAACACTCATGGTGACCCGCTTGACATACCCCTCTTTAGAGCCGGTAGCGATCTGCAGGCACAGGGTAACGAGGGTGCAGACGGCCAAAGTCAAGCTGATCCAGTTGATGGCCGAGCCATCGGTAGAGAAAATGAGCGTCAGTACTGCGCCCACAATCGCCAGCAGCCACACGGTTGCGATGGTTTTCCAATGCCAGTTCACGTCTCTATTGTGCCTGACCGTGAGTATTTCGTGGCACGCTAGTATGAAATTCGAGAGACCTGGAGGGCGCGAGTGGCGCAGCTGTTGATCCTGACCTCGGCGGCCAACAACGACGTCCTTCCCGCCCTGGCGTTGCTGTCACACAGCGCGAAACTCATTCCCGCCCAGGCAGAGCACATAATAAACGCGCCCGATTCAGACGTTATTCTCGTTGACGCCCGCAGCAACCTCGCCCCCGCCAAGGCGCTCTGCCAAATTTTGCGCACCATGAACATCGCCACTCCCCTGCTGCTGGTTGTCACCGAAGGCGGCCTCGCTGCGGTCAGCCCCGACTGGGGCGTCGATGATGTCATTCTCGACACCGCGGGTCCGGCCGAAGTGGATGCCCGCATTCGCTTAACCGCTGGAAGGCAAGCCCGCACCGAACCGTCAAATACCATTCGCGCGGCCGGGCTCCTCATTGACGAGGCAAGTTATTCCGCGAAGGTGCACGGCAAGCCTCTCGATCTCACCTATAAGGAGTTCGAGTTGCTGCGCTTCTTGGCAGCGAACCCCTCGCGGGTGTTCACCCGCGAACAACTCCTCAGCGAAGTCTGGGGCTACGACTATTTCGGCGGCACGCGCACAGTTGACGTGCACGTACGGCGTCTGCGGGCGAAACTTGGCGACCAAGAGTCTCTCGTGGGCACCGTACGCAACGTCGGGTACCGATTTAATGTGCACGAGGAGAACGATGAACGAGTTCCACATTCTACGCGCGCTTGACATAGCGGATGCCGCGGGGCTGGCCGACTTTCATGTTGTCGCCGCAGCTGCGCGCGCCTTTGATGGTTACGCGCCGTTCAACGAGCAGGCGCTCCTGGACCTTCAGTCGGGCAGCCGAACGGCCTATCTCGTTCAGGCGACCACGGAGGGTGAGGGAGCCGTTTCGGCCACGGAAGTGCCGAGCGGTGCCAACACTGTCGTCGTGGGCGCCGCCCTGGGAGGGCGCGGCGAGGTTGACCTCGTGATCAGCCCGACGCAGCGGCGACGCGGCTACGGGCGCGCTGCGGCCCATGAACTGATCAAGTCGGAGCCGGAGGGCCTGACCGCTTGGGCCCACGGCGATCATCCGGGCGCACGCGCCCTCGCCAGCGAGCTTCGCTTCGTGGCTGCCCGCACCCTGTTGGAGATGCGCAAGCCGCTGGAGGGGGAGGCCGCGGACACGTCGGCTTCGGCCGCATCCGCTCTAGCACCGGGTGAGAGTATTTCGGCGTTTCGGGTGGGGATCGACAATGCCGAATGGGTGCAGCTGAATGCACTGGTGTTTGTGGCGCACCCGGAGCAGGGGGCGATCACCGAAGCTGACCTTTCCGCCCGGGCGGCCGAGTCGTGGTTCGACAAAGATGCCTTTCTCATTCTCCGTGATGGTAGCGGCGCCATGATCGGCTACAACTGGCTGAAGATCGATGGCGCGATCGGAGAGATTTATGTTATTGGCGTGCATGCCGATGCCGCCGGGCGGGGCCTCGGACGCGCACTCATGCAGGCCGGCATTGCGCATCTGATCGGTGCCGGTTGCACCACGGCGGCACTTTACGTTGAGGCCGACAGCCTCGGTCCGGTGCATCTGTATCGCTCCCTCGGTTTTGTCGACCATACGGTTGATGTGCAGTACCAACGCCTCACGAACTGAGTCCCGCCGCAGCCGTGCCCGGCTCAGCGTGCCCGGCTCAGAAAAGAATTCGCCGGGAATGAGTTTATTTCGTGCCACGTTCACTCTGAACGTGGCGCAAAGGCTCACCAAGGGTGTCAGGATATACAAATGGACGGCGAAATCACTCAGGCAGACTCGGGTCTCGGCACCGACTTTGACGACGACTTTGACCCACTCTTCGAAAAGGTCGACCCGGCACTGCCCGACGACCGCTATCTCGACCGTGAATTGAGCTGGCTCGCCTTCAATCAGCGCGTGCTCGAACTGGCCGAAGACGAGAGCCTGCCGGTGCTGGAGCGCACCAACTTTCTGGCTATTTTCGCGAGCAACCTCGACGAGTTCTTTATGGTGCGTGTCGCGGGGCTGAAGCGCCGCATCCTCACCGGTCTCGCCGTACCCACCAACGTTGGGCGAGCCCCGCACGACGTACTGAGCGACATCTCGGCGGCGGCCCACGCCCTGCAAGACCGCCACGCACTGGCCTTTCAAAACCTCGTGCGGCCCGCCATGGCCGCAGCAGGCGTGGATGTTGTCGACTGGCAGAGCCTGGATGACACCGACCGTCGTTCGTTGCGCACCTACTTCTCCAACCAGATCTTTCCGGTGTTGATGCCGCTCGCCGTCGACCCGGCGCATCCGTTTCCCTACATCTCCGGCCTGTCGCTGAACCTCGCGGTGCGCGTGCGCAACACCAAGACCGGCAAGCAGGCGTTTGCTCGGCTGAAAGTGCCGCCCATGCTGCCGCGATTCGTGCGGGTGGATCGCGACGAATCCGTTGATCGCATCCGTTATATTGCGTTGGAAGACCTCATCGCCAACCAGCTCGGCGACCTGTTTCCCGGCATGGAAATTTTGGAGCACCACGTTTTTCGGGTCACCCGAAATGAAGACGTGGAAATTGACGAAGATGAAACCGAGAACCTCATAAAGGCACTCGAGAAGGAGCTGCTGCGTCGCCGATTCGGTCCGCCTATTCGTCTTGAAATCACCGAAGATATGGACGATGTCACCCTGGGCCTCCTCGTGCGTGAACTCGACGTGACCGAGCAGGAGGTGTACCACCTGCCCGCGCCGCTCGATCTTGGTGGCCTGTTCGATTTGCGCATCGACCGCCCTGACCTGCACTTCGTGAAGCACGTACCGACCACGGCGGCCCAGTTGTTGCCGAGCGAGCCTAATGCCGATCAGGACATCTTCGCCGCGGTCGCCCACCGCGACGTGCTGCTGCACCACCCCTATGAGTCCTTCGCGACGAGCGTGCAAGCGTTTTTGGAGCAGGCCGCAGCCGACCCGAACGTGCTCGCCATCAAGCAGACGCTGTACCGCACCTCGGGAGACAGCCCCATTGTGGAGGCGCTCATCGCCGCCGCCGACAGCGGCAAGCAGGTTCTCGCCTTGGTTGAGATCAAGGCGCGCTTCGACGAGCAGGCCAATATCACCTGGGCCAGAAAGCTCGAAAAGGCTGGTGTACATGTGGTCTACGGCTTGGTGGGCCTGAAAACCCACTGCAAACTCGCCCTGGTGGTGCGCTACGAAAAGGGTGTCCTGCGCCACTACAGCCACATCGGCACCGGAAACTACAACCCCAAAACCAGTCGAATTTACGAAGACCTCGGCCTGCTCACAGCGGATGCCCAGGTCGGCAAAGACCTCACCCGGCTGTTCAATGAGTTGTCGGGTTATGCCATTGAGAAGAAGTTCAAGCGGTTACTCGTGGCTCCCCTGCACCTGCGCAAGGCCCTGCTCAAGCAGATTCAAGCCGAAGCCGATAACGCCCTCACGGGCAAGACCAGCGGCATCCGCATCA
>Ga0307486_1002007_pt1 | contig 14738 bp, 11 predicted proteins | sample CBIW02metaG_FD_203663 | JGI IMG/M metagenome (GOLD analysis project Ga0307486, IMG submission 203663) | Sea-ice brine microbial communities from Beaufort Sea near Barrow, Alaska, United States - CBIW 0.2 | ecosystem: Environmental > Aquatic > Marine > Coastal | place: USA: Alaska | collected... | reverse complement strand
ACGCTTCGCCATCGTCGTTGCCGGGCTCAGTATTGCGGCGGCTGGCCTGGCCTGGCCGCTTGTGGCCGGACTTGTCATCGGAACGCACGACGCCTACCTCCAGACGGAACTATCGTGGTGGACCGGCCTTGTGGGCGTCGTCGATTTCGTACCGCTTACCCCGTGGTTTCTGATGGCGGGAAAGTACCTCGGCGTGGCAGGAATTGTGCTCGTTCCAGCCCTCGCGGCGGGCTTCGCGTGGTGGTTGTCCAGGCGTGCGCTGCATCCGCTTCGGCCGGAGGTGGTGGCCTACTCGGCGAGCTACGGGCTCTACCTGATGGCCGTGTTTCTGCCGCAGCAGAGCCTGTTTAGACTGCTGCTGCCGCTCGCACCGCTGCTCGGCGACCCGGCGATCGCGCGGTCGAAGCCGCGGCGGCGCTCTCTGCTCGCGGCCTGTATCGCCCTGCAGCCCGTAGCGATCGTGCTGCTCTGGTTCGTCGGCTATCCGTGAATTAAACCCTCGAGATGTGAGTTTGGCCAGCGAGATGTGAGTTTCAGCATCTTAGATCGTTCAAATAAGAGTGAAACTCACATCTCGACGCCGCTCAGCCCTGCGCGGGTCCGTCAGCGTCAGGACAGGGTGCCGTCTGCCAGCTTCACGATCATGGAGCAGTCCTTACCGCCCTGCCCCTGGTCCATCAGTCGCTGAAACAGCTGCTGCACGTGCTGGCCGATCTCCAGCGGCGTATCGGTCGCCGCGGCAGCCGCCACCGCCAGGCCGATGTCCTTATGCGCCAACTCGGCGGTGAACGTGGGCGCAAAGTCGCGGTTCACCGCGGCCGACGGTACCACTCCCGCAATCGGGTACCAGGTGCGCAGCGGCCAGCTGTCACCCGATGAAACGGATGCGATATCCCAGAACACCTGCGGGTCCAGTCCCAGCCGGTCGGCCAAAACGGCACCCTCCGACGTTGCTGCCAAGTTGATGAATAGCATGAGGTTGTTGCAGATCTTCGCGGCCTGGCCGGTGGTCGCGCCGCCGGTCGGAATAATGTTGGCAGCCATCGGCGTAATGAACGCGGTGGCGTCGGCGACGGCATCTGCTTCACCGCCAATCATGAAGGTGAGGGTGCCGGCCTCGGCGCCGGTGATTCCGCCTGACACCGGTGCGTCGACGAAACGAAAGCCAGCTCCGGCTGCGGCATCGTGCAGCGCTTGGGCCGATTCAATGTCGATGGTCGACGAGTCCACGAGCAGAGTTGTGGTTGACGCGTGGGCCAGCACCCCATCGTCGCCGAAGTACACCGCTTTGGCGTGCTCGCCCTTGGGAAGCATGGTGAACACCACGTCGGCGCCCTGCACGGCCTCGGCAATGCTGGCGGCACGCGTCACGCCGGCGGCGACGGCCGCGTCGAGCGCCTCGGCATTGAGATCGAAGCCGAGCACGCTGTGCCCGGCCTTCACCAGGTTCGCCGTCATGGGCCCACCCATGTGGCCCAGCCCAATCCATCCAATAGTCGTCATGGCCTAGCTCCTTCGCTGTGCTTGTGCAGCTTGCTTATCCGATTCATCCACGATGGCACAACCGAGTCGCTGTTAGTGTACGTATTCCAACAAATCCACTCCCACGGCGCGCATGCCGTCAAGTACCGCAAGGCGGGTCAACAGTTGCGTGTCATCGAAGCACATCGTGACGGCGTACGTCACTCCGGCACGTGGACCGCGCAAAATGCCCACATCGCTGCGCACCCCTGTGGTCGTGCCTGTTTTGTTGACCATGAGCAACCCGTGGTCGCCCTCTCGATGCGCCAGCGGATCCAGCCCGAACGCGCTGGCCACCAGCGACAGGTCGGTATTGAGTGAAAGCCACCCAATGACGCGTGCGCTTGTACTCGCATCCACGATTTCACCGCGCGCCAGAGCGGTGAACAACCAGGTCAATTCTTTGGCACTGCCCACCGACAGTTGCGGCGCGTCGTCGGGGCCGCGTTGACTTCGCACCAGGTCGAGAAGCGCGGTGCGGCTCAGGCCCAACTTTTCGGTGCGGTCCCGCACCGCATGCAGTCCCACGGCACGAATCAGTACGTTCGTCGCGAGGTTATCGCTCGTTGCCCCCACCAGGGCGGCGAGGTCGGCTACACCCAGCTTAGAAAGCTGCAGATGCTGCCAAATCCCGGAATCGTTCACCGCGTCGGTGTCTGAGCGCTCCAGCATTGTGGCCAAGCCAAACTCTGCGTCGCTGAGACGAGCAGCAACTTCAATGAGCAGCAGCACCTTGCCCACGCTAGCCGTCGGCATCGACACATGGTCGTCGACAGAAAACAGCACCCGCCCCGTTGACAGGTCCGTCGCCCGCGCTGAAACCTGCACACCATTGAGGGCGAGTTCACCCAATGCTCCAAAACCGCGAGCGAAGCTCGCCGGGGCATCTACGGAACGGTGCTTACCGCCAGGTGCTGCCGCGTGGCGAGAACGGCCGGAAGGTGCGACGTTGTGTGCAGCGAGGTCAGCGCGTCGACCGGAGGCCGAATTGGCGTTGTCATCACGCAAAAAAGCGTCCATAGTCGGCCATCCTTTTCCCCTGAACCGCAAGCAAATTCAACACTAACCCAAGCGGGTTACCAGATGGTGACTCGTTTCTCGGGTGCCAGCCACAGGGCATCCGCTTCGCTCAATTGGAACGCTTCGTAGAACGCGGGAATGTTTCGCACGATCTGGTTGCAGCGAAACTCGTTCGGCGAGTGCGGGTCGATAGCCAACAAGCGGATGGCTTCAGCGTCGCGCAACTTCATTTGCCAAGCCTGGGCCCAGGAGTAGAAGAAGCGCTCTTGCCCGGTGAGTCCATCGATGATCGGGCTTTCCTGCCCGTCAAGCGAAATGAGGTAGGCCTTATAAGCGATAGACAGGCCGCCGAGGTCGCCGATGTTCTCACCGATCGTGAGCGCGCCGTTGACGGTATTGCCCGGAATGGCCTGAGGTTCCAGGCCCTCGAACTGCGCGATGAGCGCCGTGGTGCGCGTTTCGAACGCTGCCTTGTCCTCGGCAGTCCACCAGTCGATCAGGCGGCCATCGCCGTCGTATTTCGAGCCCTGATCGTCGAAACCGTGACCGATCTCGTGACCGATGACCGCGCCGATTGCGCCATAGTTGGCCGCCGAATCGCGGGTGTCGTCGAAGAACGGGAACTGCAAGATGGCGGCCGGAAACACAATCTCGTTAAAGCCGGGGTTGTAGTAGGCGTTGATGGTTTGCGGCGTCATGAACCATTCGTCACGGTCGAGTGGCTTGCCGATTTTGCCGAGCTCGCGCTGAAACTCAAATTCCCCGGCCGCTTTCACGTTTCCAATGAGGTCATCGGCGGTGATGTGGAGGCTCGAATAGTCGCGCCACTTCACCGGGTAACCGATTTTCGGGGTGAACTTGCCGAGCTTCTCCAGCGCCCGCCCACGGGTGGCTTCGGTCATCCACTCCAGGGTGCTGATGCTGTTCTCGTAGGCCAGAACGAGGTTGGCCACGAGAACGTCCATGCTCTCTTTGGCGCTTGGCTTGAAATGGCGCTCCACATAGATGCGGCCGACGGCCTCTCCCAGTGCGCCTTCCACGAGCGAAACTCCCCGCTTCCACCGGTCGCGCAGCTGGGGGGTGCCGCTCAAGGTACGACCGTAAAAGTCAAAGTTTGCCTCCACGAACTCGCCAGACAGGTACGCCGCACTTGAGCGGATGACCTGCCAGCGCAGCCAGTCCTGCCACGACTGCAGCCGGCTCTCGGTCAGGGTTTCGGCGAGGCCGGAAATGAAGCTCGGTTCCCGCACGACGACCTCTTCGAAAGCACCGTCCGGGGCATCGAGGCCTTCCAGCCACAGGTCAACGTCGGCACCAGCGGCGAGCGCGGACACCTGACCCCAGGTGCGCAAATTGTAGGTTTTTTCGCTGTCGCGGGTGGCCACTTTGTCCCAGTGGTGCGCGGCGAGTTCGGTTTCGAGTGTGAAAACACGCTCAGCGCGGCCAGCGGCGTCGTCGAAGCCGGCGAGGGTGAACATGCGTTCCAGAAATTCCTGATATTTAGTGCGAATATCGGCGAACTTTTCTTCGCGGTAATAGGACTCATCGGGCAGGCCAATGCCGCCCTGGGCGATGAAGACCAGGTAGCGTTCCGGGTTGCCGGGGTCGTTGTCGACATAAAGGTGAAAGGCTCCCGCCACGCCACCGCGTTCGAGTCGGCCGAGGGTCGCGAGTAGTTCGGAGATTGTTGTGACGGCGTCGACCGCCGCCAGATCGTCGTAGAGCGGGGTCGCGCCGAGTGCTTCGATACGTTCTTCGTCGAGAAAACTGGTGTACAGGTCGCCAAATTTGCGCTCAAGGCTACCCGTGGGTGCGGCCTGCGCCTCCATGATAATCTCACGCACGGCTTTCTCGGCGTCTTCGGCGAGCATCATGAAGGAGCCCCAGCGCGATTTGTCGGCGGGGATCTCGCTGCGCGCGATCCACTTACCGTTCACGTGCCGAAAGAGGTCGTCCTGAGGGCGTACCTCCGGGTCAAGTTCGTCCTGGTTGATTCCGGATGCAGATGCCAGCTCAGTCATTCCCCCAGCCTATTCGCTGGCGGTGACAATTCGCCCAGTAGTTCTCGCGGCGGGGTGAGCACGGGCCGCGCTGAACACCGGTGGCGGCAACGGCAGTCAGCGCGGTGACAGCAGCTTGAGCGGTAACGGCAATTTGAGCGGTAACGGCAATTTGCGCGGTAACGGCAGTTTGAGCGGTGACGGCAGTTTGAGCGGTGACGGCAGTTTGAGCGGTGACGGCAATTTGCGCGGTAACGGCACGGGCGAGGCCACCGTAGAGTCGAAGCATCAATATTTTGCGAGCACAGCCCATCGATCGCGACATTCTGCGGCTCGCCGTGCCCGCCCTTGGAGCCCTCGTCGCCGAACCCCTGTTTCTGCTGGCCGATTCGGCCATGGTCGGGCACCTGGGCACCACCCCGCTGGCCGGGCTTGGTCTGGCGAGTGCGGTACTGCAGACTATCATCGGCCTCATGGTCTTTCTGGCCTACAGCACCACCCCTGCGGTAGCGCGTTGGCTCGGCGCCGGCGACCCAAAACGAGCGGTGTCGGTGGGCATCGATGGGCTGTGGCTCGCCCTTGGCCTCGGCATTGTCCTGGCCATCGGGGGGCGACTCGCCACGCCCGCGCTCGTGGGTGCGTTCGGGGCCGAACCACTCGTCACAGCGGATGCCGCCACCTACCTCGGCATCTCCATGTTCGGCCTGCCCGCCATGCTGCTGGTGTTCGCGGCCACGGGGCTACTTCGCGGTCTCCAAGACACCCGCACCCCGCTCTATGTGGCGGCCATCGGGTTCGGCGCGAATATCGCGCTCAACTACGTGTTCATCTACCTACTCGGCTGGGGAATCGCCGGATCTGCCGTGGGTACCGTCATCGCCCAGTGGGGCATGGTCGCCGTCTACCTCTTCGTCGTTGCCACCCATGCGCGACGGCACAGCGCTCCACTCCGCCCGCACCGGGCCGGCCTGGTAGTCGGCGCCAAGAGCGGTGGCTGGCTGTTCGTGCGCACCCTGAGCCTGCGCGCCGCCATGCTCCTTGCCGTTTTCGTGGCGGCCCAACTCGGCTCGCCGGAACTGGCCGCCTTCCAGATCGCAATGACGCTGTTCGCCACATTGGCTTTTGCCCTGGATGCTTTGGCGATTGCCGCGCAGGCCCTGGTCGGGCGGGGACTGGGAGCCGGGGACGTTGCCGGGGTGCGCATGGTGCTGCGTCGGTGCTTGGAATGGGGGGTGCTCGCCGGCCTCGTCCTGGCCGCCGTCGTGATCGGCACCAGCGGGGTGCTCGGGCGCGCCTTTACCAATGCCGAGGCGGTCACCTCACTGCTGCCGCCGACACTGATCGTGCTGGGGGTATCCGTTCCCCTCGGCGCAGTAGTGTTCGTGCTCGATGGCGTACTCATCGGCGCCGGAGACGCGCGTTACCTAGCTCTCACCGGCCTCGTCAATCTCGCCGTGTTCGTGCCACTGGCCGCTTTCGTGCTGATCTGGGCGCCTGCGGGCGCCGCCGGGCTCTCGCTGCTCATGGCCGCATTCGCGCTCGGCTATCTGGGCGCGCGCGCCGTGACGCTCGGCCTTCGAGCCCGTACCCTGACCTGGATGGTCACCGGCGCCCGCTAAAATTTGCCAGCCTCAGCCCCGCCGGTCTCTCCAGCCATAGCGGCACGGCTGCATAATCTGCTAACGGATGCGGCTGTGCACCGACTGCGGTGAAAGATAAGCTTTGAGACCCTCAGGTCCAAACTCCGCACCGAGGCCCGAATCGTGCCGCCCGGCAAATGGAGCGGCGTGATTGGAGGCAAAGAAGCCCAGCCCCACCGATCCGGTATCCAGCCGCGCGGCAATGTCGAACGCACGATCGGGGTCTGCGGAGAAGATTGTGCCGCCCAGCCCGAAAGTCGTGTTGTTGGCCAGCGCCACCCCCTCGTCAATGGAGGAGTAGCGCATGATCGACAGCACCGGGCCGAAGATCTCTTCCCGGGCAATGCGCATATCCGCGCTCACATCGGCAAACACGGTGGGTTTTACGAAGAAGCCCTGGTCAAAGCCGGAGGGCACGTCGCCACCGGTCGTGGCGCGCGCACCCTCGGCAACACCACTTCGAAGGTATTCGCGTACGGTCAGCTCCTGAGCCTTCGTGGCGGCGGGCCCGAAAACGGTATCTGGCGCCATGGGGTCGCCCTGTTTAGCTTCTGAGATGGTAGCCGTGACCATGTCCACCAGCTCGTCATAGCGCTCGGCCGGGGCCAGAATGCGCGTCGAGATGTAACACGTTTGGCCCGAATTGCGCATGCAGGTGCGAATAAGCACCTGGGACAGGGCATCGAAGTCGGCGTCGGGCAAGACGAGGGCCGAGGATTTTCCTCCCAGTTCCAGCGTCACCGGGCGCAGCAGTTGTCCGCACGTGGCCGCAATCGAGCGTCCGACCGGAGTCGACCCGGTGAAGGCAACCTTGTCGATGCCGGGGTGCTTAACCAAGGAATCACCGAAGGAGCCGGGCCCGGTCACGAGATTCACGACTCCGGCCGGAATTCCGGCTGCCACAACGGCATCAATGATGAGCCGTATCGACAGCGGCGTGGGCGAGGCCGGTTTGATCACAACGGTGCACCCCGCCATCAGGGCTGGGGCTAACTTGGCAACAACGAGATTGATCGGAAAGTTCCACGGCGCAATCAGCGCGCAGACTCCGATCGGATCCTGCCGCACCACGGTTTGGCCCGATCCGTCGGGAAACGGGCGAACATCCGGCGTTTCCAGCAGCCCAGCCAGCGAGGCAAAGTAGCGAAAGATCGAGGCCGCATTGCTTGCGGCCCGCGACGATTCCGCTACCGGCGAGCCGTTTTCCCAGGTGTTGGTGTGCGATATGGCTTCGGCGCGCTTTTCTACCTCGTCGGCCAGTTGCAGCAGATAGGCCGCTCGTACGCTGGGGGCCAGGTCACGCCAGCCGCTGCCGACCGCCGGGCCGTTGAACGCTCGCCGTGCTGCAGCGACCGCCTGGTCGAGGTCAGCAATGGATGCTTGTGGCACCGAACCCCAGACCTCTTCGGTTGCCGGGTTGGTCACCATCGTGCGGCCGGTGCCCGAAGCCGTCTGCCACACACCGTCAATGAAAAGGTCATCGGTGTGCCGATAGGGCAGGTTAGCGGTGACCGAACCGGAGCCCGACACCGCGATCAAGCTATTCACGCGCCGCTCCCATCGAGTGCCGGAGCGTCAATGCCACTACCCAGAACGCTGGTCTGTAATAGGGCCTCGGCGCGTTCGAGCTCGGCAAGAGCCATTTGGTGGGCGGCCGCGGTGATGAGTTCGGGCACAATATCCGTGCGCAGACGCCGGCAATAGGCCGAGGGTTCCTGGCCGAACCAACCAGAGGCTAGTGCGATGCCCGTGGCCGTGAAGCGCCAGAGGCGGTCGGCGTCGCGCACGAGGGAATCCTCAATGGAGTAGCTTTCGGCGCGGGTGTCGTGGCCATCGATAATGTCGGTGACTTTTGTGACGAACGCCGCGTCGTAGCCGAGGGCTGGCAACACTTCGCGGGCAATGTCGCAGCCCTTGATCTCGTGTTCAAAGCGGATGTCGGCCTGACGCCAGTTGGCGCCAAAGCCCTCTGAGATGATTTTGGTCTCGTCGACCCTGGCCCAGCCGGTGTCGTGCAGCAAAATGGCAACGCGCACCACCAAGGCATCAGCGTCGGGGTAGGCCAGGCAGAGCCGTTCGGCGAATGCGAATGAGAGTGGAATGTGAATATCGTTCGAGCGCGAGCGCATCTCGGTGCGCACGGCTTGCCACAGGGAGTTCAGGTCAGTCGAAGGCATGCCCGCCGCAATGGGGGACGTGTCGACGAGTTCTTCGGTCTGCAGGGTCATGGGGTTACTTTCCGATTAGCGCGGGCACGGCACCCGGGGCAGAGGCAGTGGGCGTAGGAGCACCACGGGGTTCGAACAGTTTCTTGAGCGGCACCGACACGTCACTGGCCACCTCTCGCGGCAGGTGCTGCCCGGAATGAAGCATGGAGCGCACGGCGATGAAATCGAGTGGGCGATTGACGCAGTCCGCAGCGATCAGCTGCCCGGCCCGGTAGTACAGCACGGAAAACTTTTCGCTGTCGGGTTCACCGCGCACGATAATCTCGTCGTGGGCATCGCTGAGGCCAGCAATCTGCAGCTTGAGATCGGCCTGATCGCTCCAAAACCACGGCACGGTGGAGTAGTTAGCGGACACACCCAGCAGGGTCGCGGCGGCCACTTTGGCCTGCTCGACGGCGTTCTGTACGCTTTCCAACCGCAGTCGCACGGCCCCGCCCTGGGTAATTGAAGGGTTGGGCAGGTTTGTGCAGTCCCCTGCGGCCACGGTGACGCCGTCGGAGCAGAGGGCGCTGGCGTCAACAACGATGCCGTTATCAACCTCGAGGCCGAGCTGTTCGGCCAGTTCGGTGCGGGCGATCACGCCCACACCAATCAATACGACGCCTGCCGCGATTATGTCACCATTGCCGAGTTCCACTCCGGTGACCCGGTCATGTTGCCCGAGAAAACGAACGACCTTGGCGTTCAGCACCACGCGGGTGCCACGGCGCCGGTGTGCGGCAAGATAAAACTCACTCGTTGTTTCCGAAACGGCCCGCCCCACTAAACGTGGCGTGGCTTCAAGAACAGTGACGGTCTTGCCGGAAGCGCGGGCTCCGGCGGCAACTTCGAGGCCGATGAAGCCACCGCCCACCACGACCACATCCGTTGCGTGCTGCAGTGCGCGTTCGAGGAGCGCGGCATCCGTTGCCGTGCGCAGGTAGGTGACGCCCTCCAGTTCGCTGCCTTCGAACGGAATCTGGCGGGGAATAGCGCCGGTGGTGAGGGCGAGGCGGGCAAATTCGAAGCGGCGGCCCGACTCTGCCGTCGCCACCCCGCCAGAAGCATCGCGCTCAATCGACACGATGCGTTCCCGTGTGACGAGTTCAATGTGATGCTCGGCATAGAACTCGTGGGTGCGAAAGGTGAGTGAATCAGCAGTGGCCTCGCCTTTCAAAAATGCTTTGGACAGCGGCGGTCGCTGATAGGGGGCATGAGGCTCTTCCCCCACGAGCACAATCGGCTCGGTGTCGCCCTGCTCCCGCAGGGAGCTGGCCAGCTGCACACCCGCCTGGCAGGCCCCAATAATGAGCGTTCCACGGCGAGCGGATGCTGCGGGGTTCGTCACGGTTTAGACCTGCGTTTCGGGAGTGGTCACGCGAACATCCGCGTCACTGAGCTTTAACTGGCAGGAGAGCCGGGAATTAGCGGCACGATCAACCGCGGTGCCGTCGAGCATGTCATCTTCGAGATCTTCCATTTGGGCAAAGTCACTGTCGGCACAGACGAAAACGTGGCAGGTGGCGCAGGAGAGGCTACCGCCGCATTCAGCGACGATACCCGGAACGCCATTTCGCACGGCGGTCTCCATAACGGAGTCACCCGAAAATCCCCGAACGGCCGTTTCGCTGCCGGTGGCGGATGTGTAGGTTACAGAAGGCATTGGTACTTCCCTTACAGAAACTGTCGTCCACCGTCGACCACGAGGGTCTGGCCGGTGATGTAGCGGGAGCCGGGGCCGGCCAGAAAGAGGGCCGCCCCGACGATGTCATCGGGCTCGCTGGCCCGTTTAATCGAACCCCGGTCAACGCCGTATTCAGCGGCGTCCTTCATGAGGCCGTAGCTGGCCTCGGTGAGGGTGAAGCCGGGAGCGATCGCGTTGACGGTGATATTCCGATCGCCGAGCTCTTTGGCGAGCACCCGGGTAAGGGCGATAACGCCGCCCTTCGAGGCCACATAGTGCGCCCACTGGGCGGATCCGCTGAGCACGGTGGCGCTGGAGAGGTTTATCACCGCTGCTCCCTCTGCTAGGTAGGGCGAACAGGCACGGGCTACCAGCCAGGGGCCCTTCAAGTTGACGGCCATCACACGGTCCCACTCCTCCACGTCGATCTGTTCGAAGGATGACCGGGTGATAGTGGCGTAGATGGCCGCGTTGTTGATGATGACGTCAATTTGCCCGGGGCCACCAGCCTCTTTATCGAAGGCGGCGGCATCCGCTGCGAGCTGGGTAACCGAATCGAGCTGCGTCACGTTGGCCTGAAGGGCCAGCGCCGCGCCGCCGACCTCCGCGAGCAGGGCGACGGTGTGCTGCGCGCCCTCAAGGTTGGTGTCGGCAACGACCACCCGGTCGCCCAGGGCCGAAAAGCCCAGGGCGAAGGCACGGCCCAGCCCGCCCGCGGCGCCGGTGATCAGCACCGTTCTCGCACGAGCCGCCTGGGTTGGTCTGGCCTCGAGTGGAGTGGCGGACTGTTCCGTGCTCGGATCAGGCACGGCTGCCTTCGAGAACGGTGTCGTCAAGAACGGTGTCGTCGAGCGCCTTGTGCAGCTGATTGACCGCGTCGGTCGCGAGGCTGAGATCGTGCTCGTGAACGTGAGCGTGATCTTCCACGACGGTGACGGTGCCGTTGTTGCCGTCAACGCGAAGCCACTGCCCGGTCACGATCTTTAAGGAGGCGGTGCCCGTTCCGGTCACGGCCGGCATGCCGTACTCTCGACACACGATGGCCGCGTGGCTCATCATGCCGCCGATATCTGTGACCGTAGCGCGAATCTTGCCGAAGATGGGGCCCCACGATGGTGCGGTGACCGGGGCGACGAGAATGTCACCCTCCTGCACCTCAGACAGTTGATCAGAGTTGCTGATCACCCGGGCGGGTCCTTCCGCCACGCCACTGGAGGCTGCCATTCCGCGAAATTCTCCTTCCGGTGCGTCAGAGTCGCCGAGCCAGTTCTTGATCTGGTCACTCGTGATTCCCCAGAGCATGAGGGTAAACGGTTCGGTGATGACGGCTGGCGGGGTATTCAATGCCGGCTGCGGACGCTCGCTCTGCAGCGCTTCGAAAATGCCCCGGCGGCTTTCCACCTTGCGGGGCCAGTACGACGGGCCGATGGCCGGCGCGCCGACCGCCCAGGCTGTGACGTAGTCAAAGAGTGCTTCGCGCACCTCATCGCGACGCAGAAAGAACATGCCGTCAGCGTCGGGCCAGAACCCCTGCTCCTGGAGCATGGTTGAGAGCTGGCGGGCCTTGCGCCAAAAGACACCCATGGTCCAGTGCTCGATGTAAAAGTTATGGTTCTCGACGTAGGGATAGACCTGGCGGGCCAGACCGAGCTTGCCCTCGAAGGCGGCGAGCTGTTCGGGGCTGAGCAGTTCGGAGTATTCCTCGGTGATGCGGTCGCGTTCGGCGACAAGTTCGGCAACCGGGCGGTCGATGGTCTGACCAGCCTGGAGGCGTCCGATGTAGTCGCTGATGTAGCCAAGTGGCAACTCAAGGTAGTCAATCCAGTACTTGTCGTGGGCATAAAAACCGTTACCAACGGTGAAATTGAACCACGGGTCCTTGGCTGCGTTCCAGGCTGCTATCCACTCGGCACCGCCCGGAGCGTTCTCGATGCCGGCGATCGTCTCGTCCGGGTTGGCCGTGTTGCCGAACAGTCCGGTGAGGTCAAGTTGGAGAGCGAGCTTGGCGAGCTTTTTAAGTTCGTCGTCTGGGCGGAACAATTCCATGTCGACGCCCTGCACCATCTTCGCAACGGCCTGGTCGGGAATGCCCGGAAAGACCTCCTTGCAGAAGCTGAAGAAGTCGAGGTAAGCAACATAGCCAAGGTTGAGGAACTCGAAATGGTACTGCCAGGCGCGGTAGGTGAGCGAGATCAGCGAGTCGTACTGGGCCAGCAGGTCGTTGTTGGGCCCGGTGCCCTTGCCGCTCGTGACGTCATTGATAGCGACCTTGTCGCCCAACGCGTCAAAGGACAGCGCGCCCAGTTCGTCGATCGTTCCACGGATCTTGCCCTGCCACTTTTCCAGCAGGGTCTCCCAGTTCTCGAAGTAATGGCCAGCCCGCGCCATGAACTCGGGCACGCGGGGGGCGATTTCAGCTTCGGGAACACCCACCGGCGACATGAAGACATAGCCGTTGTGAATGCGAAATTCGATACCGTTCGCCGGCGGTATAAGCAGGTGGCGCGTGTTGTACTGGCCGAGGCATGACACCGCGAACTCGAAGCCGATGGTCTCAAAAGGCTTGGTGACAGTGGGCCAGTGCTGGCTGTCACAAAACCAAAACTTGGCCTCCTCAACGTCGCGTCGGTTTTCTTGAAAGACCAAATTATAGGCGTAGAGCTCCTTCCAGTCTTCAGCGCCCTTGGCGGGGGCCTGGTCGTAGGGACTCGGAAATGACTTCTTTGTCATAAGAAAACCGTTCTCTAGGTGGTGCACGGATCGTGTGCGGGTGGCGTGCGGTGACTGCAACTGCAATGACGGATGGCGTTGGGACTTAGTCCGTGGTTTTACCGGCCTGCACCATCAGCGATCGGGTAATACTCTCGATGCCGTAACTGGCAGTGGGGGTAGAGGAGGCACCCTTCGTTTCCGTCCTCACCGATGAATGCACCGTTTCGGGGCGGGACTGCAGCAATAACAGGTTGTGCCCTTCGGGCAGGTCGCGGTCGAGCGCCCACTCAATGTCTTGCGGACACTTGAAGTGCTTTTCGGCCTTCTTGGCGATGGCCGCGATGGCCGTAATTTCAGTCTCGCTAATCGAGAGAACGGCGCGGCGAGCCGCCGACACCTCAAGTTCGACCAGTCCAGCATTGGCTTGATCCGGCACGAGCTCGGCGTGCTTGTCGCCGATCACGCGCTTGACGACCATGAGCATGATCTTGTCGACGATGATGTTATCCGGAGTGACCAGGCCAGACACGACGAGTTCTCCGAGACCGTAGGAGGATTCCATGACGATCTTCGAACGATCGCCGGTGGTGGGATCCATGGTGATGGCCACCCCAGCGGCGCGGGCGTTGACCATCTTCTGTACGGCAACGGCCATGGAGAGACCCTCGTTGGGAATATTGTTCTTCAGGCGGTAGGTGATGGCGCGTGAGGTAAACAGCGAGGCCCAGCAACGACGGATGTGCTCGGTGACGTCCTCGATGCCGTTTAGCCAGAGGTAGGTGTCTTGTTGACCGGCAAAGCTGGCATCTGGCAGGTCTTCGGCGGTTGCCGACGAACGCACGGCCACCGGCACCGGCTCGCTGAACCGACCCTGAAGCAGGTGGTACGCCTCAACGAAATCGGCACGCACTGCTTGGGGCACCGGGCGGCTCTCGATCTCGAAGCGCAGTTGGGCCGAGACCTGATCGACCTCGGCCACGTCGTCGGCGTCGAGGTCGGCCAACAGGGAGCGGATGTCGTCCTGGATGCCCGCAGCGGCGATAAAGGCATCGTAGGAGGCCGTGGTGATAGCGAATCCGGGGGGAACCGGCATGCCCGCCTGAGTGAGAGCAACGAGCGAGGCACATTTGCCGCCAAGCAGGTCATGGCGGGGTGCCTCCGCTGAATCGAAGAACTGAATATAGGGTGCGGTGGTCATTTCGTCTCTCCCCAGGTAACGGGTACCGCAGTGGGCGCCCTGAACGACAGGTTGTTTCCGAACACAATCTTGTCGGCGTCGATCAAGCGCAGGTTGGGGGCAGCCTTGAGGGTTTCTTCGACGACGATCTTGTCTTGCATTTTGGCGAGCAGGTTGCCGAGGCAGTAGTGAATGCCGAAGCCGAACGACAGGTGGTTGCGGGCGTTGACCCGGTTGATGTCGAAGACTTCGGGCTGGTCAAAAATTTCGCTGTCGCGATTGGCCGAGCCCATGAGTAACAAAATATTGGAGCCGGCCGCTATCGATACGCCGCCGATCGCGGTGTCCTCGAGGGCCTTCCGCCGCCAGCCGACGATGCTCGGTGAAAACCGCAGGGTCTCGTCGATCGCCGCCGGGATGCCACTCGGGTCGTCGATCAACTTCTGCCACTCATTCGGGTGAACAAGAAGTTCACGAATGGTGTTCGAAATCAGCGTGGTGGTGGTCTCGTGGCCGGCAAAGAGCAGGCTGTAGCAGACCGAAGCAATCTCGTGATCGGAGATCTCGGCGCCCGTGGACTGAGCCTGCACTAGGTCAAAAACGAGGTTGTCGCCGTTGTCACCGCCCGCGATTTGCTTATGCGCGTGGGTGACGAGTCGCCGGCACTCTGTCCAATAGTCGACCAGGTTGTGCGCGTGCGGAATTTGCTCGTCGTCGCTGAGGTCGCCCCAGGTCATGGCGGCACGGGAATCAGACCATTTCTTATACGTCGCTACC
>Ga0307486_1002006_pt1 | contig 14748 bp, 12 predicted proteins | sample CBIW02metaG_FD_203663 | JGI IMG/M metagenome (GOLD analysis project Ga0307486, IMG submission 203663) | Sea-ice brine microbial communities from Beaufort Sea near Barrow, Alaska, United States - CBIW 0.2 | ecosystem: Environmental > Aquatic > Marine > Coastal | place: USA: Alaska | collected... | reverse complement strand
GCGACAACGACGGAATTCCCGATGTCTACCAGCCCGAAGATTCGTCGCGAGGCTAGGCGACGCATCCGCTTATCGATACCGTCGCTCGAGCAGCGACGGTATCGCGGTTATGCAGCTAGCTGACCGGCACAGCAGTTACCACCGGCGGCGGAAAGATAGCCGATAGCAGGGTTTTGGTCCACTCGATTAGGGCGCTGTCATCCAACGGTTCACCGTTCGGCCTCGGCATGGGTACGCTGAGCGCTCCCGTAGCCGAGACGTACCGCGATCCGGGGTACATGCGCTGCAGGCGCACCTGAATCGAATCTGCGAGGTCGGCTGGCGCCACGCGCAGGTTGGAACCCATAGCAACAACCTCGCCCAGCCCGGCCTTCTGCGCCTGCCAACGCAGTCGCGACACGGCCACCAGATTTTGCACCGGCACCGGGGGCTCACCGTAGCGATCGGTGAGTTCGTCCAGCACGAGGCTGATCTGATCGTCGGTGGCGGAAGGAGAACTTGCGCTGGAGAGCTTTTGGTAAGCCTCAAGGCGCAGCCGTTCGCTGTCGACGAAATCGTGCGGAATGTGGGCGTCCACGGGGAGTTCCAGCCGCAGCTCGGTCTGTCCCTCGGCGACATCGCCGCGAAAGGTGCTCACGGCTTCCCCGATCATGCGCAGGTAGAGATCAAAGCCGACCCCGGCGATGTGGCCGGCCTGTTCGCCGCCGAGCAGGTTGCCAGCGCCTCGAATCTCGAGGTCTTTCAGGGCAACCTGCATTCCCGCGCCGAGCTCGTTGTTGGCCGCGATCGTGGCCAACCGGTCGTGGGCCGTTTCGGACAGTGGCTTGTTCTCATCGTAGAGAAAGTAGGCATAGGCCCTTTCCCGGCCACGACCCACCCGACCACGCAACTGGTGTAGCTGGCTCAAACCAAATCGGTCGGCACGATCAATAATGATGGTATTGGCGTTGTTGATATCCAGCCCGGTTTCGATGATGGTGGTACACACCAAAATGTCGAACTTACGCTCCCAGAAATCACCGACGACCTGCTCCAGACGTGCTTCGGGCAGCTGGCCGTGAGCGACGGCGATGCGCGCCTCCGGCACCAATTCGGCCAGTTGGGCGGCAATGCGGTTGATGCTTGATACCCGGTTGTGCACGAAGAAAATCTGACCCTCGCGCAACAGCTCGCGGCGAATAGCCGCCGCGACCTGACGCTGCGAATACGGGCCGACGAAGGTCAAAATGGGATGCCGGTCTTCGGGCGGCGTGGCGAGCGTCGACATTTCGCGAATACCGGTAACGGCCATTTCGAGGGACCGCGGAATGGGCGTTGCGCTCATGGCCAGAATGTCCACGTTGGTTTTGAGCTTCTTCAGGGCATCTTTATGTTCAACGCCAAACCGCTGCTCTTCGTCGATGATGACCAGGCCCAGATCTTTAAAAATAATGGACGGGGACAGTAAACGGTGTGTGCCGATCACAACATCGACGGTGCCGTCAAGCATGCCGGCAATCGTTTCGCGCGCTTCCTTGTCGGTCTGAAATCGAGACAGGGCACGCAGATGAATGGGAAAACCCGCGAAGCGTTCCTTGAAGGTTTCCGTGTGCTGGCTCACCAGTAGTGTGGTGGGCACAAGCATTGCTACCTGCTTGCCGTCTTGAACGGCCTTGAACGCGGCGCGAATAGCCACCTCGGTTTTACCGAAACCCACGTCACCGCTCAGCAACCGGTCCATGGGGATGGGCCGTTCCATGTCGGCCTTGACCTCGTCGATGGTGGTCAGTTGGTCGGGGGTTTCCACAAAGGGAAACGCCTCTTCGAGTTCGCGCTGCCACGGGGTATCGGGGCCAAAGGCGTGTCCCTTGCTGGCCATGCGCGCTGAGTAGAGTTTGACCAACTCAACGGCAATGTCGCGCACGGCCTTGCGTGCCTTGTTCTTGGCACTCGACCAGTCGCTGCCGCCCATCTTGCTCAGGGCCGGTGCCTCACCGCCAACATAACGGGTGACCAGATCGAGTTGGTCGGTCGGCACGTAGAGCCGATCGCCGGCGTGTCCCCGCTTAGAAGGGGCATATTCCAGCACCAGGTATTCGCGGGTGGTCTTGATGGGATTGCGCCCACCGCTGGATACCTCGCGCTGGGTCAATTCCAAAAAACGTCCGATGCCGTGCGTCTGGTGCACAACATGGTCCCCGGCCACCAGCTGCAGTGGATCCACGACGTTCTTGCGACGGGTGGCCAATTTCTTGATCTGGCGTGCGTCGTAGCCCACGATCCGGCCGTAAAATTCTGATTCGCTAATCAGCGTGAGCTTGTCGGCGGGCAGTTCAAAACCGTGATCGATGGATGCCTTCAGCAGGTAGGCAATACCCGGTTCCGCATCCACCGGCCAGACGTCTACTACCCGGGCGGGCAGCTCATGTTCGGCCAGCACGACGCCAGCGCGCTCCACCAGTCCGGCGCCCTGGGCAACAATTCCTACGGTCCAGCCATCCTTGAGCCGGCTGGCGACGTGACCGATGGCCCCCTCAACGCTACCGGCAAAGGTCGGCACGGCATCCGCTTCGATGCGAATGGTGAGCAGGTCGTCTATCTCGCGATGCTCGGGCAGCACCGGCGCGTCGGTGGGCGCTGCCTGAAACGAGCTCAGGGTCCACCAGTGGTGGCCCGATGCTAAAACGCCGGGGGCAGAGTATTTAACGCTGTCTCGCAGGCGACCCAGGGTGAGAAAATCTCCCGATTCAAGATCGATCGGAGCGTCGGCACCCGCTGTGGCTGCGCTCCAGGCGGCGCCGAGAAACTCTCGATTGGTTTCGGCGAGGCTGATTGCACGACTGGCGACGCGTTCCGGGGAGATTACAGCGACGACGGCATTGGCCGGCAAATAGTGCGTCACCGGTACCAGTCTGTCGACCAGCGCCGGCGCCAAACTTTCCATGCCCTCCACCGGAATGCCTTCAGCAATTTTGGCCAGCAGGCCCGACAGACTCGGAAATTCGTGTTCCATCTCGCGGGCACGCTGACGAACGGCCGGGCTCAGTAGCAGTTCTCTGCTCGGCGGCAGGCTGACCTTATCCACCGGCTCGGGTAGGGAACGCTGGTCGGCCACGCTGAAGAGGCGTATCTGCTCAACTTCATCGCCGAAGAATTCCACCCGGTAGGGATGTCCGGCCACGGGCGGAAAGACGTCGAGGATGCCGCCACGCACAGCGAATTCGCCACGGCGGGTGACCATGTCAACGCGCGCATAGGCCACGTTCACCAACTGCAAGGAGATCGCGGCCAGGTCATGGCCGCGGGCTCCCACCGTGAGTTCGATCGGTTCATAGTCGGTGAGATTATCGGCTACAGGCTGCAGCGCGGCCCGCACGGAGGCCACAACGATAAGCGGATGCCGCAGGGCTGGGTCAGCTTCCTGCCACTCGCGCATGCGTCGGAGCGCGTGCAGTCGCTTGCCTACGATCTCCGCACTCGGACTCAGCCGCTCGTGCGGCAGGGTTTCCCACGCCGGAAAGTCAATGATCTCGGCATCCGTGGCAAAGCAGGCGATGTTTTCTCGCAGTGCCTCCGACTCGCGGCCTGTCGCGGTGATGACGAACAGCGCCTGGGCATCATCGCGGCGCAGATCGAGCAGCGCGGCCAATAGCGGGGCGCGCAGGCCCTCGGCCAGCGAGAAATCGGCATCCCGACTGGCATAGGCGAGCGCATTATCGAACGTGGAGGCGCGCGAAAGCGCAGAAATTAGGCCCTGAAGAATCACCGGCTAAGTCTACGCACTGACTTCTGCGCCGAGGTGCGCCGTTTCTACCGAGAGCGCCTGTTTGAACGGTGACTGTCGGTAGAAACGGGGCACCTCGGCGAAAGCGCGGGCGGGGGTTACGGCGCGTGAAACTTTTGCTGCGCAGCCACAACGCCGTCGCTGGCGATGAGTTCGATCGCATCAGCGGCATCCGCTATGAGATTGGGTAGGGTGCCTCGCTCGGCAGCCGTAAAATCATGCAGCACAAAATCAGCCGCACTCTGCCGACCCGGCGGGCGACCGATACCCATGCGGATGCGAATAAATTCGGTGCTGGACGTGGCCGCGATGATGTCCCGCAGGCCATTGTGCCCGCCGTGCCCTCCGCCCACCTTGATTTTGAGGGTGTCGAAAGGTAGATCCAGCTCATCGTGCACCACAATTAGGCGGGAAACCGGCAGCGAATAAAAGCGCAACAGCGCCGCGACCGGACTACCAGAAACATTCATGTACGTAGTGGGCTTGGCCAGAATAAGCTTCGGCCCACCGGGCGAAATGCGTCCTTCAGCAACCTGAGCGGCTGTTTTATGACGCCTGAAATTGCTCGACGAACGGGTGGCAAGGTGCGCCACCACCATGTGTCCGACGTTGTGCCGGTTGGCGGCGTAGTCGGGCCCGGGGTTACCGAGCCCGACTACGAGCCACTGGTTCGTCTCCAGGGGAATTCTCCGTCTTGGTGTAAACAAACCCTGAGGGAACCAGTTAATGACAGCGGCTAACTACGCGGCAGGGGTTGCTGCTGGCGTTCCTGCAGTGATGACCTCGGTCTCGTCCTCTTCTGCCTCGCCACGCGGCGTGTAGACGTAGAGCACGAGAGTGTCGGGCTCGGAGATGAGCTCGGCACCGGCGGGGAGCTTCATCTCGGAAGCGTGAACCTGCGCGCCGTCTTCGAGGCCCTCGATAGAAACTTCGAGCTTCTCGGGAATGTCGGTGGCTTCAACTTCCAGCAGCAGCGACTTCGTCTCGAGGTCGGGGATGGTGCCCGGGAAGGTCTCGCCGACCATGTGCACGGGAACTTCAACCTGCACCTTTTCACCCTTGCGCACAACGACGAGGTCGATGTGTTCAATGATGTACTTCACCGGGTCCTTCTGCACGTCCTTGACCAGCACGAGCTGCTTCTTGCCGGCAATGTCCAATTCGAGGATCATGTTTGTGCGGCGCAGCAGCAAGCCGATGCGGTGGGCGGGCAGCGAGACGTGCACGGGCTCGGTGCCGTGACCGTAGATGACGGCCGGAATCATGCCGAGCACGCGCAGCTTACGGGCCGCGCCCTTGCCGAAACTCTCGCGAAGTTCAGCGGATACGGCGTTTACTTCTTTGGCCATGATGTTTCTCCTTGCGGGGCGTGAAGCCCTGATTAGTGTTTGCAGACCGAGGTCCGAAAAGGGGGGTATTGATTCAACTCAAACGCAGGTCAGCGTGAGGAAAAGCCCAGAGCCTTATCCGCCGCGTCGATCACGGATGCTGCCGGTCCACATAGCTGGCCCGGCACCGTCCCTCGCCGAAGTTCAAACCCTCATCTTACACAGTATGAGCAGAGCGCGCGCCCCGGGCGTGTCGACCGAAGCGTGGGCCCCACCACTACCAGTCGTGGACGGTGCCATCGGCCAAACGATTAAAGGGCAGATAGGCAGTTTGGTACGGGTACTTGTTCGCCTCATCGACGTTCAATCGAACACCAAGCCCGGGCGTTTCTCCGGGGTGAAGGTAGCCGTCGGAAAAACTAAAGGCCTGCTCGAAGACACTGTTGGTGGCCTCGCCGTGCTGCATGTACTCCTGGATTCCGAAATTGTGAATGGCGAGGTCGAGATGAAGCGCGGCCGCCATACCCACCGGTGAGATATCGGTGGGACCGTGAATGCCCGACTTGATCTGGTACTGCGCTGCGTAGTCGAGGATCTTCTTCATGGGTGAAATGCCGCCCGTGTGCGTAACGGCCGACCGCACGTAGTCGATGAGTTGCTCCTTAATCAGGGTCTGATAGTCCCAAACCGTGTTGAAGACCTCACCGATAGCCAATGGGGTAACGGTATGCGAGCGCACCAGGCGCAAAGCATCCTGGTTTTCGGCCGGGGTGCAATCTTCCAGCCAGAACAGGTCGTAGGGTTCCAGCGACTTGCCGAGTTTTGCAGCCTGAAGCGGCGTCATCCGATGGTGGCCATCGTGCAGCAGGGGCAATTCCGCACCAAATTCTGCGCGCACTGCCTCAAAGACCGTGGGTACATGGCGAAGATAGGCGCGCGTGTCCCAGTCTTCCTCGGCGGGGCGTGCGGCGCGCTGGGCCGGTTCGTAGTCGTAGCGTTTGCCGCCGCTCTGGGCCTGGGCGGCGACTCCATAGACCGCTGTGAGGCCGGGAACGGCCGTTTGAACGCGAATGGCCTGGTAGCCCAGGGCCTGGTGCTTACGAATAGAGTCGAATAGTTCTGGCAGGTCGCGCCCCGAGGCATGGCCGTAGGCCAGAATCTTTTCCCGGCTGGCGCCACCCAAGAGTTGATACAGCGGCATATTCGCCGCCTGCGCTTTGAGGTCCCAAAGTGCAACGTCAACGGCGGCGATCGCGGCCATGGTTACCGGGCCACGACGCCAATAGGCGCTGCGATAGAGAAATTGCCAAGTATCTTCAATGCGATGGGCATCGCTGCCCAGCAGCAGTGGCACGACATGCTCTTGCAGATAGGCAACAACGGCCAGTTCGCGACCATTCAAAGTGGCATCGCCTAGCCCGACGAGGCCATCGTCGGTGGCGAGGCGTAACGTCACAAAATTCCGATCCGGACTGGTGACGATAACTTCTGCTCTGTCGATTCTCATGGTTTCTCCTTGGAAATACGCTTTGTTACCCACCGGGGCACGCGGATGCTTGGGGGCAGGCTTCGGTCAGCGCAGGGTCGTCCCAGCCGGCGCAGCGAGTAGGTGCAGTTCAGCGCGATTCGGCGCACCCTCCCAGTCACCGGCCGCCGCAACGGCAAAGGCGCCCGTGATCGTGCCGCGGTCGAGGGCACCAGCCGATCCCAGATCGTCCAGCACTCCAGAGAGATAGCCAGCGGTAAACGCGTCACCGGCACCGATGGAGTCACGCACGGTAACCGCCACGACCGGAGCATGCCTAACCTGCCCGTCACAAAATTCGCTTGCCCCACGGGCACCGCGCTTGACGACCAGCGTGTGCACACCGAACGTGGCCAGTTCCGCCGCTGCGGACTCCTCGCCGCCGGGAGTGCCAGCGTGCTCCACAATGAGTGCCAGCTCATCTTCGGAGGCGATGACGATATCCGCACTCCGGGCAAGACGACCCAGCACCCCGCGGGCGGCGTCTTCATTCCACAGTTTCGCCCGAAAATTAACGTCGAAGCTTATGACGGCCCCGGCGCTTCGGGCCAGTCGCACGGCTTCGACCACAGCCTCGGCCGCAAGATCTGAGAGCGCGGGGGTGATGCCGGTGATGTGCAGGAGGCGGGGTGCGGTGACGAAGCACGCAGCGGCATCCGCGGGGCTGAGCTGGGAACCCGCAGAATCGGTGCGGTAGTAGCTCACCCGGGACAGGTCGTTGATGCGGCGCTCGGCCAGCATCAAGCCGGTGGACCGCTCGGAATCCCGCACGACGGAATCGACGAGCACCGCCTCGGCGCGCAGAGTTCGAAGCACGAATTCTCCGGCTTCGTCAGTGCCGACCCGACCGCCCCAGCGCACCGTGTGGCCCAGTCTGGCCAGTCCGATCGCGACGTTTGATTCGGCGCCGGCGACGGTCATGCGTAGGTCACCGCCGAGCCGCAGCGGTGTGTCGGTGCGAAGACTGACCATGGTTTCACCGAGGGTGACCACGTCACAGCCCGTCATACGGACGCCTCCGACGGCGTCGCCTTGCTTGAATTGGCCGTATCGCGAACGACGAGAAACTCGGCCGCACGCACGCTCAGTGCGTGCAGGTCACCGCCTCGGACAGCATCACCCAACAGGGGGCTGCCGACGCCCACAGCCACGGCGCCAACCTTAAAATATTCTGCGGCACGCGCGGCATCAACGCCGCCGACCGGGACGAACGGTACATCTGGCAACGGGTCCCGTAACGCCTTCAGGTAGGCCGGACCGCCAAACGATGCGGGAAAGAGCTTGACCACGGTGGCGCCCGCGAGCCGAGCCGCCACCACCTCGGTCGGGGTAAGGGCGCCCGCGCACACGGGCAGTCCCAGGCGCGCTGATTCCTTGACGGCGTCGGTCACGGCCGGCGTGACCATAAAGGTTGCGCCCGCGGCGGCGCTCTGAAGCACATCGTCGATCGTGAGCACGGTTCCCGCACCGACCACACAGTCGGCGGGGGCGAGCCGGGCGACTTCCGCGATAACACCCAGCGCATCCATCGTGACGAGCGACACCTCAAGAAAGCGGATGCCGGCGGCAAAAAGTGTCAGCGACGCAGCGACCGCAGCGTCGGGGTCTGTGCCGCGAACGATAGCCAGGAGTCGCTCCTGCTGCAGTCGGGCGAGAAAAGTGTCGGCGGTGCTCAGCACTGTCATGGCGTTCACCATTCAGCCAATGCGCCGTCGGCGTGCCGCCAAATGGGCGACCGCCACGTGTGCCCCCGTGCGTCGGCCTCCCGCACGGCACCCTCATCGATGTCGATTCCGAGGCCGGGACCGGTTAGTAGTTCGATATTTCCGTCGACAAATTTCAGCGGCTGCTTATCGAGCACGTAGTCAAGCACATCGGCGCCCTGGTTGTAGTGAATGCCGATGCTCTGCTCCTGAATAAGGTAATTGGGTGTGGCGAAACCTACCTGCAGGCAGGCGGCGAGCGCGATCGGTCCGAGGGGGCAGTGTGGGGCCAGTTGCACGTCGTACACCTCGGCCAAAGCGGCAATCCGACGCACCTCGGAGATGCCGCCGGCGTGCGAAAGATCGGGCTGGGCCACCGCTATACCCGCCTGCAGCACCGGTAGGAAGTCCTGACGGTTATAGAGCCGCTCCCCCGTGGCGATGGGGATCGAGGTGGATTGCGATAGCTGACCAATGAGGTGGGAGTTCTCCGGCACCACCGGTTCTTCAATGAAGAAGGGTCGAAGCGGTTCCAAAAGTGGGGCAATGCGGCGCGCGTTGGCCAGGGTGAACCGTCCGTGAAAGTCCACAGCCACGTCACGGTCGGGGCCGAGAACGGCACGCGCGGCAGAAACCCGCTCCAGCACTCCATCAATTTCGGCGACGGAACCGATGCGGCTCATGATGCCGGACGCATTCATTTTTACGGCCGTCAGCCCGACGGCCAGCTGTGCGGCTATGGCGTCGGTGATGCCACTCGGATCGTCCCCGCCGACCCAGCCATACATTCGAATGCGGTCGCGGACAGCTCCGCCAAGGAGTTGGTAGACCGGCACCCCGAGAGATTTTCCTTTCAGGTCCCACAGCGCCTGGTCAATACCGGAGACGGCACTGCCAAACACGGGTCCACCACGGTAGAAGCCGCTCTTAGTCAGCACCTGCCAGTGATCTTCGATTCGATCGGGGTCGGCGCCTACGAGGTACTCGGCGAATTGATCGACGACGACGCGCACGGCATCCGCATGCCCCTCCAGGCTCGCTTCGCCCCATCCCACGACACCGTCGCTGGTTTCCAATCGTACGAACAACCACCGCGGTGCGATGAGGAATGTTTCCACTCGTTCAATGCGGGACACGGTCTACCTCACACCTTCTGTTTCGGCGGCTAATGCCGCAACAATGCGCTCGACAATCATGTTGGGCCGGTCAACGATGCTGACGGTGACCCCGCGCTCGTCATCGGTGCGCACTTCGAGAATGTCGAACTGCGATTGAAGCAACCCGGGCGGCATGAACTCGTGGGTGCGTGCCCGAAGCCGGGCGGCGATCAGATCGATCGGCCCTTCTGCATCGACGACGAACAGGCTGGGCGCGTGGCCGCGCAGCAGATCGCGGTAACTATGTTTGAGGGCTGAACAGGCGATGACGATCCCGTCGGGATGTTCCGCGGCCAGGTTCCGTCCCACGGCATTGAGCCAGGGCAGCCGGTGCTCGTCCTGTAACGCTGTTCCTGCAGCCATAACCGCCTTGTTCGCGGCCGGATGCAGGCTGTCGCCGTCGAGAAAGCGAGCTCCAAGGCGCTCGGCCAGAAGTTCGCCAATCGTCGATTTTCCAGAGCCCTGAACACCCATAACGATGATGGGGGGAAACGGCATCTTTACCCCTTTGTCGCACCGGCCGTGAGACCGGACACGATGTATTTCTGGGTGAACAGGGCAATCACCATGATGGGCACGGTGACAACAACGGCGGCGGCCATGAGGCTGCCCCAGTCGATGCTGGCATACGAAACGAAGTTGAAGATCGCCACCGGAAGCGTTTTGGTGTTTGCTCCGGACAGCACCAGAGCAAACATGAAGTTGTTCCACGAAAATATAAACGACAGGATGCCGGCCGTGGCCAGACCGGGAATTGACAGGGGAAGCGTTATCCGAAGGAAGGCACCAATATGGGTGAGGCCATCCACCTGGGCTTGCTCCTCAAGCTCCAAGGGAGTGGAGTCGAAATAGCTGATCATGATGTACACAATCAGCGGCAGAGCCACGAACATATGCGACAAAATTAGCACGCTGAAGCCGCCGACCATCCGCAAATTAGCGAAGATGAAGTACCAGGGTATAAGCAGGCTGACGCCGGGGATGATGCGGGCCATGAGCACGACGAGGGCGGAGCGGTGCATCGTAAACCGACTCATCGCATAGGCAGCGGGCACCCCGATGAACAGGGAAAACAGGGTGGAGAGCAGCGCCACCCAAAAGCTATTGAAGATGAAGCCGAAATAGTTGTTGCGCCCGAGCACGTTGTCGTAGTTATCAAAGGTGGGCGTGAAGAAGATTGTTTTGCTCGCGTCATAAATATCGACGTTGGTTTTGAGCGACGAGATAAACATCCACACCAGCGGCGCGATGAAGAGCAGCACGGTCAGCGTGAGCGCGATAAAGCGGAAGTTTTTGTAGGCACGAGGTTTGCGTCTCCGCGGCGCTGTCGGTGCGACGGCGGGCGTGTCGGAGACGGGACGAGTGGGCAGTGTCGTGGTCATGACCGGTTCGCCTTTCTGCGGTAGGTGAGCGCCCACATGATCGCGATGATCAGCAGGAAGAACAAAATGAGCACGGTGGAAGCGATGCCGTAGTCGTTGTAGTCAAAGCTCAGGCCGAAGGCGTAGATGTTGAGCGTCTCAACCTCGTGGAACGAGCCACCCCCCTTACCCTTGGTCGCATAGAGGAGATCGAAGGTTTTGAGGGCATCGATGCCTCGCAGCACGATCGTGACGATGACGGTGGCACGCATGAGGGGCAGCGTCACAAACCAGAATCGTTGCCAGGAGTTGGCGCCGTCGATGCGAGCGGCCTCATCGGGTTCATCCGAGAGCGAGGTGAGACCCGCAAGAAGCATGAGGACGACCATGGGCGTCCACTGCCAAATATCAACGAACATCAAAGTCGGCAGAGCCGTGTACTGGCCGGAGAGCCAGGGTTGCGCGGGGATACCGATCCAGCTCAGCACCTGGTTTGCAAAACCGATGTTCGGATCGAAGATCAGACGCCACATCATGCCAACGGCCACCGGCGTGGCGACCAGGGGCAGGAGAATGGCAACGCGAACCCATTTCTCACCGCGGAAGGGACGCCACAGCAGCAGGGCGATGCACATGCCCAAAACCAGTTCGATGGCCAGCGATCCCCCGGTGAAGATGAACGTGCGCATCACGGCCGGCCAGAACCGGTCGAAGTCGCTCAGCACCTCGATGTAGTTATTCAGGCCAACGAGATTTGATTCGGCCCGAACGGAACCTTCGGAATCAGTCACGCTGAGATACAGGGTCCAGCCGAGGGGCACTGCGATAAGAAGTCCCACAAAGATCATGGCCGGAGAGGCGAAGAGCCACTTGCGATTTCGGTTAGCCCAGGTGGAGTAGCTCTTCCACATTGAGGGCTTGGTGCTGACCATCGTGGTCATCTTTCACCTCACACTTGGTGTTACGCGTTCAAAAGTAGGCGCTGGGGGGCAAATGATCGCCTCGGATCATTCGCCCCGCCAGCGTGGGGACTATTCGTCGTCGAGGATTCCTTGGAAGGCTTCGCTCGCGGCATCCGCTGCCGCGTCGGAGTCTCCGCCGGTGATGGCGATGACGATGGGGTCTCCCACAATCTCGCGCGCTTCGGGAACCTTAATCACGAGCGGGCGGTCGTGGCCAACTCCGTTCTTGGTGCTCGTTGCGATAGCAGCGGCGAGGTCGGCTGGGTACGTTGACGTTCCGGCGGGGTCTTCCCATACCGACTGGCGTGCACCGGGCACGCCGTCCTTTTGCACCTGAAGGGTCAGGTCCTGGCTGGTAGCCCATTCGATGAATTTCCACGCCTCGTCGGAGTGATTCGACTCAGCATTGATCCCCAGAGCCCACGAGGGCACGTTGTAGGCCACGGATCCGCCGGGGCCGGCCGGCATTGGCGCGAACCCGACAGTGTCAGAGACCTTGGAGGTCTCGGGGTCGGTCGCGTTCTTGTAGAGGCTGTCTGCCTCGGTGTAGAAACCCGCCTGGCCCTGCGTAAAAATGGCCATGGCTTCGGGCCAGCTCATATCCGTGCTGACGTTTTCGGGACCATATTCGCGGATGAGCTTCCCGTAAAAGGCATACGCTTCTTTAGCCTCGGGGCTGCTCACCCCCGACGTGCCGTCTTTATTGATAAAATCGCCGCCGAAGCTGTACAGAAAGCTTGAAAACTGGGTGACAGCGGCAGATTTGCCGGTGCGGGCCACGAAACCAGCGACACCCGGGTTCTGTTCTTTAATGGCTTTCGCGGCTGCTTCCAGCTCCACCATGGTGGTGGGCACTTCCAAACCCGCAGCAGCGAGCAGGTCCTTGCGGTAATACAGCACTTCTTGTTCGGTAATGATGGGCACTCCCACCACGTCGTCCTTGTAGGTGGTGGACCCCACCGGACCGGGCTGGAAATCGCTCCAGTTCCAGTCTGCATTCACCTTGACGTCGTCGCTCAAGCTGGCCAAATAGCCATTCTTGGCAAAAAGCTTGCCCTCCTGAAGCGGGCGATACATCATCACGTCGATCTCGTCGGTGCCGGCGTTGAGCTTGACGTTGTACTGGTCTGAAAGTTGGTCTTCGCCATACTGGCTGAGTGTCACGTTGATACCACTCGCTGCTTCGAACTCCGGCAGCTTTGCTTTGATCGTGTCTGTCCAAACGTGGTTGGCCAGGGTGACCCGAAGTGTCTTCGAACCCCCGTCACCGCCGCTGCCTCCCGCACTGCACGCGGTGAGCGCTCCAGCTGCGAAGAATGTCGCTGCGACGATAGCCGCAACGCGAACAATTGATTGACGCTTCACTGTGTCTCCCATTCAGAGAACCGGTGCTGTGTGCCGCGGTCCCCGCCAAATGCATCTTTACATCTGTCTCAAAAGAAAACGCTACCGAATAAAGCATACTTATTCAAGTTTTTTGGCACGGCGATATGATCAGTTCCATGACGTACCCCGTAACAACCGATCCGCCGGCGCCCTGTGGGCCCCTCGGGCCAACGGATTCTCTCGGCGAGTTACCCTTCACGCTCAGTAACAGCAGCACTCTGAAGGGGCTCCACGCCCGCGTCGTCGACATGCTCGGACTCGCGGTGTGCTCCGGTGAGCTCGCCAGTAAATCGGTTTTTCGAATTGAAGAGCTCGAGGAACGCTACGGAGTGTCCCGTTCCGTGGTGCGAGAGGCCATCAGGGTGCTCGCCTCGATGGGCATGCTCGCCTCTCGTCGTCGGGTCGGCGTGCAAATTTTGCCCGCATCTGAGTGGAACCTGTACGACCCGCAGGTTATTCGGTGGCGGCTCGCTTCGCCGGCTCGCATTGCCCAATTGCGCTCGCTCACCGAGCTGCGCACCGCTATCGAACCTCAAGCGGCCCGCCTCGCTGCCATCCGTGCGCCACTGGCGGATGCCAGTGCTCTTATGGGGCTGGCAGGTAAACTCTGGGCTGCCGGCCAAGCCGATGATCCCGAAATGTTTCTGGAGCTCGACATCGAGTTTCACCGCCTGGTGTTGGCCGCTTCCGGCAACGAAATGTTTGCCAAACTCAACTCGCTCGTGGCTGAAGTGCTCACCGGCCGCACAAATTATGGGCTCATGCCGCGGCATCCCCATAATGAAGCACTGCAACTGCACGTCGACGTGGCCAGTGCCATCCAGCGCGGCAACCCCGAGGCCGCCCACGAAGCCATGCTCGGCATTATGGAACGCGCCTTTACCGAGATGAGTTCACTCTGGGACGAAAAGCCCACTGCCTAATCCCGCCCGACAATTTTTGGGGAATGTGCTGCCGCGCAGCCTTCTCGACTACCCTCGAAATTGGTCTGTTCATCTCAGCCCGCAAAGGAGAAAACGTGTCAGAGTCCGGTACAGCACAGGCAAACATCGGTGTCGTCGGTCTGGCGGTGATGGGTTCTAACCTCGCCCGTAACCTCGCCGGACGAGAAGGAAACACCGTTGCGGTCTACAACCGTTCCCCCGAACGCACCCGCCTCCTCATGTCAGAACACCCAGAGGCCGGCTTTGTTGCTTCGGAAGACATTGCCGACTTCGCCGCCTCGCTCACCAAGCCGCGCACCGCCATCATCATGGTGCAGGCCGGTGCTGGCACAGACGCCGTCATCACGCAGCTTTCGGAGCTGTTCGAACCCGGCGATATTATCGTCGACGGCGGCAACGCTGAATTCACCGATACCATTCGTCGCGAGAAGGAGCAAAGCGCCAAAGGCCTGAACTTCGTTGGCGCCGGCATCTCCGGCGGTGAAGAGGGAGCGCTTCTCGGCCCGAGCATCATGCCCGGCGGCTCGGTGGAGGCGTACAAGACCCTCGGCCCCATCTTGGAATCCATCGCTGCGGTAGTCGACGGCGTGCCCTGCGTCACCCACATCGGAACCGATGG
>Ga0307486_1002003_pt1 | contig 14752 bp, 10 predicted proteins | sample CBIW02metaG_FD_203663 | JGI IMG/M metagenome (GOLD analysis project Ga0307486, IMG submission 203663) | Sea-ice brine microbial communities from Beaufort Sea near Barrow, Alaska, United States - CBIW 0.2 | ecosystem: Environmental > Aquatic > Marine > Coastal | place: USA: Alaska | collected... | reverse complement strand
AGTAATGTGGAGGTGAAAAAAGTAGATGCAGCCGATAATGGGTTCCTTGAAAAAGGTGTTGTCCAGGCCGGGAAGGTACACTGTATCCGGTGGAAAACATCCATGCTGACGGGGCTTACCACAGTGCGTCCAATCAGGCGTTTGTTGCCAAAAATAAGGCAGAATTGTTACTTAATGCCATTCAGGGACCAAAGGGCAGATATGACCTTGGATTGGATGAAAATGGGATATTGACTGTAAAAGATCTGAAAACAGATAGTTCAGTAGAGGCCCTGAAGATGAAAAATCGTGAAAAATGGAGAATCAAAACAGCTGGGAATTACCGGTATTTTACCCAAAAAGAGATCACTGCCTGTCAGTTGAGAAAGAAAATAGCAGCTATCCCGCAAGGAAATAGTAAACATCCGCAAACAAGGTGGAAGCTAGCCTATTCCAGTTGGGCTATCACTACCCAAATGACAAAACCAGGTACAGAGGCCTGCTCAGACACAAACTATGGGCAAACATCCGATGTCTGTGGGTAAACTTTGTCAGAATAGTAAAACACGTGCTCAAAAAAGAACAAAAACCTGGCTTTGCGTCTGAAATCAGCACATTATTCTTAACAGACAGCATCAAAAACCGATTTAGACTCCTCCTACTAACGGTAATGAAGCTAAAATTCACCTTTGCATCAAATCTGTCTCTTAATTCTAAAATATCGACCTATTCCTAAAACCTAGTTTTAGGAGCGGACTCTTACTTTAATAGATTCCAATTCAGTTGGCTTCGGGTTCATTTCAGATGGAACATAGAAACTAATTATATTTTCAAATTCGACATCATCCAAAAATGGATACTGAGCTCCGTCTATAATTAGCAGTGGATTTGAAGCTTTGAACCCAAAATTATAATTCCCTATGCTTTTCCCTCCTCGCTTTAAACCTAAATACCCTGCCAATGCTTGTGGTGAAATGATAGCCAGTTTCTCTCCAATTATCTCACGATCAGGTGTTCCATAGACATAATTATGACCTTCTAGTGTCTCAATCTTGTCCTCCTCCTTCACAAATTCCTTTAACAAAACATAATCTCCCGAAATATCAAATCTTAATTCATTATTCTCTGTCTGATGGGTTTGATAATTGAGTTTGGGAATTAAACCGCTGAAAATCGCATTGGTCTTTTCGTTTATTAACATACAAATTTCCCAATAGACACCGCCACCACCAAGCCGTATGACTATGAGCCAGCGAAATATGGAAGAGGCGAGAATAAATAGGAGGGTCTGCTGAAAAACTCAGGTTCTACAAGTTATAAAACCCAGTCCAGAATCACATTTGGACTGGGTTTTTTTATTTTATGTAGTCAGAGATTACGTTTATGCCAATTAAAAACAGGTAGTTGACCCTCTTCCATGCTGAAAAACCCAGACACACCAGTGCCATCCCGGCCAGTTTGACCAGGTTCAGCACTAGGATGATGGAGGCGACCCACGATTGGCTGGTGTTTTTTAGTCTTGCCCTGATGCGGTTCATCCCGTATGCATTTTTGGCCTGTCCAAACTTCCCCTCAATCGGGTTCCTCTCTGGGGGTCTTACGTGGGTTGCCACTGCCTTTGCGGATGGACGGCCTAAGGGTTTGGCCGCCAACTGAATATTTTTGTCCTTCAGCCATTTCCTGTTTTCTCTGGTGCAGTAGATTTGGTCTGCCAGTACTTTTGCAGGATAAAAGCCGAAACGCTTTTTGTAATTTTCCACCTAGCCATCTCATATGGCTGCCCTGGTTGAACGCATCCCAAGAGATGGTATCCAAAAAGGAAAATCCGTCCACCAGACTCAGATGGATCTTGGCTCCGAACTCGGTCTTGGCCCGGGCCTTTCCTCGGACGATGGGACCTGCATGGGGCTGATCGATACTCACTATCCTGCTCCACCTGATGGCTTCCTGCTTCAAACATCGCCAGTTGCTTGCGCATACAGCGTCTGAATGATCCAGTACTTCTGCTGCATTCGGTGGGTGAGCGGAAAAACGGCAAAGGAATCCAGTTGTTTTTCAATCGTCTTGAAGTTCCTTTTTAGATACTGAAGTTGGAATTTGATGCCTTTTCGGATGACTTTTCGAGAGGAATTTTTGTTTTGGGCAACCTTGAGATAGCGCTTTCTGGCCTCCTGTCGGTAGGTTCTGGGCTTCTCTCCCTGCGGGTTTGTCGCATGGAGTTCATCGATGATCGCTTCTGTGATTTCCCTGGACTTAGCCAATAATCTAATATCGGTGGGATAGGCGATGTTTTGGGGCACGTGTGACCTACGTAGAACTTATCCAGTTGGGCGAAGTGTACTATGTAAAAGTAGCAGGCCATATAACAAAAAAAATCCCGAGTCCTTCGGGATTATGGGTGGGAGTTGAGGGATTCGAACCCCCGACCCTCTGCTTGTAAGGCAGATGCTCTGAACCAACTGAGCTAAACTCCCAAGAAATAAAATTGCTCGCTTTTGGGCTGTGACTTAAAATGTGGGAGTTGAGGGATTCGAACCCCCGACCCTCTGCTTGTAAGGCAGATGCTCTGAACCAACTGAGCTAAACTCCCATCTATTATTTTCCTTTCCGTTTGAAAGGGAATGCAAAGGTAATTTGAAATTCAATTGTGGCAACTATTGCTTACTTTTTTTTTGAGAATATAAATCAACACCTTGAAAATGAGGAAGTAATTTTACTGTTTTTCACCATCCCCGAATTTTCCCTACTCCAAATTAATCACAAATCCGGCTCTAAACCATCGACCCGGCATTTGAACAGTGGCGGCCTCAACGTATTCTGTATTGGTGATGTTGGATGCTTCAGCAAAGAAGCCAAGCTTTCCTGTACGATTGTAATCAACTCGCATGTCCAGAAGGAAATACGGATCCTGATTCATGCGTTCCACATTTCTGACCTTTGTATTCCATTCCAGTTTTGGACCTATTCCCACCAGCACGCCACCGATTAGTTGATTTTTGAGGGCAGTAAGTGCATAGCGTGTTTCTATTCCTTCTGTATTTTTCAGATTTGCATCTATATAATTATAGGACACCGTGAACTCTTTGATTTGAACAGATTTGCCAGTAGGATTTACGCGGTAATTCAATGATGCCTCTAGGCCATTAAACCTCACTTTATTGAAATTCTGAGGTTGCCAAGGGCTGCTTTCGTCACCTCGTACCCAGTCAATTAAATTGTCAGTATTTCTGTTGAAAAACACCAATTCTGCATGAAATGCTGATTTCGCCCACTTTGTCCCAATCTCGAAGTTCTTTGCCTGCTCTGGCTGCAGCTGATCATTTCCAATATTAGTCGGCCCAATGTAGTACAGGTCTGTGTAAGTTGGAATTCTATAACTAACCCCGTATCCGCTGTACAGTCGCAATTCTTTAGCTAGCTGAAAGCCAATCTCTCCTCCGGGAAAATGTTTCCATCCATATTCACTGTAATAGTTGGAATAGAGACCACCCCTCAGATCCACTTTGTCACCAAAATGAATCAGCTGCTCAAGGAAAATACCGGAAAGTGTACGTGATCGATCCCCTAAGCTGGAGCTCTCGATTGACTCTTTTCTTAGTTCCAAGCCGAAACCGGTAGTACCTAATGCCGATTCAAAATGTCCGTTGGTTTCTATCGCTTTTACCTGAGTTTGGTGGTTGTTTTGATAAAATTCGGGCTCGTATCTTTTTAGACGATATTCATCAACATTCTTTCTCCAGTACCCCCGCGTATTGAGGTAGAATTTATCCAACTCTAAAGAATGACTTAATGAAGCCAATGAAGTTTGGATGCTTTCCCACTGGTCAGGGAAGCTACTGCTATAGAAACCATTTGCGCCAAAAGTCCGGTCTGCATAAGCTGCCATGCCTCGGATAGAATTGGTAGCGTTTAGCGTCAAGCCTCCTTCATAAAACACATTTCCGATTTTGTAATCAGAATTATATTGATAGCCATTGGAGTCGTCGTATGACAAAGAAAGGTTTTGTTGATACTCTCCCAGTGGAAGAGATCCTGCGAAATTGATTCCTTTCATGCCAAAATCTCCACCATAACCCTGAAGCCTAGCGTATTTGCTGGTGCCTAATTCTGTAATCACATTAATAGCACCAGCGTAAGCATTCTGTCCAAAAATCCTGGATGCTGGTCCTTTTAACACCTCCACTCTCTCAATATTTACCAGGGGAACAGGAATATTCATCATTCCATGGCCAGTTTGTGGATCGCTTAGTTTGATGCCATTTAAGAGCATCAAGGTCTGATCAAATGAACCGCCGCGAATACCAATGTCGGCCTGTGCTCCACTTACGCCTCGTTGTCGGACATCTACTCCTGGTACAAAGCTTAGAATCTCCTGGAGACTTCTTGCCGGAGTTGTTTCTAATTGAAGCTTGTCAATTACGGTGATGTTTTTACTCTGTTTGGAAAAGGGAATCTGAATCCGGTTTTCATGGATAAGTACTTCATCAAGATCGAGAGCAGTGGTGTCTGACTGCGCAAACAGAATAGTTGGCAGAAAGGGAATAAGGAGAAGCAGTAGGATTTTTTTCATTGGATCTTCCGAAATAGGATTCAAAAATGAGTCAAAAATATGCTTTTCCCACTATTTGCAGACATCTAAAAATGTGTTAATATTCTATCACTCGTGTAATAACTGTTAGCCGTTACAAAGTCAATACTTACTTTTGAGGTCAAATAAACATTAACTATGCGAAGTAAAGTAGTATTAACACTGCTGTTGGCCGGCATCAGTCTGGCGGGAATCAGTGATTCTTTTGCACGGCAAAAAGAGAACCACCAAGATACCTTTGGTGAGTTCATGAATAGAAAAGGAAGCTACACCCGAACTGCTTCAGGTAAGCCTGGGGTTGGTTATTTTCAAAATGTGGCTGACTATCAAATCGAGGCATCCCTGGATGATCAGGCGCATACCTTGACTGGTAAGATCACCCTGAAATATACCAATAATAGCCCCGAAGCACTGGATTTTATCTGGATGAAAATGGAGCAGAATCGATTTACTCCTGATTCAAGAGGTACGCTGACTACTCCTATTCAGGGCAACCGGTATAACGGAGACATCGATGGTGGTTTTGAAATTACGAACCTAGAAGCCAAAGTAGGTTCTAAAGGGAAAGCGTCTTCCATACACATTGACTCTGATACTAGAATGCAAGTTTGGTTTGCAGAGCCGATTCCTGCCAAAGGTGGAGTAGGTACGGTTTCTATGAATTTTTCATTCAAAATTCCTGAAAAAGGAATGGATAGAATGGGAAGATTGGAAGTAGAGGATGGTTGGATCTACGCATTGGCACAGTGGTATCCCAAAGTTGCCGTGTTTGATGATATTGAAGGATGGAATATTGAACCTTATCTTGGAGCAGGTGAATTCTACTTGGAATTTGGAAGTTTTGATTATAAAATCACTGTTCCTTTTGATCACATCGTAGTTGGTTCGGGCGAATTATTGAATCCAAAAGAAGTGATGAGCAAGGAAGTGTATAGTCGCTATCAGAAAGCTCAGTCAAGTGACTCAACCATCATGCTGATGGGTGCCGATGAGTTGATGAACAAAGACCTACGGGTAAAACAGGATGGAATGGTTACTTGGCATTTTGCAATCCAAAACAGCCATGATATTGCTTTTGCTTCTTCTAGATCATTTATTTGGGATGCTGCGAAAATAAATTTGCCTAGCGGAAAAACTGCGTTGGCACAATCTGTCTATCCTAAAGAATCCAATGGCCAGGAAGCGTGGTCAAGATCCACAGAATACAGTAAGGCATCTATTGAGCATTATTCAGCCATGTGGTATGAATTTCCTTATGCGACTGCCTCTAATGTGGCTGCTGATATAGGTGGAATGGAATATCCTGGATTAAACTTTTGTAGCTATAAATCTAAGGGAGCAGGACTTTGGGGAGTGACAGATCACGAATTTGGCCACAACTGGTTTCCAATGATTGTAGGCACCAATGAGAGACGATATGCTTGGATGGATGAGGGATTCAACACATTTATCAATCATTACAGCTCAAACGCATTTAATAACGGTGAATATCCTTCCAATTTGGATCAAACCAGACGTTCTGTAAAGTATTTTACCAGCGATACTCAGGAAGGAATCGATACCTATCCAGATGTGGCAAATGTGAGTAATCTAGGAATGATCGCATACAACAAACCTGGAATGGGTCTTCTGATGCTAAGAGAATATATCTTGGGTCATGAGAGATTTGACAATGCGTTCAAATCCTATATTAAGACGTGGGCCTTCAAGCACCCACAGCCTTCAGATTTCTTTAACCACATGGAAAATGTAGCCGGAGAAAATCTCTCATGGTTCTGGCATGGTTGGTTTTACGGAACAGGTCAAATTGACATTGGCATAACTGCTGTACTACAGTATGCAGGAAACTATGTAATTGTCTTGGAAAATAAGGGTGATATTCCAATGCCTGTACTTCTTGAGATCACTTACGAAGATGGGAGCAAAGAGCAGAAAAAACTTCCTGTTGAAATATGGCAAAGAGGTGATACCTGGAATTACTTGCTGAAAACTGATAAAAAAGTTAAATCAGTGGTATTCGATCCACAGAAAATTATTCCTGATGTGAATCTTGGCAATGATAGCTGGCCAACTACCATCTACGAAAACTAAAACTAAAATCAAAAAGCCCGGGTGTAAATCCGGGCTTTTTGATTTTCAGTTATTTTTGAACTGACTATCTTTTGTTATATGAGTCTAAACAAGCGCTTTATTGAGTAGAGGAATCCTGACACTGATATGCCCAGGAATCACTGCCATTAAATCTTCCTACCTGAAAATCTTAAAACATAGGGTTCGGCAACTTCCCACCTAACTAAATTTTTACTCCTATTATTCAATAGTCATCATTGATCTCCAACCACATTCCGTCTGGATCCTGAATGTAAATTTGTCTGACACCATCCACGCGAACAGTTACGATCCCTTTTTCTCCAGGCCAGCTTTCAAATGGATAATCGGTATCTTTTAAGGTTTGGATGAAAGAATCCATGTCTTTCATACTGAAGCACAGATGATTTACTTTAGATATCTGTGTGGGCACATTGGGTGCTTCAATGATGTGCAGAGCAGATCCGCCTCCAATATCATACCATGCATGAACCCCATCTTTGAAAGGTTCTTCGATCTCTGTCAGCCCTACAATATGTTCATAAAACTCTTTGCTCTGATCCAATTTGGAGACGTGAACAGCGATGTGATTTACGTTGATCTGTGCAAAGGTGGTGACGCTGATTCCGAAAAGTAAAATACTACATAGGATTTTCATTTATTCTTGAGTTTAAAGTAAGTGAATAGGATTGATGGCTATAATGTTATTGTTTTTAAAATCAGTAGAAAAGCAAAAGCTGATAAAAAAAGAGCAACCAATTTGGGCTGCTCTTTTTTTTACTCTTTGGAGACATTTCTATTCCTCCTTTTTCGCTGTGACACTACTCAAGTCTGTGGCGTTAGCAATACGTTCCGCTTCATCAAAAAGCTTGAGAGCCTGCAGGAACACTTCATTAATATTATTGACTACCATGTAGAAAGCGCTGTCATCATACAGCTGTCTTGCCACGTGAGCTTTTATCAATACTTTGAGGTATTCTTTTGACTTCTCGAAATCCGCCTGATCAAATTTGACGTTGTTTTTTTCTCCAGTGGCAACCAGATCTTTGAGCATCTGATCACTTACTGTGAAATTATCTCTGTACTCTTCCACAGACATATTTTCAAATTTACTCTTGTTCTTAGTCACATAGTCAAGGACAAACTCTCTATTGGCATCAGAACTGAATAGTTTGTTTATATATGCCGAATTCATCGTGGTATCCAGCGGCACAAAGTAATCAGGCATGATTCCACCTCCACCATATACGGTACGTCCTTTTAATGTTTCGTATTTCAGACTGTCGTTGAATTCGATGCTATCGGCAGAGAAAAACTCTCCATGCTCGAAGCGATTAATCCAATCATGCTCGTAGGCTTCGTAGTCTGCACCATAAGGTTTCTGGATAGATCTGCCAGAAGGAGTGAAATATCTTGCGATAGTCAATCTTAGTTCAGCTCCATCGGATAAGTCAATCGGCATCTGAACCAATCCTTTACCAAAAGATCTTCTTCCCACGATCAATCCCCGGTCATTGTCTTGAATAGCTCCAGATAGAATCTCGGAAGCCGAAGCAGATCCTTCATTAACCAGTACGATCAGTGGACCACTCTCAAACATACCTTCTTTGAAGGCATATGCCTTATTATTATACTGCTCAACTTTTCCTTCTTGAGAAACGATTAAATCCTGATCTCCCAACAATTCGTCCGCAATATTAATCGCAGTACCCATATATCCCCCAGGATTTCCCTGTAGGTCAATGATGAGTTTTTTCATTCCTTTAGTTTTTAAGTCTTCAAGTGAAGCCTTAAATTCCTCAGAGGTAGTCGCCGCAAATCTGGTGATCTTAATGTAGCCAACCTCTTTGTCCACCATATAGGAAGCATTGATGCTATACTGAGGTATTTTGTCTCTGGTGATGTTATACTCTATCAGATCTTTCTGATTTTTTCGTTTGATATCAACCACTACAATGGACCCTTTTGGGCCTCTTAGCTTTTCGAAAACGTCTCTGTTTGTGATACCCACTCCAGCCAGCGTTTCTCCATCTACATTGATAATCTGATCTCCCGATTGAATTCCCAAAGCTTCCGAAGGACCACCTGTAAGTGGAGCCACGACATATATAGTGTCTCTAATGATTCCAAATTCTACACCTATTCCATCAAATTCGCCGTCTAATTGAGACTGGGCAAGTGAAGCATCCTTCGCAGGAATATAGCTTGAATGCGGATCCAGGTGTTCCAGCATTTTATTTATGCCATATTCTACCAATTCATTGGTGTTTACTGTGTCCACATAGTCTCTATCAACGTAGGTCATTATTTCCTGAAGCTTGTACAAAGCTGCTCTCAGGTCATTTTGATTTCCTTTGGGTTCTGCAAAGGTAGCTCCGATCCAGATTCCGCCAGAGATGGCCAAAGCCAGAATTATAGGAAGACGAATTTGGGATTTTGTATTTTTTTTCTCGCTCACGAATTTTGTGTTTCTTGGTTATATTCCCTTTTTTCTACGTGTAAACTAGCTGAAATCTATTGTGTTTAAAACTTCATTTAGATAAAGCTATTAAATGTTTATACGAGGGGAGAGTATATTGGCTGAATTTATTCCCCTTTTTTGTGTTAAAAAAATTAATTTTGCATTATGAGGACAGAAAATGATTTTCAAAAGGCGAATGTGGTGGACTTAGTTTCTGAGAATTACATCTTTGCCTCTGTGCTCCATTATTTTGGAATAAGCTTTTATCAATATCCTACCCAGTCGCTGGCAGAGGTTTGTAAAAAGCATAAAGTGCATGCTAGTCAGTTGATTACTGAGTTAGAATCCTGGGCGCTCCGAAAAGAGCCTTCCAGCGAAGATCTTTACCTGCATCCAATTGAGGTCTTAGTCGAATATCTTAAAAACAAACACTATTATTTTGTTCGTCAAGAGTTGCCTTTTCTTTCAAATCTTATCACTGGCATTAAGGTCGATAAGAAGTTTGAAGCGTTACTGTCAGACCTCAGAATTATGTTTCCGCTGTTTGTCCACGATTTCATCCATCACATCCACGAGGAAGAAAGCAGGCTTTTCAAGCGGATAGAATTGCTTCAGGATATTGAAGACAACAGGTTTTCACTGCTGGATGCCATCACAATAATTGAACGCGAGCCGATCTGTATTCTTGCCGATCAGCATGAAGTTCATGACGATGAAATGCAGGGAATCCGAAAGCTCACCACCGATTATTTCTTGGAGCAGGATGCTCCGTTGGAAATCAAAGTACTGTATCATGAACTACAAAACTTTGAGCGGGAACTCCTCGTACATGCCAAAATTGAAGATGAAATCCTTTTTCCCAAAGCAGTAGAACTAGAAGTGGAAGCTCTTCGACAGCTTAAAAAGAAAATAAATACAAACTGATGCCAAGAATTATTGCAATTGATCTGGGAACAAAAAGAACTGGTCTGGCCGTTACCGACTCATTGAAGATGTTGGCAAATCCATTGGAAACAATTGCTACAGACACGTTGCTGAATTACCTAAAAAACTATTTTGCCAAAGAGGAGGTGGATACCATCGTGCTTGGCTATCCAATTCGATTGAATGGTAAAGACAATGAAATGACTCCCAGAGTGCTGAGTCTGAAAACCAATTTAACAGAAGTTTTTCCGGACAAAAAAATAGAGCTCGTCGATGAGCGGTTCACTTCCAAGCTGGCGATGCAAAGCATGATCACTATGGGAAGCAAAAAGAAAGACAGAATGGAAAAAACCGGCAACTTGGATAAAGTAAGTGCAGCGATAATTCTACAATCGTATTTAGAGAGAAAATGATATACCCTATAGTTGCCTATGGCAACCCAATATTAAAACGGGAAGCAGATGAAATCAACGAAGGCACTGAGCTGGATGAGTTGATTAAAAATATGTTTGCCACCATGGACAATGCTAGTGGAGTAGGTTTGGCTGCTCCTCAAATCAATGAGAGTATACGGCTATTTGTCATTGACAGTAGTCTGATGCTAGATGAAGATGAGCAGGAAAAAGGTATTCGCAGGACGTTTATCAATCCAATCATTTTGGAGGAATACGGCGAGGATTATAGTTTTGAAGAAGGATGCCTGAGTATTCCTGAAATCAGAGCTGAGATCACACGACCTGAAACCCTGACCATAGAATATTTTGATGAACACTGGAATTTGAAAGAGGAAGAATTTTCCGGAATGACCGCCAGAGTGATCCAGCATGAATACGACCATCTAGAAGGAATTCTTTTTGTGGATTATCTCAGAGGTCTTAAAAAGCGAATGGTGAAATCCAAACTGATTGACGTGAGTAAAGGGAAAATATCTACCGATTACCGCATGATCTATCCTACTAGATGAGCAGCATTCCAAATCTAAAAGTAGCCTTAATCCAAACCTCACTTTTCTGGAAAGATAAAGTGGCAAATCTGGCCATGCTGGAAGAAAAAATCTGGGAAATCAATGAAGAGGTAGACTTGATTATTCTTCCGGAGATGTTCCCAACAGGGTTTAGCATGGACGCCAGGGAATTGGCCGAACCTATGAATCTCAGCGTCTGCAGGTGGATGACACAGATGGCCGCTCAGACCAAGGCGACGATTACAGGAAGTGCAATCATCAAGGTGGAGGGTGAATTCTTTAATCGATTACTTTGGGTTAGTCCAGATGGCAGTATCCAGCACTATGACAAACGACATCTTTTCAGGATGGCAGAGGAGGATCAGACTTTCTCGGCAGGTAATAGCCAAGGTATTTTTGAAGTCAAAGGATGGAGGATATGTCCTCAGGTTTGCTACGACCTGAGATTTCCTGTCTATTCTAGAAATAGGATGATTGATGGGCAGTTGGCATATGATCTGATTTTCTATATAGCCTCATGGCCAGCAGCTAGGATTTCTGCTTGGGATGCGCTGCTTCCTGCCCGTGCGATAGAGAATTTGGCTTTTTCTATTGGAGTGAATAGAGTGGGAGAGGACGGAAATGGCATTGCCTATAATGGGCATTCTGCAGCGTATAATTTCAAAGGTCAGAAATTAGAATTTTTGGAAGATAAAGAGCAAATAGTGGTATTCACTTTTGATAGAAATGAGTTAGAAGAATTCAGAGAGAAATTCCCAGCATGGATGGATTCAGACCATTTTTCAATTCTTTGATCTAAGTTGTTAAGTAATCTTACTTTAATTTAAGTGGAATATGAAACAAGGATATTTTCCGTATTTTAGCCACAACATTTTCTTACTTTAACTACTATCAGCAATCACTCAAAATTGCCGAAACTGGTAATCGATAGCGAAAATTCAGAGTAATCATTTCTTTTTAGAATCCAAAAAACTATGAGTAACCCAACTCCAAAAATTATCTACACGCTCACTGATGAAGCGCCAGCATTAGCAACTTATTCTTTACTGCCTATCGTAGAGGCATTTACCAAGTCAGCCGGAGTGCAGGTAGAAACTCGAGACATCTCTCTTTCAGGAAGAATTCTTGCAAGTTTCCCCGAGTTCCTTTCCCCTGATCAGCAGGTGCCAGATGCGTTGGCAGAGCTAGGTGCATTCGCCAAAACTCCAGAGGCAAACATTGTGAAGCTTCCAAATATTTCCGCTTCTTTTCCCCAGCTGAAGACCGCCATTAAAGAACTTCAGTCTCAAGGTTTTGACCTTCCTAACTATCCGGAAGATCCAAAGTCTGAGCAGGAAACTGTCATCAAGGGCAAATACGACAAAATCAAAGGTTCTGCAGTAAACCCAGTGTTGAGAGAAGGGAACTCAGATCGCCGAGCTCCACTGGCAGTAAAAGCCTATGCGCGTAAGCATCCACATTCGATGGGAAAATGGGCTGCGGACTCAAAATCTCATGTTGAAAGCATGACAGAAGGTGATTTTTACGGAAGTGAGAAATCTCATACACTTTTGGAAGCCACAGAGGTCAGTATAGAATTGGTGGGTAACGCAGGGGAAAGAAAAATATTAAAGTCAGGTTTACGATTGCTGGCAGGTGAGGTGGTAGATGCCTCTACCCTTAATGTGGCTGCTTTAAATGCCTTCTTTGCAAAAGTTATAGCAGATGCAAAATCGGAAGGAGTTCTGCTTTCTCTTCATTTGAAAGCTACCATGATGAAGGTGTCTGACCCGATTATTTTTGGTCATGCTGTCAAAGTTTTCTTTGCTCCGGTTTTTGCGAAACATGGCGCTACTTTAGAAGCAATTGGGGTGGAGGTGAACAACGGATTCGGCGACCTACTTGCAAATTTGAATAAATTGCCTGCGGATAAACAAGCTGAAATTAATGCAGATATCCAAGCTTGCTACTCCGCTGGACCTGAATTGGCCATGGTGAATTCTGAGAGAGGAATCACTAATCTTCATGTGCCTAGCGATGTCATCATTGATGCTTCTATGCCAGCTATGATTCGGACTTCCGGACAAATGTGGAATAGGGAAGGAAAACTTCACGATACGTTAGCGGTGATTCCAGATAGAGCTTATGCGGGAGTGTATGAGGCGACGATTAATTTTTGCAAGGCCCATGGAGCATTTGATCCTTCTACGATGGGTTCTGTTCCAAACGTAGGGTTGATGGCTCAGAAAGCGGAAGAATACGGTTCTCACGATAAGACTTTTGAAATTCCTTTCGCAGGTACTGTACAGGTGATTGACAAAAATGACCTGGTGATCTTATCCCACAAAGTGGAAGCAGGCGATATCTGGAGAATGTGCCAAACCAAAGATGCTCCCATCCAGGATTGGGTGAAGTTGGCGGTGAACCGAGCAAGACTTTCCGATACTTTGGCGATCTTCTGGCTTGATCCTCAAAGGTCTCATGATGCTGAATTGATCAAAAAAGTGAATAGATATTTGCTCGATCATGATCAAACAGGCTTAGATATTCAGATCCTTTCTCCGATTGAAGCAACCAATCTCTCTTTATCACGCATCAAAGAAGGGATGGATACTATCTCAGTGACAGGAAATGTATTGAGAGATTATTTGACAGACTTATTTCCAATTTTGGAATTGGGAACTTCTGCAAAGATGCTTTCTATTGTTCCGCTAATGAATGGTGGAGGTTTGTTTGAAACCGGTGCAGGTGGATCAGCCCCAAAGCACGTGGAGCAATTCATCAATGAAGGCCATTTACGTTGGGATTCTCTGGGAGAATTCCTGGCATTGGCAGTTTCTCTAGAGCATCTTGGACGGACATTTCATCATGATAAAGCCTTATTGCTAGGTGAGACCTTGGATTTGGCCACCGGTAAATTTCTTGAAAATGATAAGTCACCAGCTCGGATAGTTGGTAAATTGGATAATAGAGGAAGCCATTTTTACCTGGCACTTTATTGGGCACAAGCTCTTGCTGCGCAAAATAAAGATGCAAACTTAAGAGCTAAATTCACTCCAATAGCAGCTGCACTCGAAGCAAACGAAGTTGCTATCGTGAATGAATTGAATGACTCTCAGGGAAAACCCCTGAATATAGGTGGATATTTCAAGCCAAATGCTGCCCTCGCATCCAATGCAATGAGACCTAGCATTATTTTTAATGAAATACTGACTAAGCTGGTGTGAGTTGATCCACGTCATTAATTTGAAAGCCATCCTGAATGCTCGGGATGGCTTTTTTGGTTTTTAACCCCAATGGTCGCAGAGTTTTTCGGGTAGGGCGGAGCTGAGTTGTCTTGTTTCTGAGATGTCCTGCTTCTACTGAAGCTGGACTCAAAAATTGAAAAACTATTCCAAAGCTTGAGTCCGCTCCTAAAACTAGGTTTTAGGAATAGGCTTACCTGTTAGAATTAAGAGATAGATTTGATTCAAAGGTGAATTCCAGCTTTATGACCGTTAGTAGGAGGAGTCTAAATCGGTTTTTGATGCTGTCTGTTAAGAATAATGTGCTGATTTCAGACGCAAAGCCAGGTTTTTGTTCTTTTTTGAGCACGTGTTTTACTATTCTGACAAAGTTTACCCACAGACAGCGGATGTTTGCCCATAGTTTGTGTCTGAGCAGACCTCTGTACCTGGTTTTGTCATTTGGGTAGTGATAGCCCAACTGGAATAGGCTTGCTTCCACCTTGTTTGCGGATGTTTACTATTTCCTTGCGGGATAGCTGCTA
>Ga0307486_1002001_pt1 | contig 14757 bp, 13 predicted proteins | sample CBIW02metaG_FD_203663 | JGI IMG/M metagenome (GOLD analysis project Ga0307486, IMG submission 203663) | Sea-ice brine microbial communities from Beaufort Sea near Barrow, Alaska, United States - CBIW 0.2 | ecosystem: Environmental > Aquatic > Marine > Coastal | place: USA: Alaska | collected... | reverse complement strand
ACGAGATGCCCTTCGTGAGTGCGGATTTGGATCCTTAGTCAGACCCAATTTTCCTGCAACACGCGGGCATTCTCGCGTTACGACACACTCAACACCCGATCAACACCGGTGGATTCAGGTTTAAAGGCAGGTATTTGCTCGTCCAGTTTCACCTCGTCGGAAGCGCCCACACGAAGCGTTCCCGCTCTGCACCAGACTCCACGGGGGGCCGCCCGGAGACCCTCCCCAGGTAGAATCATTTATCGCCGTAGAACCCCATCAGGAGATGAAGGAATGCTGCGGTCTGCTCGATCTGGACCCAATGCCCGCACTCACCAAGCACATGCAGGCGAGCATCGGGTAAGAAGTCGAGCAAACGCAACGAGGTCTCACGGAACGGGATTACGGCGTCTTGAAGACCGTGAATCATCAGGGTTGGCTGCCGAATCGAGCGCAACTCATCGGGTGTCAATGCCAGATCGTCCCACCAGCGCTGCCGAGGGGCCGGAAACATGGCCTGCCACGCCTCGTCCGCGCCGGGCGCCATGCTGGCGGCGAGCCGCAAACGAACCAATTCCGGTGTGTTGATCGTCTGATCGTAGGCGAGCAGCTCGATCGCCCTGCGCATGTTCTGCTCGCTTGGTGTGTAGCCCCACAACTCGTCCAGACCGGGGGGCACCGGACCTGGAAGACCCATCGTTCCCATGACGGCGATCCGGCCCACAGACTCAGGCCGCGCAGTTGCCATCGACAGAGCGACCGAACCCCCCATGGAATTGCCCAGAACACTGAAATGATCGATGCCGAGTGCATCCATCAAGCCGAACGCATGCTCGGTCCACGACGCACGGTCGGTTCTCCCGCTAGTTCCGACAGGTGTTCCATTGAAACCCAACTGGTCGTGCGCGATGACGCGGAACTTCTCGGAAAGCGATGGTATTACTCCGCGCCAATTGGCCCAGGCCGACACGCCAGGCCCGGAGCCATGCACCAACAGAATCACCGGCCCTTCCCCAGCGTCGTGGTAGTGCGTCTTGACGCCTGCGACGTCAATGTATTGCCCGGCTTCCAAGTCGTTCTCGAAACTGTTGTTGCTCATTCACATCCCTTTCGTCTCCAGTTGTGACGCGATGCCGAACTGGTCCTTCTCGGGGCGGCTCGCAGAGTCACCAACGTTGATTGCTACACCCTCGTCCGGATTTTCGCCCGTGGCGATGCGGACCGATGGTCGATGTTGATGCGCTGCTTCGCGTGCCCGTTCGGGATCGCCGGACACGATCGCCGCGACCAATTGCCGGTGGAGCTCCAGGTTCTCCCCATCATCGACGACGGCGTCCGCATCCTGGTCGATGTGGCGTACTTGGCCGATCAGGAAGTCCAACAGTGCGATGTAGAGTGCGCGGAGCACGGAGTTGTCACACATCTCGGCGATTCGGCGGTGCAGTGCCCAGTTGTGTCGAAGGTAGGACGTCGGCTCTGATCTCTGTTCGGACATCTGCTCGAGGATCGCGGCAAGGTCGTCGAAGTCCTCTGTGGTGCCGCACGCAGCCGCCCGCATGACAAGAGCCGGCTCCAGCGCGTTTCGTACCTCTTGGCAGTTCACCGCGTTGGGCCCCTGACGCTGAAAGTCCAGGATCAGACGGTTCAGCTGCATCTGCGGAGCCGGGGCAGCCACGAACAGACCACCGCCCGGCCCCGGTCGGGCGCGGACGAGACCGCGCGCCTCCAAGATACGCAGCGCCTCGTTGACCGTCCCGATGGCGACGTTGTGCGTTCGCCGAAGGTCTTCCTTGGTGCCAAGGCGGGTACCGGGCTCCAGTGGTGCATCCAAGATCTTGCGCTCTAACCAGTGCGCGAGCGCCTCCGGTCGCGACATGGACAGCGTCATGAAGTCAGTTTCATCCACCACGTGCATCACACTACCAGATGATAGTTATCATATGGGTGATTGCGCCGATCTAGCATCGTGAACCAGCTCACCATCAACAGCAGTGATATCTGGTTTCATCTCGGCCAACTCGTTCAGCGAACACGTCATCGGATCAGCATCGACCGCCAACCAGTCGGCCGGCATTCCCACGCTCAGTGACCCGGCTGTGTCTTCCGCGAATGAACACCATGCCGCTGCAGACGTGTACATCTGCAGCGCCTCGAGACGAGAGATGCGCTCATCGGGCCCGAAGGCCTCGCCGTGCTCGCCGCTCGACCGGGTCACCGCCTGCCAGATGCCACGGAATGGATCGTGTGGCGTGATGGGTGAGTCAGAGCCGCCCGCGACGATGACGCCCGCGTCCAACCAGGACCGCAGTGGGTTTGCCTTGGCAGCCTGCTCGCGACCGAGTCGGCGTTCGAGGATACCGGCGAACCGCTCCTGCATCGTGGGTTGGCTGGCCACCACGACACCGAGGCGGTGGGCTGCGGACATGTTCGCCGGACTCGGATCGAGGTAGGCATGGATCAGGGAGAATCGGAGGTCAGCGATCGAAGCGTCCTCTTTATGTGTCGCGTCGAACTCGCGCAGGGCTATGTCGATTGCCGCTCCCCCAACTGCGTGGACACCGAGAGACCACCGTTCTTCGACACAGAAGCGGACGATGGTGGCCAGATCCACTGTGCTGGTGACGGCTTCTCCGTGATACCCATCGCTCCCGGGCCACGCGTCACGCATCAAGGCAGTGCCTAGAGACCCACCCCCGTCGAGGAAGAGCTTCAGTCCTCCGATGCGGAGATGTTCGTCGCCGAAGCCGGTGCGCACCCCCAGTGCCCGGAGCCCTTCCAGTCGGTCACCCAAGGGAGTTCCATCGGCTATCAGCGGCATGGCACTCACCCGCATGATGAGGTCCCCATCGGCCCACAGCTGCTGGTAGCTGGCAACTTCTGCTGAACGCAGCCCCGGCTCCTGCAAAGTGGTGATTCCGCTGGCCAGGTAGCTTGACTGGATCGCCCTGAGTGCCGCGGTCCGCTGGGCCGTGGTCAAGTCTGGTACGAGCTGACCCACCAGATTACGGGCATTTTCGAGAAGGAGACCCGTGAGGTCGCCGTGTTCATCGCGCTCGATCGAGCCGCCCAGGAGTTCCGGCGTGTCAGCACGTACACCTCCTCGCTCCAGCGCAGCGGTGTTCGCGACTGCCGCGTGGCCAGCACGAGGCAGGTACACCGGCCGGTCGCCACAGACGCCGTCCAGTTCCTGCCTGGTGGGGTACCGTCGCTCAGCCAGGTCGTCGACCTCCCAGCCCTCTGCAGCGACGATCCACTCGGCCTTCGGGTGGTCGACTGCCCACGCGCCGACGGCCCTCAACACGTCGGGGACGCTCCGCGCCGATGACAAGTCCAACAATTGCGTCGCGAGGCCCGTCCACAGCATGTGATTGTGCGAGTCGACCAGACCAGGGAGCACTGTGGAAGTGCCCAGGTCCAGGACCGGAGCCGACGGTCCCGCTGCGGCTCGTGCCGCTTCGAGACCGCCGACCGCCGCAAGACGGCCATCGACGACTGCCATGGCATCGGCGCGCGGTTGGGCAGCGTCCATCGTCAACAACGATCCGCGCACCACCATTGGCTTCTTCGACTGCATGCTATTTCAACCTATCCTTCGTATCGGATTGTCCGTGATGGATCATCTACGCTCAGGATTCTGCGACCGCCGCGATGCACTCGATCTCGACGAGAACGCCCTCGCGCGGCGGGGAAGCCTGTACAGTCGTGCGGGCCGGGAACGACGCGTTGTCTTCGAAGAAGGCCCGGTAGATTGCGTTGAACTTGGGGAAGTTCTCCATGTCTCTCACGTAGCAGTTGCACTTGATGATGCGCTCTTTCGACGAGCCTGCGGCCTCGACGACCTTCAGCATGTTTTGCAGCACCAACTTCGCCTGCTCCTCGAAGTCGTCGGTGGTGATTGTGTGAGTCTCCGGGTCCAGCGGTCCTTGGCCGGAGCAGAAGGCCAGGCCGTTGAACACGACGGCTTGGGACAAGGGCGCCTTGGTGCCTGCCGAGAATCCCACCATTGGCGCAGACTGCGTGTTGATTGCTTGAAGTTCCATCATTACTCTCTTTCGTCGGTTTCTGCTCTGGGTGAATCGGTGGTGGGTGAGGGCCGGGCAAGGTCGAACAGCTCGGCGGCGTTGCCACCGAGCACTCGGTCGGTTCCTGCGCTGTCCAACCCGAGGGCTGAAGGGTTCTCGAAAGGCCGATAATCGGACATCGTGAAGGGACAGTCGCTTCCGGCGAGGACACGATCGTCACCCACGAGGTCGAGCAGGTAGCGCGTCGGTGCATCATCGAACAAGACGGTGTCGTAGTGGAACCAGCGCAGGTGATCGCTGGGCAGCCGGCTTGTTCTGTCCCGCAGGGATGGCCACCGCGTGAAGCCTGCGTCCATACGGGCGTACTGGTAGGGAAACGCTCCACCTCCGTGTGCCAAGACCATGCGTAAGTCAGGGAACCTGTCCGGAACCTCTGCCCCGAGCAGTGAACCCACGGCCAACGTTGTCTCGAACGGATTGCCGACGAGGTTGACGAGGAAGAACTCCGCCATCTTTTCCGCAGGCTCGAAGGCACCGGGATGGAGCATTAGCGGAGCACCGAGGCTTTCAGCGGCTCCCCACAGGTGATCGAAATCAGAACGAGACAACGTCCCCTTCTCGGTATTGGTGCTGAGCATGCCCCCCGCTGCGCCCAGCTCCATCGCCTCCGCGAGCACATCTGCTGCAGCGGCTCCGTCGAGATCGGGCAATGCCGCCAAGAATCGATCTTCTCCGGTCACGGCTTCAGCGAGCGCCTCGTTGACAACACGACAGAACTGCGTCTGCGTCACCGCATCCACTGGTGCGACGATCATATCGATCCAGGGACCAATCAGCGACTGATCAACTCCCCGGGCTTGCTGGGTACGCCGGTGCCCGGCATGATCCTGCAGCGCTGGGACCGCCGGCCGGCCGGTCTGGCCGCCGCGCCCCTCCACGCTGAGCGCAAAGTTGAGCCCGTCGCCTGTCCGCACGCTCAGCCCGTCGGGCAAGCGTTCGAAGACAGCGGAGGGCATGAGGTGCGCGTGGATGTCGACCCGCACCGAGGTGGTGCCATCGCTCATGTGATCGGTGCCGCCATCGAGACAGAATCCGCGACAGAGTCCGAGATAGACTCGACGGCGTCGGGGCGGCGGATGAGCCGATAGACGTGGCTCCTGAGCTTGATGAAGGCGGGCAGTTCCTTCGTCGCCAGCTGGTCGCGCGGGGATGGCAGATCGACGTCGACGATTTCCAGAACCGACGTTGGCCGCTGTGTAAGCGCGACCACCCGGTCAGCCAGGAAGACGGCCTCATCGATGTCGTGGGTGACGAAGATGATGGTGACACCGAAGTCTTGCCGCAGCCGGAGCGTCAAGTCCTCGAGATCGGCACGGGTCTGGGCGTCGAGCGCGGCGAATGGCTCGTCCATCAGCAACACCTCCGGCTCGTACGCCAGCGCCCGGGCAATGGCGACGCGCTGCTGCATTCCACCTGAGAGCTGCCATGGGTAGCGATCGCCAGAATCGGACAGGCCTACGGCATGCAGCGCGTTCTCGGCCAGCTCGCGGGTCTGTTTCTTGCCAAGACGCTTCCGCCGTAGCGGAAAGGTCACGTTGGCGAAGACGGTCATCCAAGGGAACAACGAACGGCTGTAGTCCTGGAAGACCACGGCCATGTTGTCGGGAGTCTTGTCGACCCTCTTGCCGTCGAAGATGACGTCACCACCGGTGACCGGTAGCAGCCCGGAGAGACAACGCAGGAGCGTCGTCTTTCCGCAACCGGACGGCCCCACGATGCAAACGAACTCACCTTGGCCCACGGTGAACGAGATGTCGGCGATCGCGGGGACCGCCGAGGGACCGGAGCCGTACGTCTTTGCGATTGATCGTGCTTCTAGCATCTGCCCAGCTCCTTAGTTGGTTGCTACGCCGCGCGCGGCCCGGTGCCAGCGCAGCACTCGTCGTTCGACGAGCCCGAAAGCGAGATTCAACACGTAGCCAAGGATGCCCAGCAGGAGGATCCCGGACCACATCTCAGTAATGGCGAACGTCCGTTGCGACTGGAGTACGAAATAGCCGATCCCGTTCGTGCTGGCCACCATTTCGCTGATCACCATGAGGATCAACGCCAGTGATAGGGCCGTCCGCAAGCCCGCGAAGATCTGAGGCATCGAGGCCGGCAGGACGACGTGTACCAATCGATCTCGCCGGCCTACCTGGTAGGCCCGACCAGCGTCCATCAGTTCTGGATCGACGCTTCGCACGCCGTCGATCGCGTTCAGCACGATCGGGAACACACAGACAGCAACGATGATGAAGATCTTCATGGCGTCTCCCACGCCAAGGACGACGATCCCGAAGGGGATGAGTGCTGGGGGAGGAATCGCGCGCGCGAACTCCAGTAACGGAGCGACAGCTTCGTGAAGCCTTCGCGCGAGTCCCAACGCCACACCAAGGGGAATGCCCACCCCGGCCGCGATGGCATAACCAGCGAACATGCGCGCCAGGCTGGGAACGACATCACTGTCGAAACGGCTAAACAACCATGTCTGACCGAACTGGTCGATGATCTTGGCCAGAGACGGAAAGAACGGATCCGTGCTTCCCGCCGAGACTGCCCACCAGGCCCCGAGCACGACCAGCGGAGAGAGCACTTCAACAGCGAGGAACAGATGTCGGCGCTTCATGTGGTCACCTTTCTGTAGCTCGAGTGCCAACGGAGCACGTGGCGCTCGGCGCGGACGATCACCATGTTGATCAGCAATCCCAGCACGCCTGTGGCGATGATGAGTCCGTACATCAAGGGCACTTGGTTGCTGGCCTGCGCAAGCGTGATCTGCTGGCCCAGCCCAGGCATGCCGATGACCAGTTCTGCGGTCACAGCGAGAATCAATGCAGTCGCCGAGGCCACTCGAAATCCGGTCGCCACGTAGGGAAGTGCACCTGGAAGAAGAATGGTGCGCAGCTGGTCCGAGCGCCTGATGTGGAAGCTTCGCGCGGTGTCGAGCACGACAGGGTCCACGTCGCGAACGCCATAGACCGTTCCGATGAGGATGGGCCACATGGCGGCAAATGCGGTGAGGAAGACTTTGCTCTGCAGGCCAGTGCCAAGCACCAGCACCGCCAACGGAATGAGCGCGACGGACGGGATGGGCCGCAAGAACTCGATGATGGCCGTCGTTGCGCTCCGGATCCACTGGTTCATCCCGATCAGCAGCCCGAGTGGCAATGCGACGAGGGTAGCCAAGCCGAGCCCGAGCGCCCAACCTCGAAGCGTCTCACCGACACCTTGCCAGAAGACACGGTCCCGGAGCACGGAAGCCAACTCCCCCACGTCATCTGTGATGCGAGGAAAGGACTTCGCCGAGAAGACGCCAGAGATCGTCAGCAGCTCGAGCACACCGACGACCACCAAGACTGTCATCGCTTGGTATGTCAGGCGTCGAGCGTGCAACGACACGCCTCCTTCTCGGCTCACGACGCTGCCCCCGCCGGCCCACGCGCCAGAGCAGACCGCGCAGATCCAGCGCCACCCCAGGGTCGTGGCAGCCCGCTGTAGCGGTGGGACCACGTGGTCATCGCTTCAGTGGAGTCGCACAGCGACAGGAGCCGGGCCCTCTGCAGCCGTGCGTCGAAAGGATCGGATCGCTCGTGGTGCAGCAGACTGGTCATCGTGCGTGAGAACTCCTGGACCTGCCAGACACGGCTCAACGCTTCGGCGGAGTAATCGTCGAGAAGGGTCCGGTCGCCTTCGGTCATCCACGCAGCCAGAGCGTCGGCAAGTAGAATGACGTCGGCGACGGCGAGGTTGAGGCCCTTCGCAGCGGTCGGTGGAACGATGTGCGCGGCATCCCCCGCAAGGAACAGGTTGCCGTATTGCATGGGCTCGCTGACAAAGCTCCGCATGGGCGTGATCCCCCGGGCCGTGATGGTCCCTTCTGCCAACGACCAGTCGTCGCACCCGAGACGGATCTGTAGTTCGTCCCACAACCGCATGTCCGACCAGGATGCAAGTTCCTCATCGGGCTCTACCTGCAGGTAGAAACGGCTCACCGTCGACGAGCGCATGCTGTGCATGGCGAATCCGTTTGGATGGTGGGCGTAGATCAACTCGTCGGTCGACGGCGGAACGTCGGCCAGAATGCCAAGCCAGGCGAACGGATAGTTCTTGGCGAAGGTCTTCAGGACGTTCTGCGGGATTGTCTGTCGCGAGACGCCGTGGAAGCCGTCGCAGCCCGCGATGACATCGCAGTCCAGCACCTGGTCCACGCCGTCGACTCGGTAGCTGATGCGCGGACAGTCGCCTGTCACATCGCTCAATTGAACGTTCTCGGCGTCGAAGACGATTGGGTCACCGACGTCGAGGCGTGCCTTGACCAAGTCGCGAACGACCTCCTGCTGCGGATACAGCCATGTTGATCGTCCACCGGTGAGTTCGTTGACCGGAATCCGCCGCCGTTCACCGCCGAAACGAACCTCGACGCCGCGATGCTCCACGCCCTGCTCCCGCAGTCGGCCGTCCATCCCTGCAGCAGTCAGTGCATCGATCGTCGTCTGTTCCAGGAGCCCCGCTCTGACGCGATTCTCGACATATTCTCGATCACGGGCCTCGATGATGACGGAGTCGATTCCTGAGAGGTGCAGTAGCCTCCCTAGAAGCAACCCAGCCGGACCCGCACCGATGATCCCGACCTGGGTTCTCGAGCGGACCTGCGATACCGACGTCTGGTTCATGAGCCTTCAATCCTGACTGACGATGAGCGAATTGACGTCGATCGCCTTCTCCGTGATCCCGTAGCCCTTGCTCAGCTTGGCCAGCCGCTCGATGGACGGAACGTTGAAGTCTGAGCTCCACTCCGGCAGTCCCAGCTCGAGCGTCGGGTCGATCTTCGTGTATTCGGACACGATGGCACGGGCCTTGTCGGGGTTGGCCGAAGCGAACTCGAAGGCCTCTGCCATGGCCTGCTGGAAGTTCTTGATGACCTCAGGGTTGGATTTCGCATAGTCCGCTGACGTGAAGTACGACGCAACGCTGAGGTTCGGATCGGTGGCCGCGTAGTTGTTCAACACGCCGCGGTCTCCGTCCTTCGCCAGCGTGGTCACGAAGGGCTCGCACTCCCACGCCGCATCGATGCGCCCGGAGTCCAAAGCCGTCACCATGTCCGGAAATGGGATCTCGGTGAACTTGACGCTGGCGGAGTCGATCCCCTGGTCATCGAGCGCCGCCCGAATCGTGACGTCGCCGATGTTGTTCAACGAGTTCACCGCAACGGTCTTGCCAACCAGCCCTGAGGCGTCCTTGATGTCGCTGTCCTTTGACACCATGACTTCGCAATACCCTGTGCCTGCCCCGGCTCCCGACGTGGTGTCGTTGGAAATGCTGACTCCCGGTGAAACGAGCTTGACTGGCAAGTCGCGCGACGCGGCGGAGATCAGTGAGACGTTGTTCGAGAAGCCGATCTCATTGGACTGGCTGAGGACAGCGGGAACAATCGCGGCGCCGCCGGCGGCCAGCTGGGTCTCGACCTCGAGCCCGTGATCCTTAAAGAACCCCTGCTGAGTCGCGAGGTAGAGCGGCGCCACGTCGATGATCGGGATCACTCCGACAGTGATCGTCGTGACTCCGTTCGCATCGGCTTTGCTGCCGCCGTCGGACCCGCCGCCACAGGCGGCCAGCGTGAGCATCGCCGCCGAGGCAACAGATAGCAGGACTGTTCGCCGATGACGACCAGAAGAGGTGCGGGTGTTCATCATTTCGATCTCCTTTTGCCTCAGGCGCGGGCGCCTTTGAATATAATCATAACTATTATCTGCAGGAAGTTGGAATGTCAAGGATTTTCCACGAAGTTCGTGGACGTTCGATGCCGGTTCCACCACATCGACTGACCCCGGATATTGTCGGGGTCTATCGCCGGTGCAGGTCGTACGCAAGATGGTCCGGTCCGTGAGTCGGACTCCATCTTTCACTGGTCCCAGCAGTGCCTGCCGAGCTCGGAGCGAGCATCAGAGCGAATCAATCTCAGGCGAGGGCATTCGGCATGACGGTCCCGCATTCGCTGCATGTTCGAGCCTGCTCGTCCTCGAAGAAGCTTCGGTATGCCTGGGAAACAGGGTCCTTGGTGTAGTCGTCCACCACGAATGTTTCTTCGTGGAGGAAGTTGCCGCAGTTCTCGCAGTACCAACGGAACCGATCAGTCTCGCCCTCGAGCCGATGACGCTCGATGATCAGTGCGAACGCATCGGGCGGGAAACGAGGCGAGTGCTCGGTGTCTGGTGGCATCCAGTTCGCCGCACCCTCCGGAATCACGGCGATGCTTTCCTCGCCGTCCGCTGTCCGGTGGTGCAGATGCATGATCCCCTTGATCATGAAGGTGACCTCATCGCTGTGATTGATGTGGAACTCGCTGCGATACTCACGACCTCGGGCGACGAAAGCGAGCGATCCGGGCTCTTGCCAGAGAACTCGCACCCGCTCTCCGCTCTCGGCGAGTTCCGCGGCAATTTCTTCGAGTTGAACAACCGGCAGTTGTTGCATTGGGTCCTCCTGTGGTGCGTCCGTGTGGGAGTGGCTACACCCGCACTCCCGGCGGGTGAGTCGGAGTTTGCCCGACCGGGGAGACCAATTGCCACGCCGACGATCCACTCAGTGGAACCAAGGAACGTCCTCAGTCCGGGACGTCCATCCGCCGAGCCAGGACGGCCGCTATCCCGGCAGCAGCCACCTTGACCGCCAGTACGTGTGCATCCGGCCGAAATCGGCTGACAGGCCCAGCCACGCTCACAGCAGCGACCGGCCGACCTTCGGTATCGAGCACCGGAGCCGCGACACAGACGAGACCGACGGCAGCCTCCTCGTACTCGAACGCCACACCCTGCTCTTCCACCCTCTCGAGCTGCCGTTGCAGCAGCCCTGCAGCAGTGATGGTTCGCGGCGTTCGGCGGAGTAGCCCTGCGGTCGCCAGACGATCCAAGAGCTCAGGAGGGGATTTCGCGAGGAGCACCTTGCCGATGGCCGTGCAATGCAGTGGCATGCGGCCGCCCACACGGGATGGGGCAGAAGCCTGCCGGTGACCCCCGATCTTGGACACGTAGACGACTTCCGTGTCATCCAGAACCCCCAGGTGCACCGTCTCGTGGGTACGTTCGTAGAGGTCCTCCATGAACGGCGTCGCCACCTCCAGGAGCCCGCGTTCGAACGAAGCCAGCATCCCGAGCTGGAAGACCTGTCCACTGAGCCGATAGAGGCCATCTGTGCGGTCGAGCAGACGGACCCGGACCATGTCATTCACGACGCGGTGCAACGTTCCCTTGGCCAAGCCGGTGCGCCGCCCCAATTCGGCCAAGTTCACTCCGTGATCATCAGCTTGAAAGGCAAAGAGCACCGTCACGACCTTGCCGAGCACGGTTCCCAGGTCGACGAGTGGCCGCTCGTCGCCGTCGTCTTCTTCCAGAACTGTCCCGATCACCATATCGATGTTCCCATCTCGGGCGACCACGCTCTGTCGCTTGGTCGAACGCCCGACACGATATCAATGCCGTCCGGCATCGTGACCCGGCGGACGCAGCCTTCGGACCCACCTTCGAAGCCCGCGTGGTCGCTGGCAGCCCAAAGCGCGAAGCGCGGCGACGCTGTCCACGGGTCGTCGCTCAAGATTCCCACAGGCTGCTGACCAGACCGTTCGTAGCCGCGCAGATGGCCTGCGTGACCCAGGAGACGTACGGGATTATTGGACGGCTGGCTGGGTGACTCTGGCGGCGATGCTGATCGGTCCGAAGGTCAACGCTGCGGCGCCTTCGACTGCCCACTGCGACTCGTACTTGCCGCGGGTCTCATCGAGTCCGCAGACCGCCCAAGACGTTCATCCCAGATACATAGGTAACAGAGCCGCGGCGCCCGATGCCTGGCAATGGGGCGCGCGACGGGCGGAAGTTGACCTGCGCGGGTCCGAGACGTCCACGACCGGCTGGCACCGCTTGCCCTCACGCACCGAACACGTCGCCGCCGCGGATCACCCGAGCTCCAGGAGCAGGTCGCCGCCCTCGGCCTGGCTGGGCTTGGAGATCACCAGGCGCTTCACGGTGCCGGCTCTGGATACGGTGATTGCGGCCTCCATCTTCATGGCTTCAATCGTCGCGACGATTTGGCCCGCAGCGATCGAGTCTCCTTCCGCGACAGTTGGGTTGACGACGCCGGCGAATGGAATCGCAATATGATCGGCGTTGCCCGGATCGGCCCGTTCTGCAGAAGCGATGGTGGCGTTGACCGAGCGGTCGCGGACCGTCGTGGGCCGGAGCTGCCCGTTGATGGTGCCCATGACGCTGCGGAGGCCTCGCTCGTCGGCGTCGCCGATCGCCTCGAGGCCGAAGATCAACAGCTTGCCGGGTTCGAGTTCGATCTCGGTCTCGGTCTCGGCGCGCAGCCCGTACCAGAAGGCCTCCGTCGGGATCTTGGAGATGTCGCCGTATTCGGAGCGGGCTGCCTCGAAGTCCGCGGTCGGTCCGGGAAACAGCAACCGGTTGAGGGTCGTACGGGGTTCTGTTGCGAGGCCGTCCTTGTCCCGGTCGGTGAGTGTCTCATCGACGGTCTTGATGACACGGCCCTCGAGCGCCATGGTCCGAAACGGTTCGCGCCAGCCGCCGGGCGGGTCGCCGAGCTCCCCGGCGAGGAAGCCGATGACCGATTCGGGTATGTCGAACGTGCCCGGCTGGGCGGCGAACTCGGCCGGGTCGACTCCCGTCGCGACGAGATGGAGGGCAAGGTCACCGACGACCTTGGACGACGGCGTGACCTTAACCAGGTTGCCCAGGATGTCGTTCGCTGCGGCGTACATGTCCTCGATCTCTTCGAACTTTTCCCCCAGACCCAGTGCCATGGCCTGCTGGCGCAGGTTGGACAGTTGCCCCCCGGGTATCTCATGGGTGTAGACCCGGCCGGTTGGCGCGGGGAGTCCCGACTCGAACGGCGCGTACAGGCGGCGGGTCGCCTCCCAGTAGGGCTCGAGGTCGTTGACGGCATCGATGTCGAGGCCGGTGGTCCGGCGGCTGAAGTCGGTCGCCGCGACGAGGGCCGACAGGGGCGGCTGGCTGGTGGTGCCGGCCAGCGCGGCCGAAGCGGCATCGACTGCGTCGACTCCGGAATCGATCGCCGCCAACAGGGTCGCGAGCTGCCCCCCGGGAGTGTCATGGGTGTGCAGGTGGACCGGCACGTCGAACCGGTCCCGCAGCGCCGTGACCAGGGTGCGGGCCGCAGGCGCTCGCAGCAGTCCGGCCATGTCCTTGATGGCCAGGATGTGGGCGCCGGCGTCGACGATGTCCTCGGCGAGCCTCAGGTAGTAGTCCAGCGTATAGAGCGTCTCGTCAGGATCGGACAGGTCACCGGTGTAGCAGAGCGCAACCTCGGCGACGGCCTGTCCCGTAGCCCTGACAGCGTCGATTGCGGGGCGCATCTGGCCGACGTCATTGAGGGCATCGAAGATCCGGAAGATGTCGATACCGGTCTTGGTGGCTTCCCTGACGAACGATTGTGTCACCTCGACCGGATAGGGCGTGTAGCCCACCGTGTTGCGGCCACGCAACAACATCTGCAGGCAGACGTTGGGAATGGCTTCGCGAAGCTGCTCGAGCCGGCTCCACGGATCTTCCTTCAGGAAACGGAGTGCCACGTCATAGGTCGCACCACCCCACGCCTCCACCGACAGCAGTTGCGGGGTCATCCTCGCGACATAGGGCGCGACGTTCATCAGATCACGAGTACGCACGCGGGTCGCCAACAACGACTGGTGGGCATCACGGAACGTCGTCTCCGTGACGCCTACGCTCACCTGAGCGCGTAGAGCGGCAGCGAACTCCTGCGGACCGACCTCGAGCAGAAGTTGGCGCGAACCGTGAGGTGGCGAAGCGGCGAGGTCAATATTCGGCAGCTTGTCGCCCGGATCAAGCGAGACCGGGGCGACGCCGTACGGCCGGTTGACCGTCACGTCCGCAAGATAGGTCAATAGACCGGCAGCCGCATCGGCCACCGGTGCCGCCAACATCAAGTCGGGGTGCTCATCGATGAACGTCGTCGTGAGTCTGGCGGCCCTGAAGTCCTCATTGGCCAGCAAGCCGCGCAGGAAGCCGATGTTGGTAGCGACGCCGCCGACCTTGAACTCTGCCAGGGCACGCGTCGCCCGCTCGACCGTCGCCGTGAAGTCACGGCCTCGACACGTCAACTTCGTCAGGAGGGAATCAAAGTGCGCACTGATCTCCGCCCCCGTGTGTGTCGTGCCGCCATCTAGGCGGACCCCAGGGCCGCCCGGCGAACGATAGGTCGAGATGTGACCGATGTCGGGACGGAAGCCGTTCGCCGGATCCTCGGTAGTGATGCGGCACTGCAAGGCTGCGCCACGAACGACGATCCTGTCCTGCGTCAGGCCCAAGTCCTCCAGCGTCGAGCCTGCAGCGATCCGCATCTGCGCCTGTACTAGATCGACGTCGGTGATCTCCTCGGTCACCGTGTGTTCGACCTGGATCCGAGGGTTCATCTCGATGAAGACGTAGTTGCCCTGGTCGTCGAGCAGGAACTCCACCGTCCCGGCGCACGAGTAGTTGATCGCTCGCGCGAAGGTGACCGCATCAGCACACATACGGTCGCGAAGTTCCGGATCGGGCGGACGTTCCGCACTTCTCGATCGCGTTTTGGCCCCCCACTTCAGCAGGCATCGCTCGAGCTGTAGACGCTGGTTGGGATGTGCAGAAGGTCCAGGACCTGCTGCTGTAGGTCGGTCAGCTGGGGC
>Ga0307486_1001999_pt1 | contig 14782 bp, 12 predicted proteins | sample CBIW02metaG_FD_203663 | JGI IMG/M metagenome (GOLD analysis project Ga0307486, IMG submission 203663) | Sea-ice brine microbial communities from Beaufort Sea near Barrow, Alaska, United States - CBIW 0.2 | ecosystem: Environmental > Aquatic > Marine > Coastal | place: USA: Alaska | collected... | reverse complement strand
GTTGAGAATTTAAAAGTAAGAAACATGTCTAAAAGTGCGAAAGGCAATGCTGAAAAGCCTGGTAAAAACGTCAAAGCGAAATCGGGTCTAAACAAATCTATCCTTGACCAAGGATGGGGAATGTTCGTTTCGTTTTTGGAGTATAAACAGGCCTGGTCAGGCGGAGATGTTTTGAGGGTAAACCCTCAATACACCTCTCAAACCTGTCTTAGCTGCTCTCATGTCTCAAAGAATAATCGAAAAACTCAAAGTAAGTTTGAGTGTGAAGAATGTGGATTTAAAGCCAATGCCGACTTGGTGGGTGCTTTGAATGTACTTGAGCGAGGACATCGCTTGTTAGCCTGTGGAGTTGAAACGTTAGTTTCGTCTAAGAAGCAGGAACCAGTAGGCAGTAGCAATACAAACCTACTCTTAACGGCCTAGAGCTGTTAGGAATCCTCGTCCTTTAGGGCGGGGAGGATGTCAAGACTGAGATTGTTTACGTATGAGCAATAAACTCTCTGTATAATGCAGTATAAAATTGATGCTTCACTTATTATCTAAAGGTAAAAAACTGATATGGATCCAAGATTAAAAGCACAGCCTGTAGACAGCATGAATATCAATGATGATGAGATTGACCTATTTGAATTATGGGATGGTTTATTGGCTGAAAAACTGACCATTTTAGTTACTTTTGTCATCACCGTTTTGCTTGCTGCAGTATATGCCTTTACTGTAACGCCGGTTTATCAGGCAGAATCGTATTTACTGCCCCCTGCAGCAGAAAAGGTTTTGCCTATGAATGAGTTGGCGATTGTCTTGGGTACGACGGCAACGGCGACGGCAAATGCAGCTGGCGTTACTGCTAGTACTGGTGATAGTGTAAATACTTCGGATTCTGTCTTCTCTCAATTCCAAACGAATTTAGGGTCTCGGCAGACGTTGAAGCTAATTTTCGATAAATACGCTTTAATAAATACTTATCATTCAGACGTTAATCAACTGACTGGGGCTGATAAAATCAGAGCTGAGAAAACAGCTTTCAGTGAATTTATCAAAGAATTTTCTATCAAAATGCCTAAAGGAATAGAGTTATCTAAAACGATTTCGGTAAATTTAGCTTTACCATTGACAGAGCAAGAGGTCGCGGATATCTTAAATGATTTGGTGAAAACAGCGGAACAGAAAACCATTCAGCAATTTTATCAACAGATACTCTCAAAAAAGAACAGTAGTGTAGGTTTGCTGAATGACCGTATCTCTAGCGTTAGGCAAATTGCTTCCGATAAACGTTTGGACAGAATGGCCCAGTTAGATGAAGCGATTATGATTACTGAAAAGCTAGGTTTAAATAAGCCGGTTTCTGCAGGCCCTACACTTAATATCAACAATGTAAATACCGAGACGGCCTATAATTCTGCGCTGTATTTACTTGGGTCTGATTTGTTGGTTGCTGAGAGAACGGTTTTAGAAGCGAGAAAAAATGATGATGCTTTCATTCCTGAACTGCGGGATTTACAAGAACTGTTGCAAAAGTTACAAAGTTTAAAAATTGTTAAAGCTGATTTTGGCGTCGTTACTATTGACCAAGCTGCGGTTTATGGTGAGAAAATCAAACCTAAAACATCAATTATTTTAGCTGTCGCCGGCGTGCTAGGTTTAATGTTGGGTGTTTTTATTGCTTTGATTCGTCGAGCGAATAAAAAGCATTATCAAGCTAGTTTACCTGTCGCCTAGTTTCTTGAGGATTTAAAATGACCAGGCCAGGTCCCTGAGAGAGTTGAAAATCAATAAACCATAAAAAAACGGCTAAGAAGCCGTTTTTTTATGGTGGAAATAAAGTTTATTAACGCGATTCTTAAAAACCGATTTTATGCACCGTTGCTTCAATACCTTTTGCTTTGTAGGCCTTCCAACGTTCACGCCCCATTTGGATTAGATAGTCGGATTGATCGAGGATTTCTATAGTTCTTTGATACTGCTCGAACACACTTGGGAATTCAGGGTGCAGATTAATCAGCACATCACGTGAGGGTTTTAGAATCCGTTCGCCATACAATTGAATAGGCGCAGGAATTTGTTTAGTCACACCATGCGGGATAAAGCTTTGCGGTTGTGCATTCCACAGCGTTAAATCATAGCGTAAGGCATCTTGTTCTGATTCAAAACGCACATCACAGCGGTGTTTTTCGGCCCAAATCTTTTTAAGCAATTTGTTCAAAAAAACTTCCCGAGACTGTGGATCAGTGCTGTTCAATACATAGAAAAGCACATCCTTTGATGCTCTTGATAATGAGGTGGCCTGTTCAGTTTGTGGTGCTGTCATGGGTTTTTATGCCTTTGCTTCAGTCAACAAGTATTCAACTAGGGCTGGAACAGGGCGACCCGTTGCACCCTTTTTGTCGCCACTGATCCAAGCGGTTCCCGCAATGTCTAAATGTGCCCAATCAACTTCTTTAACAAAACGCGCTAAAAACTGTGCGGCAGTAATGGATCCACCCGCACGCCCCCCGATATTAGCCATATCGGCAAAATTAGATTTCAATTGCTCATCCCACTCTTCGCCAAGTGGTAGCTGCCAAAAACGGTCATAGGTTGTTTCACCTGCTGTTCTTAAAGCATCCACAAGGGGTTGGTTGTTGCCCATAATAGCAGAAACATGATGCCCTAAAGCGATAATGCAAGCACCCGTTAAGGTCGCCATGTCAATGATTTTAGAAGGCTTATACGTTTGTTGCGTGTAAGTTAAAGCATCACACAGAATCAGACGGCCTTCAGCATCGGTATTGAGAACTTCAATGGTTTGACCTGAAAGGGACGTGACGACATCACCTGGCTTGATAGCATTACCAGAAGGCATGTTTTCAGTGGCAGGAATGACACCGACGACATTGATATTTGGTTTAATCTCACCTAACGCTTTAAAAACGCCTAGGACCGTTGCTGCGCCACCCATGTCGTATTTCATTTCATCCATGCCCGCCCCAGGCTTCAATGAGATTCCACCTGTATCAAAGGTCACGCCTTTACCGACCAGAGCGATAGGCGCTTGTGAGGACTCTCCTCCCTTATAGGATAGACAGATCATTTTTGGAGGGGTATCTCCTCCCTGCGCGACGGACATGAAAGAACCCATGCCCATATCAATCATCTCTTTGCGATCAAGAATCTTAATATCAAAATCAAATTCTTGACCTAATTGAATGGCGGTCTCTGCTAAATAGGTTGGAGTACAAAAGTTACTCGGCATATTCGCTAATTCTTGTGTTAAGGCCATGCCTAGTGCTGTCGCTTGACCTTGATGTGCTGCGGCCGTGTAATCATCAGCAGGGAAAACCATGCTTTCTACTTTAGGCTCTTTTAACGAATGGCTGCCACGGCTTTCATGACTGTAATCATAGAAGCTACGTTGAAATATTTGCGCATTTTGGGTCACTGCCCACTTAATGCTTTCAGCAGCGGGCTTGGCAAAAATAGCGGCATTGACAATATGAATTGCACCACAATGATCTAATGCATCAGCCGCGGCTTGGATTGAGGTGAGGTAACCTTTGGTGGTCAGCTTGTCTTTTGCACCGAAACCCACTAACAATACTCTTTGAAATTCAATACCCGCTGGTTTAATGAGGAGCAGCGTTGTCCCCACGTTTCCGCTGAAATCGCCTGATTTCGACAGGCTTTTGCTTAATGCATTCAAAGTCGATTGCTGTGGCAGAATGTTCTCTAACGAGATGATCTCGCCTTCATCATTAATAGGGAGAATTAAAGTATCAAGGTGGGTGAACGAGGTATTGAATGCAAATTGAATATGTTTCATAGTTTAAGCCCTTAAAATCGAGGATTCAGATTGGTGAACAGGTTTGTTTAAAACAGTCATTCTACGTTTTTTGTTTGTATAATGGCTTTATTAAAAATGATGTTCACTATTTTAACGTGTGTGGAGCGCTTTTTTGCGAATTCTCGACAAATACCTTTATATAGAATTACTAAAGACTTTTTTCGCAGTATTAACTGTGTTGCTTCTTATTACCTTTGGTTCAGAGGCGACCAAGTTATTAGCGATGGCTGTGGAAGGGAAAGTCCCTTCTTCAATTGTGCTGCAAGTCTTGTTGCTCAAAATTCCCCCAGCACTAGAAGTCATTTTGCCCTTAGTCGCTCTATTAAGCGTCATGCTATCGGTAGGTAGACTCTATCAAGATCAAGAAATGGTTGTTCTGAGCAGTTGTGGAATTTCTCCACAGTATTTTCAAAAGAGAGTGTTATTTTTTTTGATTCCACTGGTATTGGTGACCGCTTGGATTTCTTTAGTGGTTACTCCCTGGAGTTATAAAACGGAACGCCTCATTATTGGTGAGGCACAAACGCTTTCTCCAATTTCTGGACTTGTGCCAGGTCGTTTTAACACTTTACCGAACGAAGCAGGCGTGTTTTATACTAAATCGATTTCAGATTCGGGTGAACTCTCTAATATTTGGATTCAACGTCAATCTAAAGCAAAAGATGCAGAGCAGGATTTGATTTTAGTCGCGCCCATAGGCCGATTTGAATGGATCGATGGCAAACTGATGTTGGTCTTGGAAGACGGTTACAGCTATATAGGAATGCATGACCATGCAACAACCGCGCCTGGAGATGTGGAAGTTAAATCCTTTAAACGTTTTGAAGTATTGATTCCGGAACTCAGTTCCAAACCGACCAGGCCTGCTAAATTTGAAGTGGGCACGGATGTGTTATGGGCCTCAGAAGCACTTGAGTCCCAGGCGTTACTGCAATGGCGTTTAGTCACGCCTTTTGGTGTATTGGTGCTGGGTTTGATCGGTCTGAAAATGAGCCGCACAGGCCCAAGAGAAGGGCGGTTTGCTAAGGTATTTTTTGCACTGGTTCTTTACATTATCTACAACCAACTTTTAATGGTGGGCAGGGACGGTTTGACGACAGGGAATTGGCCGATGTCAATAGGTTTATGGCCTGTTCCAATCTTGTTCTTGATGTTGGCACTGGTCGATTTTAGACAACTTAACCTCAAATTGTTGCCAACTTTAAAGTCCAATACCAGATCAACTAAGCTCTCCGAGCCTCAAAAGAGTAAACGTTTGGGAAATGAGGATTAACGATGAATCGAATAGAACGTTATTTAGCTCGTATTGTCGTTAGCTACACCTTGTTAGTGATGTTGGTATTATTAGTCATTTTTGGTTTTTTTGAGTTTATGAACCAAGTATCTAAGCTAACTGATAGTTATACACTGGCCTTAGGTTCTTTCTATACACTCTTAAAACTCCCCGTTTACAGCTATGAAATTTTCCCTATTGTTCTCGTAATTGGAACCTTAATGGGGTTAGGCAGTTTAGCAAATCAGTCTGAATTAACAGTGTTACGAGTGACGGGTTGGTCTATTAAAAGAATTCTCTGGGCCGTATTGAAAACGGCTTTATTAATGTGGCTAGTCATTGCTATGGTAGGTGAGTGGGTTGCACCGGCCAGTGAGGCCTACGCCAAAAAAATGCGTGCAGAGGCCTTACATCAGAGTTTTTCTGTAAGTTCAAAAGATGGGCTTTGGGTAAAAGATGCTAATCGCTATATTCATGTCGGACGGGTCATGTCGAGTACTGAATTGAAAGACATCACCATCTATGAACTAGAAGAAGGGCATTTAAGTGAATTATCACAAATTAAAAAGGCCAGTTTTAAAGGAGGACAGTGGCTGTTCAAAGATGCCTTTCAACAGCAACTCCGTTTTGTGACACCGCAGATTGAATTAGATAAGTTGCTCCCTCCTCAGCTAGAATTGATAGTCAGTCGGCCCGAGTTAGTGGTCTCTAGTTTTCCATTAACGCCAGAAGAGTTACAAAACTTAGACATTGAAACACGCTATTTAAGTGCTTGGGATCTTTATCAATATATTCAGTTTTTAGAAGCGAATGATTTAGAAACAGGCAGTCATGAGTTGGAGTTTTGGCGCAAAATGTCCATGCCTATTATGGTCATTGCCATGATTGCGATTGTCTTCCCACTGATTTTTGGTTCAATTAGGCAGGTCAGCATGGGACAGCGCGTCTTTTTAGGCGTGTTGTTGGGAATGGGGTTCTATTTATTCAATCAGTTAGTCGGGAACCTAACGGTCGTCTATCACTTGCCTGTGATGTTAGGGGCTTTCATGCCAGCGATTATTTTATTGTTGATCGCCAGTATCTGGTTACAAAAAACCCGCTAGGGTTCACCCACTCACAAGGATAAATGTAGGTGGATATCTATTCCGCGACCAGTTGCTGTATTTTATAAACGCCTTGCTTGCCACCTAGTTTTTGGGCAAGGTAAGGCAGAGTTAACTGCATCTCCTTCCATAATGTCCAAGGTGGATTGATCCAAATCATACCGCTTGAAGTCATGCCCCGTTCAACGGTGTCGGCTTGCAGTCCGAGTTCAAACACTTGAATGTTACGGATGCCACTATTTTTAATGGCTCTTAACATACGCTCTATTTGCTCTCGTTTAACGACGGGGTACCAGATGGCATAAGAGCCTGTGGCAAACCGTTTATGCGATGCGATTAAGACCTCAACAACACGTTCATAATCCTGTTTGATTTCATAGGGCGGATCAATCAAAACTAAACCGCGTCGCTCTTTAGGCGGTAGTGCGCCAATAGCTGTTTGAAAACCATCTTTAGGAAAAATTTTAATACGTCGATCTGATTTAAAATTTTGGATTAGGGTTTGTTGCTCTCTTGGGTGGAGTTCACATAGACTCAAGCGGTCATACTCTCGTAACAGATGAGCACTAATCCACGGTGAACCGGGGTAGAGTTGCAAATCTGTTTTAGAGCCTTCAAGTGCATTACACGCTTCAATCACTTCTTTGTATCGAGTGATTGCCTCCGGTAAATCTGTTTCATTCCAAAGTTTCGCAATACCATTTTTATATTCGCAATTTTTCTGCGCCTCTTCGTCCGCGAGCGTGTACATTCCCGGGCCTGAATGGGTGTCGAGATAAAAAGTAGGATTAGGCTTTTGCGTAAAATAGTCTAAAGCATGCACTAAGGTCGTGTGTTTTAAAACATCTGCGAAATTACCCGCATGGTAAGAGTGTAAATAACTGAGCATAGTGGAACTCTTTTAATGAAATATTTTTATCGGCTCTGGTGACGTATCTATTTGATGAGACGCTTTGAGTAAATAGTTTTGAAGGTCAATGACGTAGGGGAGATTATAGGATATTGTGTGGAATTAACAAACCTTCAACGGCTTTAAAGGCGTCATTATTCGTTTGGAAAAGGGCTAATCTGGGGATGATTAGCCGATAGTCACTGTCTCAAGACTATTGTAATATAGGATTTAAGCCAAAATAATGGCTTCAAGTTCTTTAACTTTTTTCCGAACCAAATCAGAATCACCACGTGATTCAATATTGAGTCTTAAAAGAGGTTCGGTATTGGAAGAACGAATATTCATTCGCCATTGAGTGAACTCCAGACTCAAGCCATCGGTTTCATCAATGGTTGGATTTTCAGGAGCAAAGTGTGCACGAACATTAGCAAGTATGGTTGGGCTGTTTTTAACCGTGTAGTTGATTTCTCCGCTACAAGGAAATGCCTTAGCTCTTTCTGAGATGAGTTCTGATAAGGTTTTACCTGTTTTGCTGATCAATTCGGCAATTAATAACCAGGGAATCATGCCGCTATCACAGTAGAAAAAGTCTCTAAAATAGTGGTGTGCAGACATTTCACCACCATAAACAGCATCTTCTTTACGCATACGCTCTTTAATAAAGGCATGGCCCGTTTTGGATTGCACAGGGATGCCGCCGGCCTGAGATACTTGCTCAATTGTGTTCCAAGTCAGACGTGGATCATGTACGATTTTCTCTCCTGGGTGAGAAGCTAACAGAGTCTCGGCCAAGAGTCCCACCAGATAGTAACCTTCGATGAATTGTCCCTTTTCATCAAATAAAAAACAACGGTCAAAATCACCATCCCAAGCAATGCCCATATCGGCTTGCTGCTGAATCACTGTTTCCGTGGTGATGATACGGTTTTCAATAATCATCGGATTGGGCACACCGTTAGGGAAGTTGCCGTCTGCTTCATGATTGACAGTCGTGACTTGAAAGGGCAGTTCTTTAGCCAACTCTGTAAACGTAGGACCTGCAGCGCCATTGCCAGCATTGACCACCAGTTTTAAAGGTTTTAATTGGTCTAAATCGACGTAGGTTAACAGGTGCTGAATATAGGCCTGTTTACTCGGTTTTTGATAGACAGTGCCTTTATTTTTTTCAGAAACAACACTGTCAAAACGATTCTCAATAATGCGTTGTTCAATTTCTCTTAAACCAGAGTCGCCACTAATAGGAACCGAACCCCGCGCCACCAACTTCATGCCGTTATAACCTTTTGGGTTATGACTGGCGGTAATCATAATCCCGCCATCCGCAGCATAAAAAGGCGTTGCAAAATAGACTTCTTCAGTACCGCAGAGGCCAATATCAATAATATCTACACCTGAATCGACCAAGCCTTGTATTAGTCCTTTGGCAATTTCAGGGCTTTCTAAACGAATGTCATAGCCGATCACGACTTGTTTAGGATTAAGTTCAGCCGCGAAAGCGCGGCCTGTTTGGTAGGCAATATCTGCATTGAGTTCTTCAGGTACGCGGCCACGAATATCGTAGGCTTTAAAACAGCTTATTTTTTGTGCGTTTAATGTCATTTTAGATTTCTTTAAGTTCAGTTTGAATTGATTAATAGTAGGTTTATGTGAAAAATTGAGGTTATCTCCCAATGCCATAATAGGTGAATTGATTCTCTGCCAACCACAGCTTATCGTATAAGTTACGGCCATCGAGAATGATAGGGGTCCGCATATTGGTCTTAAGAGTTTCAAAATTTGGAGAATAAAACGATTGCCATTCTGTCATCACGCAAAGCGCATCAGTCTGTTCTGTCGCTTCATACATATCAGCACAGATTTCAATTCGTTTTTGTTGCTCTAGCGGTAATGTTTCACGCATCCACATGGTAAAATTCGTCTCAAGCATGGGGTCAAATATCTTTAAACGACAACCTTGATTAAGCAGTGCTTTAATCAAAGCTAGACTCGGCGCGCCCTCAATTGAATTAGAGTTGGGTTTATAACTAATGCCCCAGATAGCGACCGTTTTGTCATCCAATTGGCAGTTAAAATGTTGCCAAATTTTACGGAATAAAACTTCTTTTTGTTGCTCGTTGATCAAGCTGACTGCTTTCAATAGGCCTTCATCAGAACCTGAATCATGAATGATTTTTTGGATGCGTGATAAATCAATTTCAAAGTCAGCGCCACCAAACCCTGTACCGGCGTATAAATAAGCTTGACCAATACGCTGGTCGGAACCAAGTCCTTGACGGACCTCTTCAATGTCAGCACCAAGATGCTCAGCAGCTTGTGCTAATTCATTCATTAACGAGATGCGTGTGGCCAACATGGCATTCGTCGCATATTTCGTCAATTCAGCTGATTCTGGTGACATTTCGATAATCACATTATGGTTGCGATTGAATGGTGCGAACAGTCGCTTAAAGCTTTTGATGGCCTCTGGAGCATGACTGCCAATAATGATTCTATCCGGTCGCATAAAACCAATAATGGCACGTCCTTCTGATGCAAAGTCAGGGTTCACAATACAAGGTTTTTGAGAGAGCTCAGTAATCATTTTAAACGTACCCATCGTAAAGTTAGAACGGATGATTAAGCAGGTACTGGGATTTGTTCCAGCGGCTAAAGATCTAGCAATTAATTTCGCTTCTGAGCAATTGCCTGGTTCAAGCGAGATGATTTGGTAATCAGCATCGATATCATAACCAGTAGAGAGTTCTAAACGTCCAGCATCCAATTGTGTATCTAATAATTTGAGCAGGCCTGGTTCAGAACGTTCTTTATCTCTATTACCAATGAGGGTGACTTGATTGCCTGTCTCAGCCAGGCAACCCGCGCACACTAGTGCACTGATATTTGAACCAAAAACGTTAATTTTCATTGTTTTGTTTCCAGATAGTGTTAAGAATACCGGCTGTTGAGGTATCTAATTTTTCGGTGGTGTGCGTTTCAATGTGTGCCAAAATATCCATGGCCAGTTTTTTACCTAACTCCACACCCCATTGATCAAATGGGTTAATTTCCCAGACCACCGATTGTACAAATACTTTGTGTTCATAAAGTGCGACAAGCATCCCTAAATGGAAGGCATCCAGTTGATTCAACAGTAACGTATTCGAGACTTGATCACCAGGATAGTTTTTATTAAGATCTTTGCTGGATTTACCAATCATCATCGCTCGACTTTGTGCGAGGCAATTTGCTATGTTTAGGTTTTGATGGAACTTTGCGCGTTCAGAATTTGATTGACCCTGGGTGAATAAAATAAAGTCAGACATAACACGTTCAGTGCCTTGGTGCAGCAACTGGTAAAAGGCGTGTTGGGCATTTGGTCCGACTTCTCCCCAAAGCACTGGGCAGGTTCTATAGGTGGTAGCAGTACCATCTCGACGTGTGCTTTTGCCGTTACTCTCCATTTCTAATTGCTCAAGATAGCTAGCAAAGTATTTTAGTCTGGAATCATAAGGCAGTATGGCTTGCGCCTTTAAATCGAGAAAATTTGTATTCCAGATGCCTATTAGTCCAAGTAATACTGGGATGTTTTTTGCAAAAGGTGTGGTTTTAAAATGGGTATCCATGGCGTGCGCACCCGCTAACAATTCTTTATACCCTTGCATACCTAATTTAAAGGCGATACTTAAACCGATAGAGGACCATAAAGAGTAACGGCCGCCTACCCAATCCCAAAATTCAAGCTGAAGTTGGGGGAGTATGCCCCACTCGGTCATTTTAGTTGGGTTGGTTGAAATGCCAATAAAGTGGCGCAGAGTCGATTCGTTTGAAGGGGAGACCTCTTCAATCCACTCCTTTGCAGTTTCTGCTAAAGACAAGGTGTCTATCGTGGTAAAAGACTTCGAGGCAATAATAAAGAGTGTGGTGGAAGGATTAAGCTTTTTCAGTAATCGTTGTAATTGGCGAGCATCTAAGGTCGATACAAAATGAATATCTGGCGCAATGGGTAACTTGTCAGATTCAAGCGCATAGGTGACCATTAAGGGGCCTAAATCACTGCCGCCTACCCCAATGTTCACGACATCGGTAATCGCATTCCCTGAAAAGCCACGCAGTTGGTGCGAATGCATTAAATCAACAATGTGTTCCATCTTACGCCATTGTTGCTCGACCTCTGGCAAAGGGTTGTTAATATCCCTTAAGGCGGTATGCCATGCCGCTCGGTCTTCTGTTTGGTTAATTTTCTCTCCAGCAAACAGCTTTTCAATCCATGGCTGTAGGTCAGATTCTGTGGCTAGATTAAGCAACTCATGCAGAACTTCTGAGTTTATTTTTTGTTTAGAAAAATCATAAAGAAGATGTTCAGTTTGAACATGGAACTGCTCAAAACGGTTAACGTCACCTGTAAACAAACTCTTTAAGTGAATTTGTTTGATGGATTCTGCTAAGGGTTTTAATTTAGAGAATGCTTGCGTTTCGATCATTTCGTCAAATCCTTTAACCAGCGAGTAAAGTCAGCCCCTATCTCTGAGTGTTTCATGGCAAATTGAACCGTCGCTTTTAAATAACCCATTTTATCACCACAATCGAAACTTTTACCTTCCAGACAATACGCTTGAATATCCTGCTCTTGCATAAGCTGCGCAATTGCGTCCGTTAATTGTATTTCATTACCCGCGCCTCTAGGGGTTGTTTCTAAAATCTTCATGATGCGATTGCTTAAAACATACCTGCCTGTCACTGATAAGTTAGAGGGTGCTTTATCCAGAGACGGTTTTTCAATAATACCGACCATTTTACGAGACTCGCCTGGGTTCAGAGCTTTTCCCATACAGTCAGCAATGCCGTATTTATCGACTTCAGATTCAGGAACGGGTTCAACCATAATCTGACTTTGATTCGAACGGTTAAATGCATTGACCATATTGGTTAAATCGGTGGATTCACTATTAAGGATAACGTCCGGAAGCATGACGGCAAAATCCTCATCTCCAATCACTGAGGCGGCGCATAAAACAGCATGCCCTAAACCACGAGGTTCAGGCTGGCGCACAGAAATAATATTAACGGTATCAGGAATGATATTTCTAAGAGTTTCTAATAGAGCGGTTTTCTTTTTATTAATTAACGTCGTCTCAAGCTCAAAATGGTGGTCGAAATGATTTTCAATTGCTTGCTTGGAAGAGTGGGTGACTAAAATAATATCCGTAAATCCTGCATTCACAGCTTCTTGAACAACGTATTGAATTAAAGGTTTATCAACCAAAGTAATCATCTCTTTTGGGATTGCTTTAGTGGCGGGTAAAAAACGGGTACCTAAACCCGCGACTGGAATGACAATTTTTTTGATAGGCATAATAGCTCTCTATGTTTATAGAAATTTGATAAGGAATTTTACTAAATATTATAATAAGTAATATTCTAATATAAGAGATCCTTAAACTGGGAGAAATTACGAATATATATGTGAAGAGTTTATGAATTGCTCATAAAAAACGATATAAACGACGTTAAGCTTTTGATATTGGTTAAGCTTTGTAAAAAGTCATGTTTTTTTATAAAAAACACTTGCACGCTAAAATTATTTCCCTATAATACGCCACATCAAACGAGTTGTTTGATATCTATCACTCCCGATTAGTTCAGCTGGTAGAACACCGGACTGTTAATCCGTATGTCTCAGGTTCGAATCCTGAATCGGGAGCCAAATTCTTTAGCAATTACAGCCACTTATATAGTGGCTGTTTTTGTTTCTACTGTCTGAAAATCCTTGAGTGGCAGTCCGCGTGGCAACACCTCGAATAAATCCTTTTGTATGTTATGCTACTACACTTAGTATTTTATATCATTAAGGGTTGCCAGTCATGCTCAGCAAATCGCTTCAAATATTTTTTAGTGTCGCATTCTTGATGATGTCTTTTAAAGTTACCGCAGCATGGCCTGATGTGGACATTAGCTTAACGGATTGCTCTCCGAGTGGGTTAATAGCTCACAGTTCTGAATCTTGGAATCCAAAGAGGTTTTGGGTTAGGCAAGCAGTCTCTCTTGAAATGGCTTTGGAAACTGAGGATTTGTCGAACTTGTATTTTGACTGTAAGCTTAACTTTCCTGATGATGAAATTGAGCGGTTGGCTTGTAAGTTAGGCTACAAGAATAGGCATTCGGCAATAGTTAAATGTTTAAAGCACTCTAGAGTGTTGTGTCGAAAGCATGGGGGTCGATGTTAATAGCGTGCGACTCCAGTTTAGATTTATTTTCAATCTTTATTGATTGTTGTCATAACATGGTGATTACCGACACCTTGAACCTTCTTGATTCTCTGGTTCAGTAAAGCCTCTTCTTCACTAATGGCATCTTGCTTATGCCACTCATCAAACACTTCTGGTTGTCGCTTGCTCTAATCAGGAAGATAAAACGTTACTAAGACTCCGTGCCCAAAGGTCTAGTGAATACTTGCTTATTCACAATAAAAAATAAATACGAGGTAGAAGCAACAAAGCCTATTATGAAAATCCAAAACTCAATATGAAATAGTCCTAATTTTTCCTGAATTAATAAATCACTTACGTTCAGTATTAGCATTGTAGTGATGAAAGCTAATAAACTAGACATTAATAATTTAAGTTTACTACCGCTTTTCTTGTATATTTTTTCACCGTAGATACTAAAAAACATCCCACCTAATATCGCAGAGGTTAAGCCAAAATAGTTTATGTTGGCAGTACCTTCTCCAAATAATGCTCCTAAATATATAAAAGCTAATAAGCCACCAAGAATGGGGGTCTTACTATGAAAATAGAAAAACACTCCTAAGCCTAAAATATAAAAATCAATAAAATATGGAGCTTTTGTTTCAATGGCCACGAATATAAAGTTGAGAATGTTTGGCTCTAGCATCTGTTTAATCCTTTTTATGTAAACATTTTTTTGTATCCAAGCGATCAGAGTTTCATGGTAGTTCTTTCAAAAAACATACGTAGATGAACCTATCTTACATTCTTAACAAATATAATAACTTGAAAATTGTTTTTCTGGGTAGGGATTGGCTAGCGACTAAAAAACTGATGATGTTGCTTTATTTAGTCGTGGAGTCGTCAACGAAGAAAGCGATGTTACCATCCTTGCCACTAACAGCACGCTTGAAATTAACAAGATCAATAGCCGTATCGCTGGCCTCAATATCAAGTGTGGATTGTTTGTCTGTGGTGCTACTGTTCAAGTCCATACTAATATGTCTAGCTTGCCTGATGCGATTAAAGCGGAAGCCACTAAGCAGGGCGCGGAAAATTACTTTGCTGGTGTATGTCAATCTGGAAAGGTTCATATCTATGCTCCACATATTAAATCTGAATTGCATCTTGAAGAAGTTATCTTACACGGATTAGGAGTGGTTGATATTGGTGTTTAAAAGATGGACTGATGGTGGTTTGCTTAGATATTACGATGATGTGGATTTGAAGCGACCTCATTCTGCCAGGCTACAATTGCCCCTAGAGAGCATCGCTTCAAGGTCTATTATGACCGTTAAGATGGTTACTTTCAACTCTAATAAATCCTTGCCCTTACCTTGTTGTTTTATTTGTTAGGCTTGATTCTGACGAATTAACCTTGGGGTTATTTTCTAAAGGTATGGAGTGTCAACACTTTCTGATACCTAGACTTTTTTCAATTTGAGCTAAGTGCTCCATTCTTTTTTGTTCGAATTTCACCGGTGATAA